>JGI24891J29808_1000216_pt1 | contig 60499 bp, 55 predicted proteins | sample FreactcultuFSWF8_FD_29808 | JGI IMG/M metagenome (IMG submission 29808)
CAGGTCGTGGTTGCTGGTGAATGACGGTTCGAACAGGGTCGCCAAGTGTCCGGAGTAGGTTTGCTCGGTGCTGAGGGTCGTCATGCTGCTCTAGCCTCTAGCCCCTCCAGCTTCTCTCAATGTTCCATCATCTTTGCAAGCACAACACACACACCCACACAAGCAATCATGGGCAACGCAAACTCCCAAATGCTGGAGAACCTGGTCCAGGGCAGCAACTGTGAGTTTTGCCCGCACATGGCCGCCCTTCGATCCTTCACCGTGCTGACCGCCAACTGGAACAGTCGACCGCGATGAAGTCGACCGCCTGCGCAAGCGCTTCATGAAGCTCGACAAAGACAACTCGGGCACCATTGAACGCGACGAGTTCCTCTCCCTTCCTCAGGTCTCCTCCAACCCTCTCGCCACACGTATGATTGCCATTTTCGACGAGGATGGCGGTGGTGATGTCGACTTCCAGGAGTTTGTTTCGGGTCTCAGTGCCTTCAGCTCAAAAGGAAACAAGGAGGAAAAGCTGCGTTTCGCCTTCAAGGTCTACGACATTGACCGTGACGGTTACATCAGCAACGGCGAGCTCTTCATCGTCCTCAAGATGATGGTTGGCAGCAACCTCAAGGACCAACAGCTTCAGCAGATTGTCGACAAGACCATCATGGAAGCTGACCTTGACCGCGACGGCAAGATCAGCTTCGACGAATTCAAAAAGATGGTCGAGAACACCGACGTGAGCAACAGCATGACTCTGGATGCTTTTTAATCTTCCGACCTTTCGACCTTTCGACCCTGATCCCGCCACTCGCCATCCATCATCCACCATCTACCATCCACCATCCATCATCTTTCTCCATTCAGACATGAGATACCACGGCGTCACGGAGTTTCCATCATAGGTCTGTTTCCAGACAGCGAGCGGTCCATCCTTTCTAAATCAATGCCTTTTTTGTTTCTCGTTCCGTTTGCATTGTTTCCGTCACCACCACAGCCCTTGTTGTCAAACTATCTTTTACCTCTCCGCGTGTGCAAAACTCAACCCCCGTCGACATCCTCATGCAATCATTTCTCAGAAACGTCAAAGCCGCGAAGATGCACGATGCTCTTCTTCCATCATGGTCGTCCACAGGGGTGAGCTATCTGATATGCACTCATAGGACACGAGTCTGATCCCGATATCTCAACCGCTACCTACGTGACGGACCTCAGTACATGAGGAGCCTGTGGACAATGTCTTTCCCGGAATATTTCCTCACCATGTGCTAAATTCTGTCACTTCTCGCCATCTCCCACGGCCATGCCTGGGGTTGTTTGGTCTGCAGAAATGCACAATGCTTTCGATCTCGCTCTAGCCGTCCGTAGAGAGGCGCTAACTATCACGCTCTCAATGGAGGCTACCTCTGAAATTGTTGAAATCGTGCAATTCTACAGCTATACGCGTGACAAAGTTGAGCGCACATGGAGGTGGTAGTACTGAAAGCGGTCCAGGACGATACCCCTCTACACACACACTATGCTTCACCACGAATTATCTTGAGCGCAGCCTCTCCTTTCGCCGCTGTTGTCAAGTTCTCCCATCCGTTCTCTGTAATCAGAAGATCATCTTCAATTCTTACTCCACCAACTGGCATAAATCGCTCCAGTACTGACTTATTGATGTATTTTGAATGTACTGGCGAAGGCAGGAAACCCGTCTCAAGCGCCTCGCGGTTGAAGTAACTGCAGTCTAGTCAGCTGTTGTTCTTCAATGCACGTGGAGAAGTTTGAACGCACATCCCGGGCTCACACGTTATGACCATTCCTGGCTGCAACCCGGGCGCACCTGTCTCGCTGAGTGCGCTGGTCCATACTTCGGGAACAATATTGGCCGACAAAGATCTGAGCTCCTCGTGTGTCTCTGCATTGGGGATATGTTGGATGATCTGCTGTCGACTTAGCACACGCCTATTTCGAAGCTGCGTTGGAGAGAATACCTCGGAAGCGACGCCGTTGTCCGCATGAGTGGCGGAGCTTTTTGTAAGCACTGTCGACACGTCATGCACTTCCAGACCCATATGGTGACCGAGGCCGTGAGGAAAGAAAGCAACAGATGTTCCTGCCTTGTAGATGTCCATCTTCGAGCCATTGTGGAAAATGCCTAGCTCGAGCAAGCCCTCAATGGCCACCATGTGTGCGAGGTATTGGGCATCAACGAACCGCTTTCCAGGTCCAAGCATATTCATGCACTTCGTTTGCATGCGCTGGACCAGATCATATATTTGCTTAGATTCCGTGGAGGGCCAGTTGCCAGAAAGTGGAAAAGTTCTTGTGACATCCGCTGCATATCCCTGCCATTCAGCTCCAGCATCGAGACACATCATTTCACGATCTCCAAAGTCCTCGTCGTTCTTTGTGTAGTGTAGTACGGCGGCATTGGACCCAGATCTGGGATAGGTCAGCAAGAGGCATTCGTGTCTGTTGGAACAACCACCTACCCAGCTATGATATCGTACGCCTGGTGTTTGGCACCGTGAGCAACACAGACTTCCAGAATTTCGGCCTCGACCTGTGCCTCGTTCTTGAACGAACGCAGCTTTCGTAAAACCATCTCGTGGGCCGCAGCGCTGATCTGGTTGGCCTTCTTCACTAGTGCAACCTCATGTGAATCTTTGATTACACGACATTTGTCCATTGCGGGTTGGAGATCTTTGGTATTGATCCTAGAGGAAAACCTTTTGGAAAGAGCATCGTTGGGATGTAGAAGATAGAGTTTCCCTTCATCTTGGGAGGCCCACTTTTTGAGAAAGTGTTCAAGCGATGGTGTGAATCGAGCTTCATCAATATCGTATTTGTCGAGTGCTTCCTGGACGTTTGATCCTCTACCCGTCCAGACGACCTTACGTGGATCGATTTCTGCCAACCACAAGACTAATTTGTCTGAGGCGATATCGTAAGTAAGAAAGCAATCGGACTCTCCACATCCGCTCAAATACAAGAAATAACGAGCTTGTCTGAAGGCACGAGGTTGATCACTGTCTGGCCAATTGACAGTCTGTGTACCAGAAAGATAGATCAGACCCTGGTCCACGTTTAGAGCTTGAGCAACTCTCAGGGCATGTTGCTTCGCTTTTCATCGTTAGAGAGCCTCTACTATACTGCTTCATATTAAAAGACTGACCAGGATATTTGTCCAGCTTCGACGTAGTCTTGACGGCGATGTTAAGACCACAGAATGCAGGAACATTAGGAGCATCCCGATTCCTAGGAGAAAATCCTACGGGCTGGCTTGGAATATGCTGGCTCGCACGCATTGTTTCGATGTTCTCAAGGTTTACAGGACACAGTTGAGGCTTGTCTCGAGTGTTATCTCCTCGGTTGGCAGATCAATGATTACAGTACGTGTGCACAGACCTCTCGACGTCGAAAACGTGGGGATGCGTCAGGCACCTTTCTTCTCTGCCAACTGACCTCCCCGTATGCTAGAGTAAATTTTGTCAATCTTAGCCGCCTCTCGCGATCGTAACAAGGTCATCCAGGCTGAAGGGATGCATAATGTTTCTAAGATTAGTGTAGCCTTTCACTGAGAAGCGCTAACTTTCACACTTTCAGTGGAGGGCTACACTGATCTTAAAAACATTGTGCGTCTCTACAGCCTGCGCGTGAGAGAAGTTTAGCACACGGGGAGGGAACATAATCAGCTTCCACACCAGAAGCCAACATTGCTTTCCCGCAGCTATATTGCAAGACAATATATCCAGACAGAATACTCTGTCTCGGTTAAGGCAAGTTCGCTTTGCGACAGGGTGCAAATCTCCAAGACCGAAGCCTCAACGTCATGAAGCGCCAACATAGAGCAGTCGCGCGCTCCAATCGTGCGCGTCCATCAACAGATCCCCTCGCGCCTTCCTGCGTGTTCCCTGTTTCCATATCTGCAACATCTAGAAGCTGAATTGCAACACCACCATGATTTCTTTTCCCCTTCTTCTTCCTCCATCACCTCTCATCCTCTACCCTCATCCGCCAGCTTTACCTTCAACGACCTCATACGACAGCGCTATCATAGCATCCATTTCCTATCCTTTCTCGCTTCCTTGCTCTCCCTGGTCGTCGTGGGTACAACGAACCTGTATGGTCCCATAAACCATTTATCCATTTACATACACTCCTTATCAACGTTGTTCACCTGGTTTCATCGACCTGATCCTCTTCCTGAACATTGAGCATGAAGCATCACCTCGTGGCTTCTACCTTGGCCATTGCCTCTCATGTCAATGCCTTGGACTCGCATCACATGAAGCACAAGCTTTTCGCTCGCCAAAACAACGCCGCGAACACCCCACTCGTTGTGACAAACAACTGCGCCGAAACTGTCTATCCCGGCATTGCCACTCAACATGGCGTCGCTCCTGGGCAGACTGGCTTTGAACTCACTTCCGGATCAACCGTCTCACAAAGCGTCTCGGAAGACTGGCAAGGACGTATATGGGGCAGAACGAACTGCAGCTTCAACGCACAAGGCAGATCGAATGGCGGTGGTCCAGCTTGCACTACAGGAGACTGCAACGGCGTAATACCTTGCCAAGCAGCGGTGAGTTCTCATGGTCGAGAGTCCCCGGTTCCAGAGCTGACTGTTACCAGGGTGCTATTCCAGTGACGCTGGCCGAGTTCACTCTGGATGCTGGCGACGGTCAGACTTACTACGACATTTCTCTAGTCGATGGGTACAATCTGCCATTGGCTATTGTCCTTGTTCCTCACGGCAACTCTTCGTTGGACGACATTCCCCCAAATCTTACCAACCCGTCCTGCGAAGGCACAGGCTCTTTGCTTGCTCCATCCAACTTCAACCCTTACGGCAGTGGGACCTTCCTTGGCACCAATTCTTCGTACCCTTTGCCATTCGAGACGAAGGTCACCACAAGTAATGCTAATCAGTGGTGCCCTTGGGACCTCCAAGTCGACGCCCCCTCGAAGCCCGGAGACAATGTATATCCTTATCCCGACGGTAACATCCAAAGACCTGCATTCGATCCTTGCTTCTCTGCTTGCGCAAAGTACAACTCGGACCAGTACTGCTGCCTTGGCAAATACAACGGGCCAGATCAATGCAGCCCCAACTATTACGCCAAAGCAGCAAAGACAATGTGTCCTGATGCATACAGCTTTGCTTATGATGACCAGTCGTCTACCTTCATCATTCCATCAGGAGCTGGTGTCGAGGTTGTTTTCTGTCCAGGCGGTAGGAGTACAGTCATTCTCTCTACAAAGGCAGCACAGCTTCGCGAGCTGGCCAATACAGGCTCCGTGTCAAGCTCAAGCGGCTCAAATTCCACAGCTTCCAGCTTCGCGATCCCGAATCTTGATGCTCGACCATGGTACACTTGTTTGGTCTTCGTCGTGGGCTTCCTCTGGTACTGATGATGGACGACCTGCAGAAGGTCTCCCTCTTCGGGTTGAACTCCTTGTTGTAGCTCAGCTTGCAAGGCATGTCATGTTCAATTTTAAATTACCGTTTGGTTGTAGCTCTACTTTATGTCTACGCTGTCCCATTCAACATTCGTCTTTCCCTAATGTGATGATCTCTGGATTCAGTGACAGCTTCGTCTGTCATGGTCATCACAATTGGTTGTTGGGGTGACCCTGCTGGTAATTTCATCAACCTCAATCTTCTCAGACTTGGTCTGGTACCCCCCGTGTGCGTGCTGGACTTTATCACGCCTATGCTATTGAGACTGACGAGTATTTTTAGGTTAGAGTGAGCCGTCATTGAGGGTGTGAAGTTCAGTGTTACTCTGCGGAAGGCTGGACTGTTTTAACAAACACTGTACATTTCTGCAAGCCGCATCCACCTCACTAGTTTGTTACGAGCAGTTGACCTGACCGAAGTGGGCATCGAGCATAAGAATGATAGTTACTGCATCGGATTGTAGAAGTGTAAGACGAGACATGGATTCTATAGACCAGTCATAAAAACGCAAGACTTGGTGAAAATTGCCAGCTTCAAAAGCGGCCAAAGAAAATCCCACACCCAAAAAGAAGAATATAAAACATTACAATCATGTACAATCTAAGAGCCCTGTATCGCTCCATAATATACGCCAACGCAGGTGCTCAGATTACAATTTATGAGCCAGTTCCGCCGCATCCACTCCAACGCCTAGCGTACTGGGCTGGATGGTGTTGCTCCCTGGTTCCAATCCAGTTCCATCCAGGGGTTCGTTCGATACGACATTGTCCAGTTCCTCATTGCGTTCGCTCTCCTTTTGACGTCTCTTTTCCATTTTATGGATGGCTTGCTCGGTGAGCTGTTGCCTGAACATGCGCTCCACCACGTCCTTCTTGCGAGTAATCCTATCGCCGATACTGATGATGATGCCGCCAGTGATGTTGCATGTCAGCGAAAAACACAGGATGACGGTCGTGAGAGCAAAGGGGCGCACGTGGTAGGAGATTGCCCACGTGCAGGTGCCCAGAGCGATCTGGAGAAGCGAGTGGCAGTCGAGCAGGACGACGACAGCGACGAGAAGTCGTAAGGGGAAGGCGTGGTGGGTTTCGGTCTCGTGAGGCTTGTAAAAGGTGTGGGACTTCGAGAACTTGTCCTCGTGGTGTTTTAGTTTTCTTTGTTGTTCTTCTGTGAGCATGCTTTCTTCCGATTCCCGTTTGTCCATGGATCTGGTAGACTTGGCATCGGCATTGAGAGCAGAAGAAGTTTCGTTGATGGAAGCGGCTTCAGCTGTGGAAGCAGCCTCGAGGTCAGCGTCGATTCCGGGCTGGACCGGAAGGTCGTTCTCGTTCTTGAGCTTCGGCAGGTTACGCTTCTTGCGGAGATTCCATGTCAAATGGTGGTAGTGGGCAATGTATATCATATGGTACGTGTCGACAGCTCGGAAAGGAGCCAAGCCATCACCAACAATGGCGAAGAGAGCGACCAGGACGTTGTCGATAATGTTGATGATGTACGATTGGCGACCTCCGACATTGATCCATCCAATCAAGAAGAGAACCCAAGCGAGACCGAACAAGGTGACCAGGGTTGCATATACAGTGACAAACAGACCAAGGGCTGGAAAAGAAAAGGTTAGTCAAGGAAAGATGTTGGTTGCAGGACATGAGAGCAACAGCAGCAACTTACGGCGGCGAACATATTGACCAAAGCCCTTCATACCTCGCTTGAAGGCAGCACGGCGAGAATGCAACATGTGTCTAACGTGATCATTCAGTTCCTGCTTCTCGGCCAGACTCCAGCCCTCGAGACTGAGGCCATGCGGGAGTACGGCGTAATGGTCCTCGGTATCACTCAGATGCGAGGCAATGGTGAAGGTCCTGTCCATGCCCGGGCGCTGCTCGACATCTTCGGCATCAGTCTCGATGCGAGGCTGGGTCATGACGGACGGGGGCTTGACAGACGGGGCCTTGGCAGGCGGCGGATGGTCGCGGAAGAAGGTTGGCTCACGGGTGAGGTTGTACGTCGGACGACGGTTCAGGAGCGAGCCCAGATCGGGAATGAAGAGAGAGTTCTGGACATTGGTGAGAGTTGCAAGGGTAGCGACCTCGGGGTCTGTGGAAAAGTAAGCTTGACGATGGCGCAGAAGAGGGAGCTTGTGCAAGACGAACCGACGACATCGAGAATGTCAACCAAGTCCGAATCGTACTCATTTGCCCAAGTGCCTCGACGGGGTCTCCGGCGAGGCGTGGCTTCCGGGTCGTCGTCTCCGTGTTGTTGTTGTTGTTGGCGCCTGAAGGGCTGGAGAGCGGCCACACTGGCTCTCTTCCAAAGGCCCGGACGAACAGCATCTCCAGCGTCTCCCGCGGCAGCCAGTTGCTCAATGTCGACGTCCGGGGGCAGCGTCGTAGACGGGCGTCCTGTCTCTTCGTCCAAGCGGGGCATGTGCGTCGAAGCAGGACGTGCAGCGCCTCTCGGAACGCTCAGACTGTTGTTGTTGCTGCTGCTGGGGGCGACCCATGGTGGACGCTGAGGCTCCGACGACGAACGACGCCTGCCGGAAGGGTCTGCCGATGGCTTTTGGGCAAAATCCGTCGTCGCAGTGGTGTGTTGAGAGCTCAGGGTGCTGGCGGATCCTAGGCGGCGCAGTCGGATGCTCGGTTGACGGCGGTCTTCCAGCGTGGGTCGTCGCCTGTCATTACGGGGAGTGGACAGCTGGGAATGCGATTGGGGTTGAGGAGGAGGCGATGGCGACGACATGCGCCTGTTGTTGTTAATGTGGTTGGGCGCGCTCGCTATCGGCTGCAGGGCGAGGGCGTCTTGTCCAAGCCCAAGCCCAAAGTCGTCTGCCTTGGTGCCGTTCATGCTTGCATCGCGGACTCGTACGAGAGAGAAGTGGAAGGGTGCTGAGGATGATGTCGCGACCGAGTCTTGCTCCTACCTGTGCCTGTTGCCGCGGGAATCTCTCGAGAGCAACTAGGACTAGGGACTAGGTTACTAAGGGCCCGGATCAAGGGTCAAAACACCCAGGCAAGCCTCGTTCTAGAGCCGCGCATTCTACGACAAAGTACCTTTAAAACGTCCTCCCGCTAGCCACCTCCGTTGCGTCCGCCTATGACGCACTTTTCTACCAACAAATTTCCACCCCGTCAGCTTTGCCTATCGCTTTTGCCTGCTTGCTGCTTGCCAATCTCTGCAAATGCTTGTTTTGTCCCCTGTGTACCGCTCTTCGTACAGAGCTACCGAAATAACCGGTTTTTTTACTTCCAATGGATGTTCATACAATTCTGAAATAAGGCAGGATTCTTTTGATAATCAGGTATATGTCCACTGAAAGCGATACTCCCCCTTGGCCTTGATCTCTTCGGACCTACATTAAAAACCAAAAATCATTGTGCCTTTTGACTGCTATGTTGTAAGGAGCCTTTGCTAGGCTGAGAGCTCGGTTCTGGTGCAATTCCTGTGCCCCTACATCTACGTTGTTCTATCAGTCCAGGGCTCTTTCACTTGCGTGTTCACTTGTTGGCGATGTTGGTGTCTAGATCGAGCACAGAAGCAGATCTGTTAGTTCGCTCGAGTACCAGTCATACAAAGAACCAAAACGCAGAAACATAAGTGAACGAGAAAAAAAATCTAATGCATTCCCTGAAAGACTCCTAAAAGTACAGACCGAGTCGAAGATTATGTAGTAGGATCCGAAGGTAGTACTAGTTCCAGCCATGTCTTCAACCCGACGAGTGATAAATGGCCGAAGATGGACAAAAGGGTGGAAATGTCCATATGTGATGCCCATCTCCCCTTTGCCCGAACATGTATCCTGTTTTGGTATTGTCATAAACGCATCTGCCACTCCTCTATCAGAGCTAGAGACACTTATTTGGCGATTTCCACTCCTCCCTCTGCGCCTATGGCTTTCTTGATGTCGCCGTAGATTGCAAATTGACCGGCGGTAATGGTACCGACCATGAACAGACGGGCACCGATACCAGAGTACGAACCCTAAAGTTACAGTTAGCATCAATTCTTGACACAAAGCCAGCAAGGGAAGAGAACTTACGCGGAGACCAAGCTCCTTGGCGATCTTGATCAGACGGGAAGTGGTGCCCTCACCGGGTGCGCCCTTGGACTTGTTGATCTTGGAGAGCATGGTGTCGGCGGGCTGAGAAACGAGGGCGGCAGCGAAACCGGCGATGAGACCGGAACCAAGGTTGATGGTGGTCTGCATACCGGGAGAGGCAGTGGCCTTGTCGACGCGCTTGTAGATGGCCTCGGCAACCTTCTCGTAAACGACGAACTTGGACATGGTGTAGGGAACCCTGGATTGGGGGTCAGCATTTGCGCGCCCGACACGATAGTGTGACAAGACTTACTGCTTGAAGAGCATGGGGCCGAAGCCTGAGTAGAAACCTCCAAGGCCCTCGGTCTTGGCGATCTTGGAGAAACCAGAGACGAGACCGGAAGCGAAGGTGGGCTCAGAGACGAGACGAATGCGAGTAGCCTCGAGAGGGCAGAGGGCAATGTCGGCGAAGAATTCGGCAAAGGCGGAAGAGACGAGGTAGACAGCGGTGCGGTTCTGGACAGCGTTCTCGTAGCCGACCATGGAGATGGCCTGCTGCTTGAAGAACTCGTAACCACCGAACTTGAAGGCACCCTGGAGGAAGTAACCAGCGAAGGTAGGGCCGACACCGGTCAGGAGAGCGCCAGCACCCTCGTTCTGGATGACCTGGCGGAAACCACCAATGAGACCGCGGTTGTAGGTGACGGGGTCAAGCTGGATTCTGGTCTTGACGCTGTGAAGAAAATCGAGTCAGCGGTGCTTGTCGCCAATGCTTTGTCGGCGCGCGCGCGAGAGGGCTACGCGCGCGCCGGACGGGACGACTCTTACACATCGACGGGGGTGAGACCACCGTGGGTGACGGAGCAGCAGACGGCACCGGCAAAGGCGAATCTGGAGTACAGAGCAAGACCGCTGAGCTTCTGGGGAGCGGCGGCCTTGACGTTCTCCTTGATGGCATCCACCTTGGTGGAGCCGGTGGAGGTGGGAGGGGCAGTACCGGTGGCAGACATTGGACCAGGGATGAGGGGAGTGGAGATGGTATGGACTGGAGTGTAGGAGGAAGAAGTGCAAGCAAGCCGATTTTTAGATCAACTCCCGCTCCTCAACACAACGCTCGGCCAATCATTGCGACCCTACATTCGGAACAACTCGGCCAAGCCCAATTCTGGAAAATGACGTCCCCAAACATTGCACTCAAGCGTGAAGCACTCTGTCTTCCAACCACCTGCTGCTCGACTTGACCCGCTTACCTTCACTCGGTCACGTCAATCATGATACTTCTCTCACTCGGACATGAATGGTGCCGTTCAAACGAGGTGTTGAGCCTTTCATACACTACATAAGGTAGTCGCTCGGCGGACAGCATAGCCGACAGCAACCATGGACGGAAATCGAGATTGCCGAGTCCACCTCGCAAGCCACTTCAGCATATTTTCAAGCCGCATAGATCGACCGTCCGCCCGACCGTCTCAACGCCATCACGACCAAAGTATAGAGCTGCCATTGCCTTGACAAATTCTCCGTCACTTTGACTCCATTCATCCAATCCCATCCTTCTCAGATCTTCACTGTGGATGGTGATTGTGCTCTCGTCCCCGTCGCGCCTCTCAGCCTCTGCGACTTGTACAATATCCGCCAACGTGCTTATAACCAATGTAGTGAGGCGATGTGCATATGCAACAAGAGTCACTGCCACAGACTGCAGTCTCTCATCATCGCCGTCCGAGTCCTCTTGGCCAAAAGACCGCTTCCTGCCGCTTCGCAAGCTTTGCCTGCTTGGAGCAGGGAGAGGCAGATCGTCCAGCAATCTTGCATCTTGACATGCTTCGTCGTCAAGTAGGGCATCTTTCTCTCCAGCAGAGGCCCACCAGAGAAAACTTGTGTAGGCAATGGATGCCCATGAAGATGGCTCTGCCAGCTTTGCTTCTCCTTCGAGCTGAACATACTGATCCTGGTCACTCCTTTGATCCGGTCTCGATGGAACCAATGGCGCGTTTTCATTCTCAGTGTCATCGTCTTCGATGGCTTCTTCGTCTTCTCGTTCGTTCTGAGGGGCTCGACGTGCACGCTGCACTCTGTTGAGCTCCCGCTTGAGTGCGTAGTAGCGTCTCAGGTCACGCTGGGTTGCCTTGATGTCTTCGCCAGTGGAGGTACGAATGTGAGGCCACTGCTTGACTCGAGTCACGACAGCATCCCGCGATGGTAGCTCCACGAGAACATCGTATAGCTTTGACTTGGTCTCCAGTATGTCGTCTGTGGTACATGCAATCCATGAATTCTGTGGCTTGGCGTCGCTGGCCAGTTGTGACAGATAGTCGATATCATGGATGCCAATGTTGAAAAGGGGCCTGAGAGGGTACAAGGCACCCCTGTCTTGTAACGTGTCGGCTACCGAAGGCGGGATGTTTGACAGAACAGATAGGTTGTAGACAAGATTGCAAGCTGTGTGGACAGGTGCAGGAGACATGACCAATATCCTCTTCTTGAGGAGCGCGGCTCTTTGCAACGGGAATATAAGAGGTCCAAATGTGTCAAGGTGTTGTGCTAAGGACATGGCTGGGTGATGATGAGACAGGGTTGGATTTCGGGAATGTAGACCAGCAGCATCAGACAGTGCACGTTGTTTGCGCTGGTTCGATGGATGGTGGTCTGTCGATGGTTCGCCATCTCCGACGTCTTGTTCATCTTCGACGGCTATTCGGTTCTGTTCCCAATACTCTTGCAAGACGTCGGTGTTATTTGTGTCATCAACGATGTTGCTGTGATTCGATCAGCCTGGTACATGGATATAGACGGCTTGCAGATGGTGAGATGCATACTCGACCAGATGGCGGAGTCGCTGGGCATGTAACCAGCTACGGCCAAGGCGCCCGGACGGTTTTACGAGGACACCGACTGCAGCGAAATGTGCATTTCTCTCAGACTCGTCGGCAGGCCGGTTTGCGAAGGCGCTGATGCCGGCATATTGTTCGTGCACAAAGTAGACAAGATCCTCGTCGCAGTTGTGAAGGCCAGAGGGAAGCGATTTGTACTCGACGACGCCGTCAAGCTTGACTAGACCTGTCAGTCAAGAAAGTGTCGAGAGGTTGAGAAACTCACGGCCGGTGATTTCGCGTTTCCATGCTATCGTGTACCTAAGCCATGGCCGTCAGTGGAACGTTTCTCGAGCTGGAGCTCATCACGCACCCTACCTTGCGGTCGAAGACTACAAGAAAGAGCGCAGCTATACGTGGTAATGCCACTTCCGGGCTCTTTGAGCTGTCCCGGGCTACCATGACCGCCCAGCTAAGAAAGAGCTACTCGTTGTATGTTACGTGGGAAGATGAATCTCCGAGTGACCGAGTCCATCAATGTCATGCACGACAAGGGCCCAGCCGAAGATCCCGATGATGTGGGGGACCTGGTAAAGACGCCCCTCTACCTCACTCACCTCTTTGCCTATATCAATCTCGGACATCATCAAGCCTGCTCTATTTTCCTCCATATGTGCTTACATCTATCGGCAATTTGATCTTACAGGTTGACACCGAATCAACACCAGATTGCAGGACCACGTCCTAGATTTGACATTGGAGTGTGGTTTCCGACGCCCACTACACCCAAGTCGGAGGTATACGCATCATCATCAGCCTCAGTCGTTTGCCCTGCTCAAGACAAGTTCGCATCATCTTTCTGTACAACAAGGGTCAATCGACACATACCAGGAGAATGGCAGCAGCAGAATACATCAATCTGGTTCGCGGATGGCCAAGTACGACACTGCTCCCTACAGAACATCTGAGCAGAGCGGCTCAAAAAGCATTGGCTGACCCGTCAATCGCATTCCCTGGCATGCTATATGGTCCCGATGAGGGATATTGTCCACTGAGAGAAACCCTTGGGCTTTGGTTGACGTCTTTCTACCGACCCGAGAAACCCGTTAGTAAAGAGAGGATTACAATCACGGGCGGTGCCTCTCAGAACCTAGGATGTCTTCTACAAGTCTTTACGGATCCTGCATACACCAGAGATGTGCTATTCGCTGCGCCTGCATATATGTTGGCCTTCCGAATCTTCGAGGACAATGGTTTTGCAGGAAAGATGAAAGCAGTTCCAGAAGACGACGATGGTATGGATATGTGTGCCCTACGAAAGGTATTAGAGGAAAGCGAGAGGCGTACTCCTGAACAACAGGTTCGTTAGCTGAACGTTATGTACAATGGCTCTCTGTTGATCGGAATCCAGTTATCCAAGCCCTCAAGGCCATACTCAAAATACTACCGCCATGTAATCTACTGCGTACCGACATTTTCGAACCCATCCTCCCGAAGTATGCCCTTGGAGCGCAGGATTGAGCTAGTAAAGCTGGCTCGAGAGTTCGACGCCTTGGTCGTCTCGGACGATGTCTACGATTTTCTGCAATGGCCTTCAGACTCCAACATCCCAACTGGCATTACTAAGGCTCTATGGCCCCGTATTGTTGACATTGACCGCTTTCTAGACGGAGGAGCGGAGCGCAGTGGAGCCGATGGCTTTGGCAACGCAACAAGCAGCGGAAGTTTCAGCAAGATCTGTGGACCAGGCATTCGTGTTGGCTGGTCTGAGGGATCTGCTAAATTTGCATACGGCGTATCTCAAGCTGGCACTTCCTGTAGTGGTGGAGCACCCTCTCAGCTTACGTCTACTTACATGAACATCTTGGTGAAGGAAGGTACCCTGTCTACCCACATTTTCGAGATATTGCAACCAGCATATGCTGCACGTTACAAGACGCTGATGTCGGCAATCGAGAGGTACCTGTGCCCCCTCGGAGTCAAATTGCCGCAGTCAAGACGCAATGTCGTGGGAGGCTACTTCTTATGGTTGACTTTGCCTAATTCGATCAATGCAGATAGCTTTGCAGAGAGGTGTCAAAGCGAAGCTCGAGTCATCGTTGCTCCTGGGAGCATTTTCGAGATTCCTGGAGACAGCAGTGTTAAGTTTGACCACTCCATCAGGTTAACCTTCAGCTGGGTCGATAAGGATCTGATGGTTGAGGGGGTCAAGAGAATCAGTGGAGTTCTAGAGAGTTGTTTAAGAGGCGAGGGTCCGATAGCGATTCGAAAACAAGACGACAAGGACGAGAAACCATTCTGAGGTCGGGTTCTGGGAGTCCAGCTCAGCATGGGATCCTGCCCTCCCCGTGTGCTAAACTTTGTCACGCGCACCCTGTAGAAATGCACAATGTTTTTAAAATCAGTGCAGCCCTCCACTGAGAGTGTGAAACTCAGCGCCTCTCTGCGGACGACTAGAGAGATCTTGAAAATATTGTGCATTTCTACAGACTAAATAACCCCGGGCATGGCCGTGGGAGATAGCTAGAAGTGACAGAATTTAGCACACGGGGAGGGCAGTGGATTAGAAACAAATTCTAGCTTCTACTGTGCTTTCTTTACCTGGTCGTCAGAATGCAGAGCAAATAGCGATCCAAAGTATGTTGTTCACCGAGAGCAAGATAACTGTATACTCTTAATACCGAAGTCGTCTCGTTATGGTCGGTACCATTATCGCCGGTCAATTTGCAATCTACGGCGACATCAAGAAAGCCATCGGCCGGAAGGCGGTGTGGAGATCGCCAAATAAGTGTCTCTAGCTCTAATAGAGGAGTGGCAGATGCGTTTGTGACAATACCAAACTAGTCTCTTCGTCGGGATATGGACAAGGGTAACCCTGCCGGTCGTCACCTTCTGATTGCATAGAGTTCAAAACGTAATCTTGAATGCGAGCTGAAATATACAAAACACCTATAGATCCTGTCACAATGAAACGCCATCGCCATGCCTTTTGAGACTTTTAACCACCCTCTTATCACCCTCTACTGTAACATTCCCTCTAGACTCTCGCCAAGAATGCCTTCGATCTGGCGAATCCAGGCAGTCGTTTCTCTTTCAACATCCTCGTCGTCATCCTCTTGCAGCTCGCTGATGAATGGTAGCATCTCGGGCAGGAGAGCGAGCCAGTCTTCACCGAGCTTTTCGGTCAATGATTGTTCACACTTGACGGCTGCCAACCTGGTCAATTCGTTATCGTCTCTCATGAGCTTGAGGATAGCCGAGTTGAGTGTCTTGTGATGCTCCGGAGATGCTGCGGCGCCTGCCAGCCCCGTAACGGCAGATATGATATCGAGCGAGTCTCTGACCTCAGGCTCATTAGCGAAGGTCACTTGATCCAACAGAGGCTGCATGATGGCCTCGAAATGCGCTGGAGCTTGCCAGAAGTCGTCTTGATCGTTGCTGAAACTTGCACCGAGTGTCTGGAGCAAAACCTTCAACAGAAGCTGCTCGTTCTCTCCCACCGGCTTTACACTCTGGAGAATAGAAGCAGCCTGCTCAAGCAGATAACCGGAGTAACCTGTCACGATAGACTAAACATTGCGTTAGCACTGGCAAATCAAGGATTTGCAAAAGACACTCACCTTTAGTGTTCCAAAGAATTTGCCCAAGAACCCATACACACTAATAAGACGAAGAATACGGCCAGATTGATCCTTCTTGGGCAAGCCCTCGCCTGCCCAAGACACGAGGCGAGTGAAGAAAGGTCTGAAGACTGTATCATTCAATCTCATGATAGCGTCCAAAGACAAGCTGTCCCTTTGTGCTTCCATTGCGGCAAGCTGCTCACTGTCAGGCGATGCAGGTTGTTGTGAGAGCAGACGACGAAGATCAAATGACTTGTTGAGTATTGCGAACAAAACCGAGGCATTCTTGATCAATGCCGATTTAGGGTGTGTCTTGATGACTGTGTGGACGGTAATAAGAACCTCCTGGCAAGCCTGGTAACCAAGGACGACAGCGTTGTCGAAGGTGCGCTCTAATGCTGTCAAAATGGTTCTGGCATCGAGTTGCTTAGAAAGCAGACTAGTGAACTGTACACGGCTGTCTGACTTTCTGATCTCCTCGGCTCCGCTGCAGGCAGATTGCTGTGTAAGCAACAAAGCTTTGTCCAGAGTTTCGGCGGAGAACATCCAGGAAATGTACTCAATTACGTTTGTCAAGAACGAGTAGACGGCGTTGTGCAAGCGAGCATTGCTGGAATCAACCTTGGTGGCATACTCGAAGTAATCATACGAGGTGCTGAGAATCTGAGGCAGAATGTCCACAAGGTCGTCCCTTAGGACTTCGACCATAGTGGCAAGGCAAAGCAGGGAGATGATGCGAAGTTCATCATTGTTGCTGCCAAATGCGTGCTCAGAGGCCACCACGCGAGCGGCAGACATGATCCTGTCGGTGTCCTTCTTGCCGAACTTCTCTGAGATAACATCGATACATGAGATAGCACTGTGCACCAGCTCCATATGGCCCTTCTGGCTGATGACTCTTGTCACACTTGGCAAGACAGAGAGCATTGCGCTCGCCGCCGAGGTATCTGCGAGCTTAGCTTCGCGACCACGCTGCTCAAGTGAGCGCAGGACCATAAGTCGAAGATCTTGTTCGGGTCGTTGCAAGAGTTCCTCGGCCGTGCGGATGAAATAAGGTGTCGGCAGAAGGCTCAGGGCTGCTGTCAATACTTCGTTCGAGGCAGACTGTAGCTCTGACTTGTCTTGAATGAAGCTCGAAGAAGAGAACTGCATGATCTTCTGGAGAATGTCAGCAGCGGCCGATTGGAGACCACCATGAGCGCTGCTATCCTTGTCGAGAGCCTTGAGAATCTGAACATGGAGAGAACGCTGCTGTAGGAGTAGTCCAAGAGAACGCAAAAGGTGTGCCACAGATTGCTCAACCTGGTCCGACGTCTTATCGTTGAATCCAAAAATTGCTTCGGATACGTTAGACTTGGGCTGAAGAGCATTGGTGACTAAATCAATATATTGGGATGCAGCAATGAGTTGAACTTCAGGAGAGAAGGAACCCATAAGCTCTGCGGAGAAGGTCGGAACACGTTTGTCCGTTGGGTACTTGTCGAAGAGCATGGCGGTGATGGCAGGTAAGAAGTCCTGAGGACCAAGAGCATTAACAAGATGGCTGAACAGACGCAGACGGCGGTGGAGGGGAATGTGCTCAAACGCAGCAGTAAAGCTGAGCAAGAGCTCAGCGGCACCTGTTACAAGGTCCTGATTCTTCTTGCGAAGGGAGGCGACAAGAGGAGGAACTACTCGAGAGACAGTCTGATCAATCACATGAGCCGAGTAGTCGTCGCTTTGTCGGAGCAGAGTGTTACTCATGAATGTGAAAATCGGCATCACACTGTGCAACACCAAGTCAGGAGCCCAGCTTGCTAGACTTGAGATGAGGAGCAGAGCAGCGTTGTGGATCTGAGCATTAGTACTAGTCCTAACACACTCGACGATGAGGTCTGCCCTCAAAACGGAACGGTCGACCTTAAGATTGGGGTTCTGCTTGAGCGAGTCGACGATTGAAAACAGGCAACCAATTACCAACTGCTGCAGATAGACCAGATTCGAGCCGAGTTGAGTCCTGTAATGCTGAAGCTCGCTCAGTACGTGGAAGAGACTCTTGAGCAGTTCTGGGTGTCTTTCAGGGTGAGATCCTTCGATCAGCTCAAGCACGAGAGTCAGCCTACGAATAACACTGTGCAAGTCCGAGACATTGATGCTTTGAGACTTTGCCAATTCGGATCTGCTTGTTCTCCTGCGCTTGGTGGCCGGAGGCTTGTCTTCCATCTGAGCAATGCTGGGAACAGATTCTAACATCGATGACAAGACCTCAGTGGACATGGGAACCTGACGAAGGAGGTCGGTAGCATCCGATTGTCTGGCTTCAGACAGGTCGTCAGGCTTGTCGTCGAGTGCAAGATCGAGAAGGAAGGTGGAAGCAGAACTCTGCGCGATTGGCTTCATGGATGACCACAAAGCTCTGAATCGCTGAATCGCCAGTGTTGACAGGTTTGCACTTTGACCGAGTTCTCCGTTTGCAAGAGTTCTCAGGCAAGTCAGCTCCTCAGAAGTTCGACTGGTCAAGCAATCGATATAAGTCTTGTCAATGCTCGCTACATCTGTATGAGCAGAAATGCATAGAGTGGACCGAGTCTGCAAGTCAGACTGAACCCAAGCCTGGAGGGAGGGAATGAGTGTCTGCACTCTGCCAGAAGAAGCAGCCTTGCCAACAGGACTCAAGAAGGACAGGAGCTGGGCCTTGACGGTGATCAAGGAAACCGAAGCAGCGTGCTCGCAAAGCCAAGAAGCGAAAGAGATTCTCAAGGCCGACTTCAATTCAACAGACGTGCTAGATGGATGACCAGGCTGAGTTTGAGTCGGACCATTGAGGCTGCTGACAAGTACTCGCGCGATCTGGCTGGGGTCAAGAACGCACTCCTCCAGGTTAGGTACAATTGCATCGGACAGAACCTTGTAAGCATTGGGCCCAGTCAAAGACGACTTCTTGGAGGCTGCTCCGTAGATGCTTTGAGCGGTCCACAACTTGATGGACTCGGTCACCTTTGACTTTGATGGATCAGGATGATATAGAGCGGCGACAATAATGAGGAGGTCAGCAGCTGCCTTGCGCACAGCCTCTGATGCATCGGCCAGGGCGACCATGGCAAAGGGCATCAATGCCTGCATATCGATAGTTTCGGGGGAGTGCGAGTTGAGAAATGCAGTAGCGGAGCGAAGGGCAGAGACACGTGCAACAATGGGATAGACTCCGGTCCAGAGTCTTGCCAAGAACGACAAGTATGTTGGCGAAGATAATGCAGCTGCACCATTAAGGGCTGGCTTGCTGAGAAGAAGGTCCAAACCCTTGTTCTGCTGGAGCAGGATCAAGAATGTACGGGCAAAGGCATCGAAAGGAGAAACATCAGCGTTTGCAACGAAAGAATAATCCTTAGGCAAAGTCTCGGGCAAGGCAGAGAATGCCTGTTCTAGCTGGTCAGCCTGAGTAGCAACGAAGCCATCCGTCATTTCGGTATCAGCATCGGCCGAAGGAAGAGCCAAGGTTTGGCTCGGGGCAAGGGCGATCTGTAATTGAACCTCAATGGACTCAAGGCTTAAGTCAAGGCGAGCAGCTTCTGCTTGCACCAGTGGCAAGGTAGACGGCGATTGACACAGGGCAGAGAAGATGCGAGCAAGATGCTCTTGAGAAGCGGCGGACTCTGACAAGACTTGCAGTTCGGAAACTGCAGAGAACAAGACTCGAACGATGGCAGCTTTCTGCGGCAGAGTGAGGATGTGCGAAGTAACGGCGTTCTCGATCAAATCGAAGGCCACAGCAGCCGGAGCTTCATCGAGCGAAGTAACTGCAAGGCCAGTGAGAAGTCTTCCAGTGTGTTGTCGTGTCTGAAGGTCCAAGATACGCTCTTGCAGGCCGGAGAGGTTGAGAAGGGCTTTTGTGACGGAACGCGTCAGTTTCAGGGATTGACGTTCTTCGGCAATGATTGCTAGGGAAGCTATGCCCTGTTCTAGGGTCTGTGGGGTCCAGCTACGAGAAACGGCGTCCATGAGGCTGTCCAACACTCTGTCATCGAGCTGCGTCTTGGAGACAAGGATGCAAATGATCATGCACGAGCCCAGGTAGAGCTCAGGCACATTCTTGATGCGCAGTGTCTGCTGAAGCACGGGGACGACGCGCAACAACAGGTCCTCCTGGCGTTGGCTGCGGACATCAGCACGACCCGACATGGCAGCGTCGAGCATGCCGTTGATGGTGGGAGTCATGATGCCGGCCCAGAATTGCAAGAGCATGGTAGAATGATGGGCCAGGTTAGAGGCACGGATGACATAAGTGTTGAAGGCTGTGAAGAACGAAGGGTTGTTTATAGCGGCGTAGATCAGAGCTTGACTGGGCGGGCTCGAGAGGCTAGGGATGTATGGTTGCAAGAACTTCAAAGTCGGAGGCAGAGTCTTGGGCAGGATGGACAGCATGGTCGGGAAGAGCGGGTTCGCGTGGTAGGGCAGGAAGGTCAACACGAGAGATTCGGTGTTGTATTCGTGCACACTGTGGCCATGTTAGCATGCACCGAGGCTGCACGGGGACCCACGGGCGACACATACCGGAAACGACGGACGAGCCACTCTACCGCCTTGAGACCCGGTCGCAGCAGTAGTCTGGAGCCAACAAGACCCAAGAAGCTCTCGATGATCTGGTCCAAATCCTCATTCTCCTTCTTGGTCAGGTTGATGCGCTCCTCGGACTTTGACTGCTCGCTGAACAGGTTGGCGGCAAAGGGCGCAAAGCGGGCGTCCAGCATGCATAGTTCCTGGAAGGCCTCGGCGCATATCTGATAGATGGTTTCGAACGTCTGGTTGGCGGCGACTCGTGGGTCGAACAGCAGTGACTTGCTGTGCTGTGCCCGCTGCGCCTTGAGATCGAGTTGGTCGGTCGACTTCTTAGCGATTTGCGCCAACTGCTGTTGCAAAGCTGTGGCCATGGTGCCGTTCGGTGTCGCCTTGTGGCCCAACTGTCTCAGACCGAACACTTGCACTGTTGAAAACAATCGGCTTGACTGAAGGTAGCGGCGACAAAGTTGATTTCTTGCAATGCGCCTTCCATCACTCTGCTAACGCCCACAAAAAGTTCCAGCTTCTGCCAAAAACTCGCTGCTCTTGGCATGTAGAACGGCAGGTACGCCGAAGGCGGTGAATCGCTCAGTCAGCCCTCCGCCATCCGCCATCCGCCATCCGCTTTCCCTCACGCCTTGCGACCACATGGTGCAGACAGCCGATAAAGAACAATCCACTTATTATCGAGATTCCTAAACAGGGGCACTCCTACATGTCGCAACCATCTAGAGATGTCCCAAAGTTCTCGAGTTTTCGCGCGAAAACGCTTCCTGTCCAAGAACAACCGTCAATACCTACAACTCTCAAGCGACAACGCAGTTCGGAGAGCCCCCATCACTCCGTGAAGCGTCATAAGGCTCCTCGTGTTTCAAACAGTCCACCTCACGATCATGGACCATCTCGAATCAAATCGGCAACATCGGAGCCGCATTCCCGTAATGGACACCATCAACGGCGGCACTCTCGCGTTCCTTCTGCTACCAAACAACCACTTCTGGTCCGCCATGATAAGGATTCTGATCTCTTTATATTTGATGGGAAGGGCGACCGCCAGAACGTTGCTTACCAAAGCTTGCATAAGTATAGCATACCACCTTATCAGCGGGTGGGTTACGGAAATATATTGGGCCTGGATCTTAGGTTCAAAATCGACCGAGCTGAAAGTACCATCGACAAGGTTTTCATCATTGACAAGTCTGCCGCGTCGAAGCAAGTTCCTCAACGACTCCTGCTCAAGCGTTCAAAAAACCAAGAACTTCCCGCTTTGCTTGCTCATGACAAAAATGAGCTAGATCTGGCCCAAGACTTTGTTGTGTTTTCACCTTCTACTGACATCGACGCTGATCCGGTGTCTTCTCCCAATGATCCTGGTTCGTTCAGGGATCTATTGTATCCGGAATCACATGCGCCTCAAGTGCAGAAATCCTCAGACTTGGTTCCGACTGCTGATCTCCAAGCTCGTCAGCGTAACATTCAGCTCATCAGAGCGACAAAAATCAATCCCTCCGACCTTCAGGCCTGGCTTGACCTGGCAAGTCATCAGGAACACCTCGTCAGTCCTGCTGTCGATGCTTCGTCTATGATCAACAGCGAGAGGAAGACCTTGGCAGATCTGCGCATCGCTGTGTACGAAAAGGCACTAAAGCAGTTTCCTGAAAATGAAGCCCCCTTGCGTGAGGAGCTGCTCCTCAGATTGTTAAGTGAAGCTTCTATCACTTTGGAAGCGCAGAAATACAAGCAAAAGCTACAGGATACCCTTCAACAGCATCTGACGAGCTTTCCGATCTGGACCCTCTACTTGAACGCTTGCCAGGCGAATCCAGTCGAGTTCCGCTTCGAGGATGTCAAGGCTTTCTTCATTCGCAGCCTCCGCACACTCGGTTCCAATAATAATGCTAATCATAACCTTGAGGCACAGCACATGATACTCTACCTGACTTTGCGTTATACCTTCTTCCTACGAGACACGGGTTACGTTGAACTGTCCATAGCCACATGGCAAGCTCTTTGCGAATATCACTTATTCAGACCCGAGCACCTTGCTCATCTTGGAAGAGATTTCATCCTTGCCGATTTCGAAAAGTTCTGGGAGAGCGAAAGACCACGGTTTGGTGAAGAAGGTGCACGAGGGTGGTGCATACATGATCAAGATGACGGTATTGATCCAGAACTTCGAAGCATCTTGCCAGATGGTAAGTTAGCTTCGAGTCTACCTTTCAAGTCCTTCTCCACTCTCGAAAATACGATGAATGAACTGCTGCGATTTCCTGGAAGAACAATGGATCAACCTGGCAACGAAGATCCATTCCATGTCGTTTTCTTTTCCGACCTTCAAGAAGTACTGGCGGCGACGACAAGTGCTTTGAGCCGCGATGGTTTTCTTGACGCCTTGTTTTGTTATCTAGGTCTCCCTGAGATGAACGATACGACCATCACTCAACGTCTTCCTGCATCACGGCGCAGGTGGCGAAATGATGTCTTCCTTGATCATGGACTATTGCACTCTGACCTCGCGATCAGCGATCACAGCAATCTAGACGAAAACCTCATGCCGTGCTACCAAACATCAACTGATTTGTTGTTTTCACGTGCATTTCAAGGTCTTTCCAGGTCAAGCACACCATCAGATGGGAGTTCTCATGACCAACAAACCAAGCCGGACGTGGCTCGGTTTGCACAAAGAATACTATCAAGTCTAGTACAGCTGTACCCATCCGACGACGGCTTGGCCGAGTATTATCTGGCGTTCCAGCTTTCTTGTTTCCCTAGCGAGGCATCCCGGGTTGCTAAGAAAATCTTGAAGCAACGACCGTCAAGTCTCCGACTGTACAATGCGTGTGCTACAATCGAAGCAAAGTTGGGAAAGACTGACAAAGCGATTCAAATCTGGACCGGCGCAATCAAGATGAAGGCTAGCTTTTCAGCTGCAGCACAGCAGGAATTCGTGTTGCTCTGGCGAGGATTGATCTGGTGTGATCTCGAGACCAACAACGCAGAAACGGCTGTATCTCATCTCGCCTCTTTCGGATGCGGTGACGCCTCGATTGACAGTGAGTCTACGTCAATGTCAACTGCGACATTATTGAGATTACGCAAGGCCTTCAAGGACGGGTTCGAACACGCAAGTAGTCAATCTCAACCCCATCTAGCTGCTCTAAATGCAGAAATGCTAGCGCTCGTGGCATATCTGACCGAATCCGATGGACTATGTGCATCTATCAACACGATACAAACGCAATATCACGCATCGACACAAAGGTCCTCGGAAACCCATATTCTTCTTGAACTGCTGCATCAGATCAAAGCGAGCATCCTTTCTTATCACGTCCGGCAGAAAAGAGCATACCGGCCTGCATTCCTACGATGTGAGCTAGAGGCAAGCATCAAGCTTTTCCCAACCAATACCATTTTCCTCGAGATGTATCGAGACAATGAAGTGCGCTTCCGGCTTGATGACAGAGTAAGATCAATACTCAAGACCCAAGTCTTGACCAATAGCCAGTCGCCTCTTGTAGGATGGACATTCGCAATTAGCCAAGAATTGCTTCGATATACGAACCAGTCTTCCGGAGCTACGGCAGAATCCGTGAGATCGACATTCAATCGTGCATTGTTGGCCGCTGGTAGTCCGGTTCGGTTCTCTCAGCTACTTTGGATGAAGTGGTTCCAGTTCGAGAAACAGGCGGCCTTGAAGGAAGCAGTAGTGACATCAACATTTGCAAAGCGCAAGAACGCGGTTGAACAGCAGCCTTTGAGGAAGCTAAAACAGGTTTTCCTCTCTGGTCTACATACTCTTCCTTGGTCGAAGGATTGGGTACTAATAGGGTTGGATACTTTTGACAGAAACGATAAACTAAGCTGGGAGGAACGAGATCTGAGGCGACTATACAACGTTCTCGCTGAAAGAGAGCTGCGAATAAGGGTAGAAGGGCTCGAGGCCATCTTGGTAGAAAACGAATAAGAAATTTATTATGCTCGCTGACATTGACAGCCTCTCGTAAGCTAGCCTCAGGCCAATATTGGATAGTGCTGTATCACATAATCATTTGCGAGAGGCTTGGCGGCAGCGTCTTGCGAGGAGTAACTCCGATATCATACTCGATAGTATTGTAGAGTTGGATGGACAGAAGAATGCGCATCGCTGTGGTGGGAGAGTTGATGAGACAGATTCCGATACACGTAAAGGTTGTGAGAAACCAATGAAGGTGCTTGGTCGGCAAGCTGTATACGCGCGTCCGACAGCATTCCGATGTTCTTGGCGGCGAAGCAACGGTGATGCAGTCGAAAAGAGCAGTTTCATAAAATTGATCATGGTCATCTGCCGAGTTCCCAGAAATTGTCACCGAGATGGATCACCAATGCAAGAAATAAGTCCGAAAAGCCTTGCCTTTTCGCAAGTCAACAAGCAAGTGCTGCCTCCCTATATGCTAAAGTATATGACTTCAACTTAACTCTCAAGCCGCCGGCGATGCGCATCGTTCTAGCCATCAAAATGCACAATAATATTGAGTAAGAGGACGTCGTCCACAGAGAGCGGCTATCTAACGCCCTCTCCTTGGGCCTAGCTCTACTTTCGAAAATCATCGTGCATTTTAACAGCAGTAACAAACTTTAGCACACGGCTTTGGGGGAGGCCCAGGTGATCAGGTCTAAGAAACGCCCACAACAAATAGACGCCTGACAGCTTTTCGCCATGCGCATGAACGCAGAGTGCCCGCAACAGCGACTCGATTGGCTTCTGAGATGAGGACATGTCAGTCAGGGTATCGGGAACCTTGCTATTTCTGATGTCGAATGTGTCACGGACTGTTTCAAGGACATAGCCCCCTCTGTGCTCGTTGGTCGTCGTGCAGACTTCGCCTCTCTCCCGGCGGAAATTGTCCACGGGGTTGCGTCATGCATGCACGACCTCCATCAGTGTAACAAAGTGCCAAAAGCACGCTGGAACTCGGCAATTCGTGTTATCCCTTCTTCGTCCTCTCTACATTACAACCCATCCGAAGCATCTAGTTGTTTCGGTCCCTTCGTGATACTCATCCAAGGTTGCCTTCGTGTATATACATACCCCGGAATTTCGGCAACCACCATAATGGGCATGAGACTACAGAAGACGGCATCGTCCTTCTTCCAATCTCGAAGCTTCTCTGGGCACTCTGCTCGCAGTGCTCAGAGCTCACCCACAGCTTCTCCTACTGTCGAGAAGACTGGGTTCCTGCCTACGCCAGAGCCGGAGGCCGAGTATAGACGTCCTCTGTCGCCTAACACTCGATCCAGACCGTCATCCCGTCTTCGGAACGGAAGTCCACCTTCATCTACGTCTGCCAGAGTCTCCAGCACGTCTACCACAAGCACGTTAGACCCATCTACCACCGAGAGGGATGATAAAAAGAGCCAGCGAAAGTCGTGGTTTGGGCGAAGTCAAAGTACCGAACGAGTAGACCAGAAACCTACAGCATGGATCCTTGGCCACCCAGAATTGCACTCTTACGACATAGCTGGTCTTACTCGCTCGGAGCATTTACCGGAGTACGTATGAAACGATAGAAACGTTTTGAGAGGATGACCACCTTGTGTGATCTTGATCTCTTGGGCTGCGCAACGACCACACATAACTTCGATCGTATCCTAAAGTATTACTCGGACCACTGAACGTCTCTGTTGTACCCATGTCCTCTCTTGAGGCATTCTACACTTGGATGGATACATTCAGCGCTTCGTGTAACTCTTTACTGCGATGGGGGGTAGATGCTGGTGTCCACGTCGGCTTTGTGATCGCTTAACATCCGAGAAACATGCTAATTTGGCACTGAATGTTTAGACTATGGGACGATTCTGCAGATTGTCAAGTCTATCTGTTTCCAAGAACCTCTGGCAAAGGCCCCTCGTTCCGCATACAGTCGGCGCTGTTAGATTCGTCTAAGCTGCTGTCCGAGATGGTTCTGCCACTCGAAACAGGTTCGTGATCAGCGTAATGCCCGATTGACTAGGCCCCTAGCGCCTCTGTACGAGCAGATACTGATTGTAGCTCTTTCAGTAGTAGCCAACCTGAGGCTAGATGATCCTAGCACACCTCCGACAACGCCTAAGAGTGGATCTACAAATTATCTGCTTTTCATGCCAATTGCGCTGAAGTCTGATTCGGTATTATTACCAACATCTAACTCTCAAGGCCTTTCAGAAGATGAGGAGACACTTGTTGCGATCCGTAACCTTTTCGCCTTCCTTACTGGTCAGTCCTTGGTCGCTACTCGAAGCAATCCGACCGTTTTCTCCGTCTTCATGAGACTTGCAGAAACTATTAGAGAATTTGGGTTCTCGAATTTTGACGGCTCTACGTTCGGCGACATTGTAACGTCCAGTTTTGACAGCTACGTGGACGAGCTTGGCCTGGCAGACCTTGGGTCAAGTCGCGAGAAGACCATTGAAGGGATTGTCCTGGGAGAGCGCATGAAGAGTATCAAGCTATACAACGAAGCTTTTACACACGCTGTTGGAAAGTATGACGAGCTATTGAGGTTGCAAGATCCAAAGCTCAGACTTATCAGCCCCATCTCGTCAAACAGACTCGGCCGCGCCGCAATGGATCTGGATAAGCGAACGGCGAGTGTTCGTCAGACTTTGGAGAACTTCGATTTCCCTGCGCTATTCAGCGGGACTTTGAACAGCAAGACTGCCGATGAGCGCAAGGAAGTCGATTTCAATGGCTTGCGAGATTCGTTCTTTGCCACCCGGAAGTTTGTTATGTCGTTTTACAAAACTCGCTATGGTTCATGGCCGCCGAAGGCGTCGAAGAGAAACGAGCTCGAAACCAATGGCCTCAATCGTATCGTTTGTCAAGATTTGTACCGCGATCTATGCGCAATGTACGATCTGCTGGCAGACCGTTCGAGCCTAACGAATCGTACCGCAGACGGCATCTTGATCGACGACAGAGACACAGCTGCACCACACGTTCGTGCGCTCCGGGCAGTGCTTAGCGAGTACGATCGTTCATCACCACCAGGTAAGTATTGGAAGTACAGCCTCCCCGTGTGCTTAAGTTTGAAACTGTCGCTGCTGTAGAAATGCACGATAGTTTTCAGGAGTGGAGCTAGGTCCAAAGAGAAGACCTCCAAGTATCGCTCTCTGTGGACGACGTGATATTGCTCAATATCATCGTGCATTTTGATGCGTCGATCAATGCGCATCGCTGCGGCTTGAGAGTCAATGTGACAAATGTTAGCACATGGGGAGGAGATAGTGCAAGACAACAGACACGTGGTGTCAGAAGGCTTTATGGTCTCATACCAATCTGCACGCAATCATAACACTGACCACTTTCGTCTAGTGAAACCACCGATCCCATTTGATCTTCCGATATTTCCATCCCTGAGACAGACTCGCTCAGGTACCGGATGGGGAGACGCGAAGAAAGAGGCAAAGGCGATGTCGAAAAAGCTCAAGGACGATGACATTGCAGAGATCATGACAGCTTCACACAACACCGACGTACCTCCTTCTCCGTTTCTGAACTCCTTCAGAGAGGTCGAGCGAAAGACGGCACGACACTGCACCATTAAGCAGTTGACAGAAATCCGCATGGGTCAATGGCTTTTCATGTACGCTGTACTGCAAGCTTTGCCAATGGTTTGTGTCGACGGCCCACAGCTCCACCATACCAAAGGTGTCGAGTATTTCCTATGCGAATCCCCCAAGTTCGGTGTTCCATGGGCCCGAGAAGATGCGCTTAGAAACATCAGTTCTACTGGGGCAGCCAAGACAGGAGGTATTGCTCACCTTCCTGCTGATGTCTTCCATCATGGCGTCGAAGGTATCTACTTTCGGAGCCATTGCTGGGAGGTAGCGGAGAAATGGAGTACTAGAAATCCAGCACTATCTTCGGCACTTCGTTCGCAACATCAACTCGAAGTAGTGTTAGATTCTCCATCCGTCGTCAGAGCCCAGCTACCAGCCAACAGAAGCGCAAGTCCTGCCATCAAGGTCCAGAGTCGAAAGACTGTAGGCCTTGGCTTGGAGCTCTCATCCCCTGGACCGGCTACTGGTGGCAAGCCTCATACGACAAGACCAGTCAGCGTATATGATCCGAACTTGACGTTTGATTCGATCTTGGGTAGCGCGATGGATGGTGTCGACAAACAGAAAAGTTAGGCGATTTTACCGAGAGTTTTGGCCGCCAGCGTGTGTCAGAGGAACGGGCGAAATTTTACACGAACCTGTGACAGTTCGGCCCATGAAATCCGATTCCAGTCTGTTAGCTCTAGCTATTTGTATCACACGCATAAGCAGACTGAACACCAAGTTACGAAGTCTCGTTTTGGGTGAACTGAGAAACCTAATCATGCGCATCAGGGTTGCCACAAACCACAGGCACTAAATGCTCTACCAAATCACCAAGAGCATAGAAACGTGGTAGTTTTGAGATCTGTATTGAGAGGGCGAGCGAGCTAGCTACACAGGCATATCAGAGTCATCAGAACCTCGGTGTCTTTTGAAAGCTACCTAGTCGTAGTGACCATAGGTACGTGAGATTCTGGGATCTCACGCGCTTGGTATTCCAATGACGGGGTTTCTCATGCCTGGTGCTGAAAATTGCACCGGTGCTGAGTATTTGCAAAGAATCTGGCGTGTGATTATTGTTTCAAACAACGCCATACTTACAATACGGATTCTTGTGTCAAGATGATAAACGCTATACCTGCAACTTCTCCAGTCGCCCACGTGCTCTCGTTGGACGCGACTTCGATTCACAAATCACTGTGCAGTTCTACAGCCATAAGCGTGACAGACTTTGGCACAAGGGGAGGAAGCATACGTAATGGTTGTGCGGCTGGTACGGGGTGACCTACTATCAGAGCAACAATTAAGGTTGAGTCTGACAGTTAGCACGAGCCTCCGCCCCATCTACACTATATTGGAGTTCACGCGTGCATTGAGGTGGCAGCCGAACGCGTATTCTTCTCGAGAGTCCGTGTCTTAGTTTTGGCACCGACAAGTGGAGTGCATGAGTCGACTTGGTCTCTCATCAAAGAAAAGCTGCAAGGTTGTTGATCAAGCACGTGCGTGACATGAGGCCTGGTTGCGCAACTTCTCTTTTATGTGTCTTGTGCTGGCATATAACTCGGCCATCGCTGCGGGTTCAGACGTGTCATATTTGAAAGAGAGCCGCCCATCCCAGCATGGCGGCAATGGTTTTATTGATCACGCATTGCATCAACACGGCATTGCCGACACGAAGAAACTTAGAGCGAGGCCTGCAGTCAGCAAGTTCTTGGGAGATGCTTCAGCCAGCCAAGCACTGAGGTTGGAATGGAGATAATGCGGACGAGCACAAAGTTTGTCGGGGTACGTGCGTAAGTTGCGGCATCGCGCACATGCCAGCTGCGCGCTCGCACGCATCTGCATACAAATCAGGGTTCAACGTGCATCGAGCTCGGGCTCTTTGTTTGATAGAGTCGGAGACTGCGAGGAAAAAATCGTAGTCAGGTCAGCAGATCTGCTACACGTGAGTACTAACAGCTTGTAAGTAGCTCAACCAAAACTGGATCACCGTCTTCCGAGTCAAGCGTTCAACACTCAATCTAGAGAAGAAACGGTTGAGCACATGCGCTTCAAAGACGGTCCTTCCTTTCCGAGGCTTCGAAATCCATGCAGCAAGCGAGCGCTAACATGCATGTAAACGCCGGCAAGTTGCTCGTTTTGCGACCTGCAGCTCCATCATACCATTGCCTAGCCTCTCAGACCTGTCTGACAATACTCGATCGCGAACCATAGTGTCCTGACGTCGTACCTTGTGAGCAATAGCGGACTAGTGTTGACCTGGCGAGTTCTGACTCGAATCAGAGCAAATTCACCCAGGTATCAGTTCATCAAACAACCCGCCAGAAGGGGCCCACCATTCAGCAAAGTCGAAGCGAGCTCGCTCGGGTGACGGGGACGGTCCGCCGTGGCTTTGGAATCACGAATTGATCGTCGCAGGCATGTTAGGCAGAACTTCATGTGTCGGCACGAGACGGCTGCGCTTGCGGCCGATGGCTTGATGCAGGAACAGCGGTTGGAAAGAGGCAGTATCGATTGGCGAATTCCGACTTGTTGTGATTGCAAAGCTTATGCATATAATACATCAATGTTCTCATGATGAGAACCATTGTTCAAACTGTTCTTGCCTGCTATACGCATCTGCTGTCGCTCTTCGAAAATCTCACCAGATGTATTGAATGGAATGATAACGCCGCAAAGCACTCGCCTCTGGAACACCAACGCTGGAAATCAATTGCTGAAGAGACGTTTTCCCTCCCTCTGGACTGCAACAGTGCAATAAAGCCCCTTTTCAAAATCCAGAATCGACAGTATCTTTTGAATCCTGACTTTTCAATCCAGGCATGAGCCTTCTTTTTCCCAAAACATGTTGTTTCCTCCTTTTGTCTAATATTAAATGTGTTGCTCTTCGGGGGTATCGGATCGTCATAAGTCGTGGATATAGTGGCCTTGCAATGGGCAAGTCTCATTGGGCTCGTGCTTTTTGTAAGGTGGAGGGTACTGTGCGCCGGACAACGATGTGGCGGAACTGGAAGCCATTTGAGGAGATGCTTCGAGATCATCGGTGTGGTACGGCGGGAGTTTGATCATTCTGTATTGGTTGTCTTCGTCTGCGCCATCGCGACTTCCCCAGGAGGTCTGCAAGGCAAGGTGGTCAGTAATGTCATCGCCGTTTCGCAAGAACAAGCAACATACAGCAGAAAGCGTCATCAACCCTGCAAGCTTGATGAAACCATGCACATGACCGAACAGGATCGAGATGGGCAAAAATAGTAGATCAGCGGGATAGCGAATCCAGTGGCCATATAGCTTGATCGACTTTGCAAATACGAAAATCCAAATACCGACCGCAGTCAGAACGGTCTGCTGGGTGTCTGCAGGCAGCTCCTCGGTTGCTTTGTAGCAGAGAAAAAAGAGCAGCAGATCCGTGAAAGCCCATGCTGTCAGTGTAGTTTGGAAAACTGCGTATGTTGTCCAGGGCGTTAATCTACGAATTCTCAGTTGTCAGCTCATCTCCAGAACCGCACAATTGAACAGAGCTCAGGCATACCTCCAGTAATGTCTTTCAACAAACATGCTTGTCAAGTTACTTCTCCAATTGCTGCGAACCCAGCGAAGGCACTGTTTCAGATACTTCGGGCTGTCTTCGAGAGTGGTTTGTACTTCACACGCTTTGTGATATTGCATGGTGATCTTCCAGCCATGCGTATACATCCAACGAGTGATAAAGTTGTCGTCGTCAGCATTGAGTTGGAAAGTTCTCCATGTCTCGTGTGTGAAGCCATGGGTAAAAGCATCGTCTTGCAAGATACATGTACGATACGCGACGGTCCTGCCCGAAAGACAAGGTAGCCCTCCGTCAATGTGAAGACATGCAGAGCAATCAAAGTTGCGTCTTTCTAGGTAGAGTGATCCAAGAAAACTCCAGATAGTCATCTTTTTTGGACGCATCAATCTCTGAGATGTTCCCACTCCACCCATCTCATCGTCTTCAAATGGTGCAAGGATCCATGCAAGAAGCGTTGTGGGCCAGATCACGTCGTCATCTGCGAAGACGGTGATTTTGGTCATGACATGGGGGATAGCAGCACACATCTGGCTACGCTTGTTGGCTTTCGCAACACTCAATACGCGGATCTTGCTGCTGTTCAGCGCAGCAGCGGTCCTCTCGGCTCTTTTTATGTTTGCATCGATTGTGACAATGAGAATCTCGAAAGGCTGGGTTGCCAAACATGTCTTTATCGTGCGGCAGAGGTTTTCTCCTTCACCTTCGATGGTCGGAATGATGACGGTGACATCTTTGTTGGAGTAATTAGGTCTGTCTGGGATTGGGGTCGGTTTGTATGTCCAATTGGAGATGAGGTTAACAACCAATCGAAGATAACGGAAGATGCTGGGGATGTTGGTAAGCACATTGCAATAGTGAGAGGAACGAAAACAAATGCTTACAAAAGCAAAATTGCAGACCCCGCCCAAGAAGACAATAGCATGACGGAAAACGAAAGTGGAAGCAGAGGCTCTTGTCGTTCAAGGATAGGAAAAGGAGGCTTGCAGGTCCGCCGGGGGGACGAGGTATATGAACATGGTGAGCTCGGCTGCGTTGCAGTGCAGTCTTGGTGGATTTACTGAAATTTTGGTCTAGCAAGAGTTCGCGTAGTGGGTAATAGTGGCATGGCATGATGAGATCAGAAGGTAATGAGAGGCGTCGGAGAGTCGCCGGTCTTCTCGCTGAGGCGCCTGCATCGAGCTATCACCCGCCGATACCACCCACTATCCACCTTGATTCTTCAGAGCAGCAACCGGCCAGCCCGCTTTGAAGGTGGGGAAGCATTGGACATGCGCACGCTCGTGCCCACAATAGGCTAACTTAGTCGCTCAATGGCGAATGAGGGGTCTCTCCGTCTACCGCAAGCCGCTCGGCGCAAGGCCTGATCGGCGCTCGATTGAATGTGGTAGTTTACTTATTAGAGCACTTGTCTGGCACAGGGCAGAGGAGCGAGCCACCACAATCCTCTTGTCCACAATTGAGGTCGTGCATGGGCCTCCACAGCCGAGCGAGCAAACACGACTGCAGGCCAAGGTGCTCTACAGCACCTCCTGCAATGACTTGCAGCTCGCATCTTCTGGTATCTCGATGCTTGGGTCGGCAGTGTAAAGAAGAGTTGGTCCATGAGCAGCACTGTCCGCACGAGCATACAATCGGCGATAACTGATCACTCAAAGGTCACGGCAATCGCTATTTTACGGCGGCCCTAACGCCAGCCACTTTTAGTGTGGATGGTCCAAGCATTATCAGCAATCCACAGGTCAACATTTCGAAAAATCTCCGGTAACGAACATGCGAGCAATTATACCACGAATTTGAGAGAAAGAAGCACAAACGGCGACCGGGAAAACATGTCCGATCGACTGGTACATATCGAGCACCATGTCTAGCAGCGTCGGTTGATACTAGTACCGAGGACAGCATACCATTTCATCGCACAATGTAGTAGTCACTCTGTTGCCGTGAGCCCTCGATTTTGCATGTAAGTCTTTAGCGTGGACCGATAGGCAATCATTCGCGCGCTCAGGCGCATAGTACTTGTAAGATGTACCATGTATATGCAGGTCGACCGTCAAACGAGAAGTGCATGCCGACAGACGCGGGAGCTGATACCAAGCGGAGGAGCTTTCTTAACGAGCGCATGTCAACTCTAATCATGTCCTATCAATACTTGTAAGGCCAGCATCTCTAGATTTTAAAGTGCTCAATAACATTAGGGACTTGGAAAGAATCTACTATAAGTGCGGGTTACTCGGTCTCTTTCTGGACAGTCGTCTGAATCTCAACAAGTTTGTGCATTTTTGAAACTTGTACTCCGTAAACGTTAGCATTTGCTATGGGAGTGGCCACATGTGCTGGATAAGCAAACTTCGTGTGCTTGATATCAATTTCCGCCGACTGGCGCACGGATTATCTGACCTCGGACTGAACTGGACCCTCGGTCGTCTTCAGTGAGGGTCCATTTTAGAGCTGGTTTACTTGCTTAGTGGGGCAGGACCGGCAGGTGGTCGGTCGCTCGAGCGGACTCGAAGCTAGGCTACTCGTTCTACATCACGAGACGGAAGCTACTGTTCCATGTTTGTGCTCGTGGGCAGCACAGCTGATTCTCAGGCCGTTTTAAAACTCAGACATGTGAGCCGGAGTAAGTCGATGATATCTGGGGTTGGAACTGTGGCTTCCTTGTAACTGACGATGATCGCTGGGGGGATGTACGTTTCCCGTTCCGAAGCGATATGCTCGCTTTTCGATGGAAACTGGCAGTATGGCAAGGTTTCTGGGAGCGGGAAGGTTTGACGACATGGGATCATCGTTTGAGGATTGAGATCAATCAGACCCCACGAACTACAGTATTCGCTTACTCTTAGAGTGAAATACATATTACTGCACGTGAAGCCAAGACAGCATGCCGTCGGCTCCGACGTCTCCATGCTCAAGAGAAAAGAGACGAATCACATGCGATAGCTACAATCATTTCCGAGCCGTTTTGGCGACTGGACTTGATGGCAGCCACACTGAACTCCTTCCAAAGGCTTTGGATCGACGACACCTGTACAAGTTTATGTTTCGCATTGATGAAGAGGTCAGGTATATACACGAAACTTACGCCAACCAACCAAAGGAGGTGCTGAGACAGACACGTCCTTTTCTATATCTATAGATGACGACAGAACAGGCGTTATACAAGATACTTGCAGCAGCCATTTGCGGCTGAATATTGAATTTCTCATTTTGCCGCGTTGCTTCTGACAGCCGGGCTTGAAAGTGTTGAGATCCAAGAGTCAGACGGATGAGCGAAGTACAGAGTGTGGTGCCTCCAATCAGTAACGACGTGACTGATCATTTTTCCTGGACGATCAGAAAAATCGACAAATACTATACTACAGCACTCGCAAATTCCAATAAAAGAAGCAGCCAAGCAGTAATATAAATGACATTTTGCGAGAGCTATTCAAAGCATCAAGAAAACAGCGACATCGAACTACAACGACAAGATCGGGAGCTGCCATATGAGCTGAGCGTTTTGTAGGCTTTCGGTCGATGTGAACGACGAAGAGCGGACTCAGGCCGAGAGAGGACAACAGACTCAGGCTCAGACTCAGACGCAGAGCGAAAGAGGACGGCACTTGAGCATGGTTGAGCTGGTACGGATCGGGAGAGACGTCGGATGTGAGCAACGGAGAAGTGTACTTGCGATAGAGATGGCGATGACGGGACGAGGGGAGGAGGAGATGAGGTTGGAGTGGACAAAGTTCAGCGTCCGGGGCTTGTCGGGCTCGTGCCTTGGCAAGAGTAGGTAGATTTCTACGGCTGCGCGTCTTCGACAGCTGAGCGAGTCCAACCCACGCACCGTCACGATCCCATCTTCCGCCCTTTGTCGCAGCGCCAGCTTTTCATCATGTCTTTCTCGGCGTCCCGTATGCTTCTGCGCACCCCTCAGATCGGCCGCATCGCTGTGCGCCACGCCTCGACCACATCGGAAGCTGCCAACGCTGCCTCCAACGCTGCCTCCAAGGCCACAAGCCAGGCCTCGCAAGGTCTCTCAAAAGTCCAGTCGTCGGCCGAGTCGGGCATCTCAAAGGCTGCCGGAGCTGCCGGCAGCGCCCTGAACAGCATTGGCGGCCGCACCGGCCAGGTCATTAGCTTTGTCCAGTGTACGTGCTACCTGCTACCTGCTTTGGCACGCCGACATGGATGGTGTCGGTCGTCTCGCCCAATGCACAACCGCTGACCCTGCCGTCCTCTCTTATAGCCATGATCCCCCCTACCGTCTACTACGGCAAAGTCGGTCTCGAGCTGGCCAAAATCGTCGCCCGCGGCCAGAAGATGAGCCCACCGTATGTCCCCGTCATTGGACGATGCATGTACGCCCACGCTCACCTTGTATCGCAGTAACGTCCAGACTTTCCAGACCTACGGCCAGAACCTTTTGAGCGCCGTCAAGAACCCCGGCGCCAACAGCCCGTCAAACCCCTTCCAGGCCATGCGCAACATTGGCACATCTCAACTCATCACGGCTGGTGTTGTGGCTGCTGAGATGATTGGCTTCTTCACCGTCGGCGAGATGGTTGGACGCATGAAGCTCATCGGTTACCGATCAAGCTCTCACGGCGAGCACCACTAAGCCTTCGGACAAGAAGCGCCCGACTATACGATACGAGAGGCGAAGGAAGCTGGAGGGAGAGGCATAGTGGATGGAAGTCGGCTATGCTTGGGCGCCGGGGGGGCGGACGCTGCAAAAGCATCGCAAATGCACATATGGAAGTGACACATGAGCCAGTCTCTTAGCCGTGTACAACAGCCTAGATCGCCATTTTTTCTTTCTTGCCTGGACTCTTCAAAAGTCTGTTTATCAATCTTCTTATGTTTTCTCCTGCCCTTCAGGACTGTCCCTGATTAGAGATTGTGTGTTGCTATCACGTATGAGTGCGAAAACATTGATGAGATATTAGTATGTGACAGCTGCTAGACTGGGTTCGGAGATAATGACGGACCCGGGACAAGGTGATGGGACGGAGCAGGAAGCTTGGCCGACGCCAGACAGAATTTCGATATTTTTTTGTCCCTTGTTCATCTTCTCTGCTCACGAAGGAACTTGTCACACACAACACGAGGCACCGGCCATATGGATCCCTTACGACTGCTAACAAGGTCGACCAAGTTCGCGAAGAAGCCATCATCGGCTGCCACGCGGATACAGACCCCATCCTCTGGACCCGCGTCGAATCCGCAACTCTTTGACCATGACGATGACTCGCAACCTTCGAACCGGAAGCGCAAGAGAGGAAGCGAGCCAGTGTCGGCTAGTCTGGACTTCTTTGGCGGTGGTGCTTCGGCCAAGGAGAGAGAGCACGACTCTGGCGACGACCAACCAAGACTGCAGCAAGAACAAGCCCTAGTACCTTCTGCCTTGAGCGCTGAAGAACGCAAGCAACTGCTCGGCCGCCACAAAGTCAAGCTCACCCTGTTCCACCAAAGCAGTGAGGCGCCCGCAAAGAAGAAAAAGAAGGAAAAGGGCGACAAGGACAAGAAGCAGTCAAAGAAGTCGGCCGAACAGGCGACGCCTCTGTACCCTGCTCCTGTCGAAGATTTCAACACTCTTGGGCCCAGATACCGCATCTCAAAGGCGCTGCTACGGAACATCAAGGACAACGGCTACAGCACAACGACCGAAGTCCAACTCGCCGCATTGCCGCTGCTGCTTGGCTCTCGCGCAGATCTGCTCTCGCCCGACCAAACGCCTTCAGAAGGCCAAGAAGAGGCCAGTGTGCTGGATGTCGACCTCCTGAGCATTGCGCCGACAGGCAGCGGAAAGACCCTGGCCTTCATGATTCCTCTGATCCACGCCCTGGTCCTCTCACGTCGTTCTCAACCGCAAGCCGGTCCCCAAGCCATCATACTCGCCCCGACCAAAGAGCTCGCCAGCCAGATCGCCAACGAGGGCAGGAAGCTGGCTTTGAATACCGCCATCCGTATTACCAATGTGCGCAAGGGCATGCATCTTGGCTCGGACCAGCCGACCTCCACAGACGTTTCCGAGAAGGACATTCCCCCTGTCAAGGCCGACATTCTCGTTTCAACCCCTGCCGCCCTGAAAAATGCCATCGGAGACGCGCAAACTTCCTCACATGCTCTTTCTCAAATTCGTTTCCTAATTCTCGACGAGGCCGATGTCCTCTTGGACCCCCTCTTCCGAGATCAAACTCTGGGTGTATGGAACGCCTTATCGAATCCCAATCTCCGTCTTGGTTTTTGGTCTGCCACTATGGGCTCTAACATTGAGGAGCTCGTCAAGGCCACCATCAAATCCCGTGCGGAGACTCTCTCTGGTGCCAGCACCAGCCCTGTTCCGATCGCTCCATTCGTGCGTCTAGTTGTTGGTCTGAAAGACTCAGCTGTACCCAACGTCGATCATCGTCTAATTTATGCCGCGACCGAGCAAGGTAAGCTTATGGCTCTCCGTCAGCTGCTGCATCCCACATCAACGGGTGTCGACAAACAGCCCGTCGTACGCGCTCCCTTCCTCATCTTCACTCAAACCATCGAGCGAGCTGTGGCTTTGCATTCCGAGCTTCTCTACGACATCCCAGCTGAAGCAGGTGGTATCTCGCGTATCGCCGTTCTGCATTCAGATCTCTCCGACACCGCTCGTGATCATGTCATGACACGCTTCCGCAAGGGTGAGGTCTGGATTCTCATCACCACCGACTTATTGTCGCGCGGTGTTGATTTCCGTGGTATCAATGCCGTAGTAAACTACGATGCACCATCGTCTGCCGCTGCATACGTACATCGTGTTGGCCGTACAGGCCGTGCTGGTAGAGAAGGCGGTGTTGCTTTGACCTATTACACAGACGACGACGTGGCATCCATCAAGACAGTCGCCAATATCATCGTCGCGAGCCAAAAGCAAAGAGGCGCGGCCGGTGGCACAACAAACATCCAACAATGGTTGCTTGACGCCCTGCCGACACCCAGTAAACGTGACAAGCAGCAGCTCAAGAAGCGTGGTATCGAGACTAGAAGATCTGCCTCGGGCAAGGACACCAAGACCGGCAAGCCCAGAGCACGTATCAGCACAAAGAGCGGCTACATTCGAAAGCTTGAGAACAACAGGAAAGGTGCTGTTGCAGCGAGTAGGAATCCTCAAGAGTCAGGCGATGCATCCGACTCGGGCGAGAGCTTTGATGGATTCGAAGAATAGACGAAGTGCGTAGATATACCCTCACACATATTTCAGGTTGTCCTGACCACCCTTGTATCGTTCCGCTGAGCATAGGCTATGCTTCCTTGCCCACGTGCTGTGACTTTTTACAAAGGTGAGATCAGTATCGATGAGGCACAATTGATTGGCTGAGGAGGAAGACGACATCCAAATGGTGCTTGTTCGAAGAGTGTCTATTGGAAGTTTACAAAGGCGCCACCGTCCACCAATATCTGTGCGCCAGACTGAGGCTACGTGTCAGCTTTTGGCAAAGAACTCCTTGTTGAAGTGAAACCTACCACATATGACGAAAGGCTTGAAGCAAGGAAAACAGCTGGACCAGCAAGATCCTGAGTATGTTGTCAGCGCAATCCATCTCATCATGGCCAGAGAACATACATGAGGCTGGCCCAATCGGCGCAACGGGATGCGACCTTCCATGTACTCCTTCTTCTGCGGATCTGCTAGGTCCTCGTCGTTGAGCTGAGTTCGAATCGTACCCGGTAGCAGGGCATTACATCTGATACGATATGGTCCCAGAGCACAAGCACAGCTTTGCATAAGAGACAAGATACCTGCCTTGGTCGGCGTGTAATGTGTTTGGCCAGCACCACCAACAAGAGCGCTGATGGACGACACGCCGATGATGCTGCCACCTTGAGGGGACTGCTCTTTCATCTGGCGAGCCGCTGCTTGGACGGCGAAGAAGGCTCCTTCGAGATTGATGGATACTGTCGACTTGAGGAGATCAGGACTCAAACTACAGACAGTTGGTCAGATAACATTACTGCTTTTGCCTGAAGCGTACACACCCACCTTAAAAACTCGGCAAATTGGCAAACTCCAGCGTTGCTCACAAACACGTCTAATCTGCCAAACTCGGACACGGTCTTGGAAACAAAGTCGGTTCCAGTCTCTGGTTTCGCAATATCGCCAGGCACAGCAATGAGCTTTGCACCAGCACCCGCCTCCTCTTTCATGCTCTTGAATTGATCGTCTGATTTCGAGTCCGGAAAGTGATTCACCGCCACAGCTGCTCCCTGACGCAAGTATTCGAGTGCGATGGCTCGTCCAATGCCCGTCACTGCACCCGTGATAGCGGCGACCTTTCCAGCAAGCAATGTAGTCATCGTGGCAGCTGGGTGTGATGGTGTCTTAGATGAGGCTTTGGTGTCACGATCGAAGTTACGCGACCAAGAAAACGTGCTAGAAGAAGGAGAAGGGCTTGTCTTTTCTAGTAAATCTTGCTCGTCTAGGTTCGCATCTCTACCCTAATCGTTGTGGAGATGTCGTGGAGATGGCGGGATGTCATTGCACCGAGACCCCCGAAGGCGGGGCACGGCGGAAATGCTGCATTAAAGTTGCATAACATCCAAACTGCCCTCCCCGTGTGCTAAATTTTGTCACTCTCATAAGTTAGCCACCTCTCGCGATCGTGACTAAGGTCATCCGGGCTGAAGAAATGCACAATGCTTTTCAGACCAGTGCAGCCCTCCACTGAGGGTGCGAAAGTTAGCGCCTCTCAGTGGAAGGCTGCAACCAATCTCAAAACCATTCTGCATTTCTACAGCATGCGCGTGAAAATTTTCAGCTCATGGGGAGGATGTGATGTGAAAAAAAGGAAGCCTCTGTGAATAGGAGAAGTCCGGACTAGAGACACAAAGTCAAGTATTTTAAGATGCATGCTGCGATAAAAGGTTGAATCCGCTTGGATGAGTATAAAAAGGAAGAGTAAAAGAAACAAGAAAGTGGCGGATTATAATTACAAGGAATACAGAATTACCACAGATTGGTAGCTGCAGCGGCCCATCCCTCCTTTCATAAGTCGTGTCGTAGTCAATCAGTCAGACGGTTTTTGAGATGGCGAGGAGAGGCATGTTACAACTCTCGGAGCTAAATCATGTCGCGCCGGTGCTCTGCATCGATTCATTCAAACTGCCGTTTCGTTCTGCTCCTGGTTGTGTTTCGTCAAGTCCACCAATGCCCAGTCCGCTCGATTTCGGCCTGGACGAATCTTCCAACTCATGGACGACTTTCGGTGTGACGATCGTGTCTTGTAAAGCAGGCGGGCGTTCATTACGCGCGCGCGCTTTGGAAAGACTTATCGTGTTCTGACTATAGCTTGTGGTGACCTTAGCATTCGAAGCATCGTAATCGATCGTAGCTTTCATGAGCGCAGCCATCCACAATCGACCTTCTTGCCTACTGTTGACGGCAAAATAATGTACGGTCGGTTTTGTAAAGTTGACGGCTTTGCTTAGTCCTTGGCGTGGCGGGACCAACTTGAAAATGAAGAGGCCTTGTCCGTCCGCCGACGGCGCTATAGTTCCTTGTGGAACCATTGGCGAAGAGCCGGCTCCTGTTAGCGCAGCGTGTAGACCTGTCATTTTTTCATTCTCGGCGGGCAAGACACGATGTGACGAGATGTCAATCAAGCCCTTCTCTTCAGTGTCGTTTTCGGAGTAGTAGTATGACAATCTACGACCGCGGAGCACAAACAGACGAGGTTTCCATGAGCCTACTAAGCTTGAAGACTTCTTCTTCATCCAGCCACTGTAATCACAGTCGGCGATTTGTTCAGCTGGAGACTTCTTCTCGAGGCCACGAGTGTACGCAGAAGTGGACTTCTTGCTCTTCACCTTCGGCCTCGAACGCGCAGAAGTGGGTGGGGGAGCAAGAGCGCCTGAAGAGCCAGTCGATACTCGAGATTGGTTGTCGGACTTTTGCAGATCGAAGGAACGAGTCTCAGTCGAAGGAGTGGTAGAACCGGTGCGGGCAGGAGAAGCTAGAGGCTCATGCTTCAAAGCGCTCTGCTTCTTCTCGTTTTGAGTCACGGCATCGGAAGCTATGCGAAGGCCGCCTGCAATGCGAGGCTTGGAGAAGAAGGATCGAGCGTTGGAAGCTGGAGAAGGCGAAGGATTGAGTGAGGAGGCATCGCTGTCAGCGAAAGGCTGATCGAGGCGGGTGACGATAGGCGACACAGGTGGTTGCATGGTGGTCAAAGGCTTGACAGCGGAGTGTGGGCTGCTGACAGCGCGATTGGCTGCAGGTTTATTGAAGGAGAATTGACTGGACGCAGGAGACATGATGGGCGAGGCAGGATCGCGCATCGACTCAACACTGGACATTCTAGGGAAATTCTTGTACGTGGCACTGTGACGGGCAGAGTCGGTCGCAGCGCTAGCATTCCTGGCATGCCCCGAAATCGACTTCTTCTGCAGAACGTTGCGCTTGTTCCGAGCGTCAACTTCGTTCCCAGAGAAGTATCCGCGATCCAGATCAAGGGGAGAGGAGATTGAACCGAAGCCGTACTCACCGAGGCCGCCGTCATTCTGCGGGACAGTGATGGCGGGGTCAGACGGTGGCTCGTGGGCAATGGATAGACGGCGAGTAGTGGCAGGTGCACCAGAAGTGGTACCGATCGAGGATTGTCTGTGGTGAGAATAGCGGTTCATACTGTCGATTGAGCCCATTGACGAATGCCTGCGGGAATGGTTGAGGTTGCGAATCGACGCAGCCGAGGGCCGCTGTACGTTTTCTGGCCGGGGGAAGGTCATGGATGGGGTCGCTATGCTGCTGATGGGTCTGTAAGGCGAGGCTGTCACGCTCTGGCTCCGTCTTCTTCCAGCTTCGCTCTGAAGATCGTCGCCGGCAGCAGAGTACTCCGACACACTTCGGGGCACGTTGGTCGAGCTTTGGCGTATCTCGTCCTGAAGAGCCTTGACCTTCTGCCACGTTTTCAGTCGCCTTCCCACGGAACCAAGTTCGAACTCTTTGATAAAGATGGCCGACTGCTCCATGGTCAAAAGCACTTCTCCAGAAATCTCCTGTTCGCGGAACGTATCGCAATGGGTCCGTTCGACACCATGATCCTCGAGATACTCGGCCACACGATCAGGAGACCACAGCATGACTTCAGCTTCTGTGTGCAGCTGATTTTCCTCATCGTCCGTCTCGCGGCCGTTGATGTATGACAGGCGATGGGCGGGGTGTGAACTGTAGATACTTTCTGTGTCATGGCTGTGTATGTTTGTCAGGGCATTCTCGCGCGGAGTGCGCATGTCGGTGATGTGCTCGTCGATGACGCTGAGAGTTTCGTGCATGACTGAGTTGTGTTGCGACGATCGCTGGGCTGGTAAAGAACTGGCGGATTGTGTCGAGGTGGTCGAAGTTGCAGTCTGGGGCCTGTTGGGCTGGGGGGCGTCACTGCGGCGGACGGGCATCTGCTGAGTAGATAAGAGAGTACCTCTGGGAGCAGGAGTCGTGTAGACTGCGGTCGACGAGTTGGCGTGAGCGGAAGCGTTTCACGAGGGTTGAGCATGGAGGGCGGAGGATTGAGGGATCTCACCTTCGGGAAACAGGCCGGTAGCACCGGTGGTCATATGGCGACCGAGAAACCAACCATCGCCAAAGTCGTCGTCGCGCTCGATGAGTTCGATGCGGTCGCCCTTGGCGAGACTCAGCTCATCTGGGCTGCGGGCGATAAAGTCATGGACGACGAGCAGAATCGAGCCGGGCGGGACCTGTAGGGGGTCCGAGGGTTGACGAGTGGCCATGACGGCGTGCTGTCGGAAGGGTGCACACGCTTGTTACTGGTGCGGGATCATCGAAGTCGAGGTGGGCGAGGCGGGCCTTGTTGTTGTCCTGTCGCTGCGCTGGCGTGTCGCGGAGTCGCTGCGAGTCGGCTGTTCGACGTGGTGCCGAGATGGGGCCCGTCAAGTGTCGAGCTGAAACCTGTCGCGGTCGAGTGATGGATTCGGGGTGTGTCGCCGTCGCAGCGTCCGGACCAAAGACCAAGGACCAAGGACTACGGGTCGTAGGAATGGAGAATGGACGGGCGGCTCCTCCGATGCGCGAGGTCCGTGCTGGCTGCAGAAGGAAGTGACTGGACTCTGGAGGCAGGAGTCTGGAGGCCGAAGGGAAGGTTTGCGCGACGCCGTCGATTGCTGGCGTGCCGAACAGACTACGAGTACAGTACGAGTACGGCGCAGGAAGGAGCGACCGGGGACTCTGCATTGCTGTCTTCGACTGCCTGCCCTCCGCCCTGGACTGCTCAGGCGAGCCCGCAAAGGTCATACGAGCCACCTTTAGCTTTGCGGCTGCCTGCCTTGCCTGCCCTCTAGCCTGTGCAAACGCCTTTACAGCAAGATTGCGTTCCTTTGCGGAGTGAACTTTGCGTGCCCTCTTTCCTCATCCGGCGCATTACTTATACTCGTCTCGTCGCCAACTGCCTCGCCCACCACGCGCCAATGGGAAACACTCTCACGCGCCCGTGACATGTCTGACAACATGGCCCAGTCTCCCTCTGCTCTGTCCGACCCTGCTGCAAGTGCAACCCAGAGGAACATCTTCGGCCGCCCGGCTCAGTATTCGTGGATGCAACCTTCGACTGTCCTCTCTCAGCCACCCCTTCGTGCTTCCGGGAAACACGCCCAGCGACAAGCTGCTGCTCCTGTTGCCATTGACTGCGAGACGGTTCCGTACGAATCTCCGTCCACTGTACCGCTACAGTCTTCTCCGCTCCAGGAACTTGGACATGTCCATGAAGCTGCAGTGCTAGACGCGTCAAATCGACGAAATTTCCTCCCTTCGCCCGCTCCCAGCGACCACCACGACAAGTCACCGAGCCTCCCTGCTGTTCGACAGTCCCCGGCCCAGCCTGTTGCTCGCTTGAGGGAGAACAGACATGCCTCTGCCACCTCGTCAAGACAGGCGAGCATATCCACACCGGCTCTGCCGCAATCATCGGCCGCAAATAGTCCTACTATAACCGCCCAATCTGCCACGTCCAATTCTCCTTTGCCTAATACAGCTCTTCCCTTTGGTCCTCAATGGCCTGCCGTCTTCCAAAGTGATGAGTGTGCCAAGCGCCTTTCCGACTTTGCTGCTGCTCACGAGCACTTAAACGAGGCAGATTTGGAGAGACTGGGCATCCTTTACGATGCTACAATCCAGAATGATTGGTACTTTATCATCCTGCTCATGCTCTTAGCTTGCCACTCGATAAAATCGCAGGCACTTCAACCTCTACTAACTCAGCTTCCACAACACGCTCTTCCGTTGTTTGCTAGGCTTCTGGGAGAACAATGGGAGAACGGATGTCCGCTGAGTCGCGACGTCCTGCTCTTTATCAGTACCTACCCTAGGCCTCTAAATGAGCTAAGAGTGTCTTTGACTGAGCAGTCCTTCATGACGGCCATCCGCCACATTGCCGACTGTCTCTATTCGATCACATTGAATCTGGACCGTGTGCTTTCGAAGTGCCGTCAAGCAGAGACTCTTCCGACTGTACATGATCTGATTGAGAGCCTTGGAATCCGCTCCTTGTTGTTCCAAAGAGCGACGTTTCGATTTCTTCTACGGAATACCTGGGGCTCGGACAGTGGTCCATCGGCGGAGCTTGCAATGCGCGAATTCATGATTGAGCAACAAAGATTTGGGCTGGAAGGCGGTCAATCTCCAGAAGTGCGCGGTTTTCAACAGAACATCTATCGCAACATTTATCACCAACACGTCTGTGCTGCCCAGCACCTTCACTCAAATCCAATCACTTCTGTGAACAGCAATCCCGCCACGGCGACGTCACCTGTACAGCGATCCGCCATGGCTCCCATCATGCCGCCACTTTACAACATGGCACAGTCGCAATCGCCTCATCTGGGCCAAGCATCCAATCAGCCTCAAACGCAAACCGCCGCACAACTACAAGCGCAAATGCGCATACAGATGCAGATACAGGCTCAAGTGCAGGCTCAGGCTCAGGCTCAGGCTCAGGCTCAAGCTCAAGCTCAAGCTCAGGCTCAGGCTCAGGCTCAGGCTCACGCCGCTCAAGCACAGCTACAGCCACAAGCAGCTCAGTCTCCTCTTCCTGCGTTGTTCCAAAACTCGAACCAAGCTCAAAACCAAAATCAAGGTGCCTCACTTCCGCCTTCGACCTACTTTCAGAATCCCGGAGGTTCTTTCCAGTTCCAGCCTGGGTTCCAGCAAGGCGCAAGTGCATTCGCACGACACCCCGGACAGCCCGGACACCACAACAACCCTGCAACACCTCAGGATATTGCACAGATGCAATCGTTGATGCTATATCAGCAACAGATGCGACCAGTCCTATCATCTAACTCCCCTTCGAGTGCGACCCAAAGAAGTCGACCCCAGCCAGCACAATCTCGGCATCCGCCTCGTCTATTCTTTCCTGGACCAAACGCCTCTGTTCCTCAGCCTGCCCAGCCCGATTATCGCAGATCGGCGCTCCATCAAGCTCACATGCGTAGTCCTGTCCTTGCCCCGAAGCTGTCGGATACCTCAGTTTGTGCCGCATCAAATGATCACTTCCGTCGCGTCGTGGGCTTTGCCCTCGAGCCTGTGAAGTTGACCACCAGTCCAGTGCAAGAGATCCCTTTCCAGCTGCCTCCACAAGTAGTCGAGAAACTACTGAGTGTAAAGGCCGGAGTTGATGGTGATCCTCCATACGGAGAGCCTGACACCACCTCGATTATGCTGCGACTCAGATGTTGCGAGGTGATACCAACTCGACCTCTACCCACTGAGAATGGGTGGGTCACTCTCGATGGTAGCTGGCCAGTTCAGGCCTACTTCACAGTCAATCAGACTCCGCTTGAACCAAGACGCAAGCTGCACCATGGAAAGTGCCTCCCCATCGACGTCACGCATTGCGTTCGTGCCGATGCCAACAAACTCGTTGTCAGGATCAACCGCTCCAGACACGACAAGTCGCCGTTCAACTACGCTGTTGCAATCGAGGTTGTCGGCTTTGCGACACGTGAGAGTATCACACAAGCATGCATGAAACGTCTCGTGCCATCTGAACGGATTCTGAGCACGATTAAGAAGGCCATGACTAGCGATGATGACGATCTAATCATGCAACCACAATGTTTCTCTATACACCTCTTTGAGCCGTTCTCTAACGCTAAAATCTTCGACATCCCGGTTCGTGGCCAAGACTGCCTTCACAGAGAAGCTTTCGACCTCGGTGTCTTTTTGGACACTCGACTTGAGCGCCCAACCCAGCCGCCCAAGGATCGCATCAGCAAAGTCGACGTATGGAGATGCCCTATCTGCAAGGCCGACTCCAGGCCGCAGAGTTTGATAGTCGATGGTTTCTTAGTCACGGTACGTCAGGAGCTTGCAAGCAAGAACATGCTCAAGACACGCTCCATCAACATTGAAAGCGACGGCTCCTGGTCACCCGTACGTGAAGCTCAGGATGACGAGGAAACTGAGGACGAGGCTACCCCGGCCCCCAAAAAGCCCGTCGAGGTCATTCTTATTGATGACGATTAGTTATTCGAAGTCGTTCCTTGACGTCTTGGATTACACCCCTCGTCGCGTGCTTTCCATCTCTGCTTTTTTGCCACAAGATACCCAACAACACACTCCATTTGTTTGCATTTCCTCAGCCTTGCTCTTCTTCTCACGAATCATGACATCATTCATCCATTTGCCCACCCATCACGCATCAGTACAAGGAGCCATAGCCGATGTTTACGTAGCTCACACTTATGCCTTCTTTCCAGCCAGCCTCCCCCTCTTCCCCGAACCTCTCGGTTAGAAAAAGTATGCAAACTTTTCCCACAACCAAAATAACGATCGACTTTCTCCTGATTCTTGTACCTCCCCGTGTGCTAAAGTTTGTCACTGACACTGCTGTCAAAATGCACGATGATTTTCGAAATTAGAGCCAGGTCCAAGGAGAGGCCCTCAGATAGCCGCTCTGTGGACGATATCCTCTTACTCAAAATCATTGTGCATCTTGATGGCTGGAACGATGCGCATCGCTGTGGCTTGAGAGTCAAAGTTACATACTTTAACCACCCACCCTCCCGATGTGCTGAAATTTGTCGCACTTTAACTGTAGAAATACACGGTCTTAGCAATGTTAGGGGTAGCCCCTGTGAAGAGCATACGAGTAGTACTCAGCGCCTCTCTGCGGACGACTATATCGATCTACAAAACACTGTGCATTTTTACAGGCCGGAAGACTCCTGGCGTGGTCGCGGGAGATGGCAAGAAGTGACAGATTTTGGCACACGGAGAGGATTGATGCTTTCCCGTAAAGGATGACTATGCATGCCTTTGTGGGACTCTCTCTTGACGTTGTATGTCGCCGTGCATTACGGTCAAAACACTATAGCATGATTTGAAGATGGTGGTCTGGTCTCGGTGATCTTTCGATAGTGTGATACCTGTGGTTTTGTTCGCCTGCTTATCAATGAAATCCTTGAGGTCCGTCGTTCAGCCATTCATTTTGCTTATCCATTCCCTTGTGTGCATGCTTTCTTCTCGTGATCTGCCATGGTTTCGCTACAAATTTGGCTTGTTTCAGAGCAATAATGATCCTTCCTTGTCTGAGTTCCTCGGACCTGTCTCACAAACTCCTCCTTGGGCTCTGTGCGCGTGTCTGCCATCATGACGAAGCTAACTGTTTCTGCTTCTGCTTTTGTTTGTACTGAGTCCAATACTCCTGCAGCACATCCTTGTCCTCGAAACTCGTTGCTGGCTCCCAAGTCGTCTCGTCGTAGCCCTCCCACTTGACCTGATAAAGCATGACTGGCTTATCCCCATGGATGTCCCTGTCATGAGATTTTGGATCCGAAAGGTTGTGTGCAAGGATTCTCTCGACAGAGTAGATTTCTGAGTCTTCGGAATCGGATGCGGAGTCGTCGAGGTTCATGACTGCTTCCCGGGATGATGTAGTGCCGTTCGATCCCGTCGTGATGGGTCGTTGGTCGGGAGCAGAGGGTTGTCGGGATGTCATTACTGTAGAAGCTGATGCAGGTGTAGATACCGATGTGCTTGCTCTCGCTTTCGCCAGAGGTGCAGTAACTCGCACTTCGGGTGTTGAGGACGTTTTGGCCTTGGTAGATGCGGGCTGCGAGGGATCGGACACAGTGACCCTCGAGGCAGAAGGGAGAGCACGGTCTCTGAAAGTGAAGAAGCTGCTCGCCGCAGCCTTGCCGTCACCCTTGACTGTCTCGTCAGCCGCGGCTAAGCCGCTCCTTGTGGGTTGTCGGACCGGCATTTCGATGTCGTCGTCAGATTCGTCGTCCAGGTCCATTGGGTCAGACTCCTCCTGTGTGTCCGTGATCATGCCTGCTGCCTGTTCCATAGCCGACGGTGGTTGAGTGGGTTGTTCGGGAGAAGCTATGCTGTAGATACTCTCTACGTCCTGTGCAGACGAGACACTGCCATCTCGGTGCTCTTCCAGCCTGCGTCTCTTGTTGTCTCTATTGTGTGCTGCGATCAATGTCAGCTGGAAAACACCATGCTCAAAGCGTTGTTTTACTGACAGCCGTTGTCTTGCAATGAGATTGATTTGCTTGGTACCGTGGGTTTTGAAGAACCCCGTGGCGCTCGTTGTTTCGGGTAGAAATGGGTATATGTTGGTCTCTGTCTGCCTCTGGCTGTTGCTCTAGCGCTTTCACCGCCAAGGATAGATACGCCTACGGACTCGTCACGCCCCGATGATGAATCGGAGCCTGAATCAGAGTGAGTTACGCCCTTCAGCCGGCGGGTTCGGGCTTTATCGGCCAGTCGTGCCTTCTGTCGAGCCTCTTCCTCTGCAGCTTCTCTCTCAAAGGCTTGGTTTTCAAAGACTTCCAAATCATGGGCTGACACGTAATCCGTGACCTCACTCGCTGAAACATCAGGCACAGGAACGGATCCGATTTGGAGAGTGTAGGTGACTAGGCCTCTCGATGGCGATGACCTGGAGACAATCTTGGCTGCGCTATCGGATGGCTTGGTGTCTAAACGTGAAGAGAAGTGGGAGGCTTTTGCTGTCGCACTAACAGAACCTGGCTCTGTCGTTGTTGTCATTGCTGGAAGGTGAGGTTGGTTAGGTAAAGCGCTAAGAGTGGCGGCAGGAGGAGTCAAATGCTTGCTAGATTGGCGCAAACGGCTACAAAGTAGTGAAAGCAATTAGGACTTACTTGCAAACAATCAGAACCAATTGTTGGAGTTAGACGGTAAGAGTAAAGGTAGTAGGAGTTAGTACGAAGTAGTAAGGCTTAAGATAAGATATTAAACTTAGGGCTTCTAGCCTTAGTAAGCTATTAACTAGTTAGATACCTAACAAACATAAAGTTATCAACTTATTAGGTTATATAGCTATATTAATACTTATACTACTTAGATCATGTTATGCAATACTAACATTATTACAAGTAGAACATAGAAGGCCACTATAGAAAGATAAGGTCGCACGCGGACAGGGTTGCCTTCTAGAAGCACAGACCACCTTAGGTACCGCAAGCCCTCCGCGTCACACTACTAAACCTATCACGCGTACGGAGTATAGCCGTCAGAATGCATAATGTTTTTAATTTATTAGATTCGTCCACAGAGATGGGCTATTCAGTACGCTCTGACTGAAAACCACCTTTGTTTGAAACAAATCGTGCATCACCGCAAGCTTCGAGTCCTTAAAGAGCGACTGCAAGAGGATGACGAAGGTGACAGAGTTCTGCACACAGCTAGGCTTGGGACTGGAAGCAGAGACTCTCAAATTGCAATTGCGAAAGACGTCTCAGATCTCCTCCACTTTTTGGTGTCAGGACTGTGCATTGTGATAGATTCTATGTTGATCCAGGATTGAAAGATTCGTCACAGCCTCGAAGGCATCCGCATGGCACCGTCCAGTCGTAGAGCGACTCCGTTCAACATGACATTTTCAATCGCATGTCTCGTCAGCTCGGCAAATTCCTCACCCTTGCCCGCTCTCTTCGGGAACTCCATCACACGTTCGAGCGATTTGCGCACCTTGTCGCTCATCATGGCCGTCATATTGGACTCGAATAACGAAGGTGCAATTGTCACGACACGAATCCCGAATTGTGCGAGATCACGAGCCATAGGAAGTGTCATTGATCGCACTGCCCCCTTGGATGCAGCGTAAGAGACCTTCTCTTGTGTAAGTATGCGGGTGGGGTAGGTTTGGCTGGATTGTGAGACTCACCTGTCCGGGTTGTCCATCGTATGCAGCTGAAGAGCTGACCAGGATGACACAACCTCGCTCTTTGTCCGGCTCTGTGGGCTGGTTCTTGGTCATGAGAGGCAGCAATTGTCGAACGAAGTCCAGAGTACCCCGGAGATTGATATTCAGCACAAAGTCAATAGACGACAAGGAAAGCGGCTCGTTGTTGCGATCAATCATCTGTGGATACTCAGCACGACGAATTTGGAATTGGACAGCGTTTGACATACCTTGCCAGGGTTGCCTACACCAGCGGCACTGATGACAGCACCTATGGGCTTGGAAGTTTTCGCGATCCATTGCGAAACTCCATCTACCGCCTTCTCAATACTCTCCGTGTCACTAACGTCGGCCTCGAAGAATTGGGATCTGTCAGAACCAAGCTCCTTGACGGCCGCAGCCCCAGAATCGGCGTTAAGATCGAGGATAGCGATGTAACCTCCTTTCTCGTGTAAGCTTCTGGCTGTCGCAAGGCCCAGTCCTGATGATCCACCAGAGATGACAAAGGTTCTATCTTTGATATGCATGTTCTCTGATTCGTGATGTCTAGTTCGTTAATAAGAGAAAGGGAACTGCTGCATCAGCAGCTGTAGGCCTATTACTAGAGTCGATGTCCCTCGGCATCACATGCCTCGGCAGTTTTGTGCTCCCCAGATCTTGGCGAGTCGTGACAAGCTGATCGCTCCAAAGTTCTCTAACGTACGGATATCGTAGAGAAATGAAATACACAGGGAACCGGGCCCTCAGCCGAGCGAGGCACTCTACAAAATAGCCGCTAAAAGGCAGACCGATGTTGATCTCAACATAGTTGTCCAAAGAGATTGGGGAGAAATGATATCGCACCGAATGCTCATGGATTGTTATTAATCATACCGCTTGCCATGGCTTTGGAGCCCTGTGATGTCCTACCGTCATGCCGAGCCATCGGCAGGCTGCACGATGTTTTCGAACGACCCGCGTTGATCTAGCGGACCGTTTTCCACATGCCCATCTGATGCTTGGAGATGGTAAGGTGCCATGAGAAGAATGCAGAGAAGAGGTGCCTGGAACGGGTCTCTTCATCGGTGGGCAGTCGCGGCGTATGACATTGAACGAAGCAACGTAGCTGATCATGCTGATTCACAGAAGACCTGGTTCGTTAAAAGAGTAGAATTGAAGATACATACCAAGGAGGTCGTAACTTTTCTGTACAAGACGCCATGCTGAAGACCGAATGAACGCCCTCCAATGCCCGTGTTGATGCAAACATATCCTTATGAAACAGATGCTGTGGCTGCATCACTTCGGGTCCTTCTTCTCGATGCGCTTGCCATTCTCATCAAGGCCCCACCACTCGCGGTGGAACTTCTCTTGCTCTTTCCTCTTCTCTTCCTTGGCCTCTCGCTCCTTGCGGCGCAGATCACGGGTAGCAAACCACTCTTCTCTTGCAGCGTCCTGCTCGGCTTGGTTGGCGTACTGAAGCATGCAAGCGTTCATCTGGCGACGTTCGGGGCGGCAATAGAAAGGCGCGGTAAAAGTACGATTGGTCGCACATGCTGCGAATTCTAGAAAGCCAGAAGATTAGCTCGAGCTCATACCTCTGCTCATCAGATATGAGGAACAAGTGACATACGTCGGACTTCTTCGGCACACTTATTCCGCACTCGCTTGTGATAGATTTCCCGCACCTGACCTTCCTGCGAGGCAGATAGTGGCAGAGGCTGACGCGATGGTACGAGTTGAGGGCTGGTCTGAGGTACAGTGGTTCCGGGCGGAGGAGACGGTTGCGACGGTGGTGTCTGCGGCGGTTGTGAGACCGTCGCCATTGCGAATACGGAGAAAGTTGGGGCTGTTGCGCTTGGATTGGCTATCACGTCTTGAAGTAGCTGAAGTATCCGAATCCAGAGGTCAATGGCGATTTTGATGGTCGGTGCTGTTAATGTGTTGCGCTTCAAGTTGATTTTCCATGAGCCATCAATCGTCCCACTCCGACCTCCGCTCATCAACCAAACTCGGCCGCTTGGCATCATCAATCTACACATTGCCAGTTTCTGCCTCGAGCCGATCACATGGTGATGGCATTCAACATTCGCAATCAAACACGGAAAGTCTCGAGTAATTTGCAAATGCCATCTAGGCTTACATTGAGTGCTAATGTACTGGCGGTAAATCATATGCTATCCACCCATATATGCGAAATCGTCAAATCCATCCCTAACATCTTGTCCAATGAGGGTATATCCATAAACTCCGCGCTCATAAACGAATGCAAATGCAGAAAAGAAATCCAGAAGGCATTCCATCCCACGCTAATAACAATCAAGAAAACATATAAACATCCGTGTTTCGACTGTCGTGATTCGCAAAAACGTCATTCGTCATGCTCTCACGCATCGAGTGATGCTTTCCCTCCACAGTTGAGAAGTCTGGTCCGAGTCCAAGCAAGGAAATGATTCCATCCGCCTTTTGCCTGCTTGGTCTTGCTCGGTGGTGGCGGTGAAAGAGGCACTGTGGGAGCAGCACCGCTGTGGTCTCCCTGGATTGGAAGACTGAGATCATGAGCAGGAGTCTGCGTCGCATAATCCGTGCCAGCAACGGCTTTCTCTTCGTCGACGACGATACTGTTGCTGCCGTTGCTGGTCATGCTTGCACGCGGGTCTGACTTGCGCCATTTTCGCTCTTCCTTTTTGATTACCGATGCTCTGCGCCTGACCTCTTCTTTCTCGTACTTCCTATCCTTTGCGGCTTCCTTCTCTTCAAAGGCTCTGCGAGCGGCGCGGATGGCAGCCGCTCGCGAGGCAGCATCCTCTGGTTCAGAGGTGCGTGTGATGAAGCTGAAGGCCTTGTCGATGGAGGTACGAGCAGAAGGGCTTGTGGGGTAATCACTGGTTCTACCAGTATTTCTATGGGTGCGACCGGATTTGAGGTGGTCGTACGAGGGTTGTGAGCGGATGGAGAGGTTGGATTGGGATGCACTGGTCAGCTTTGTGAGGGAGCCAGCCGTGTATGTCTGAGAGAGGGGGGTGATTGCGGGGTTTGAAGAGATGGAAACAGATCTACGGGGCTTCCAGGGTTCGTAATCAGGCTGACGGATGTCGTTGGTGAGGACACCAACACTTTCCTCTGCCTCGTCGTCGGACGTGTCGCCCTGCGAGACAGTTGCAGGCGGGGTGAATGAGCGAGGGGCCTCCCGTAGCGGGGCAAACGGCTGGGTCGGGCGCAGCGGACCAGAAGCAGCAACAGCCAGGGATGCAGGGCCACTGGTGGCACGCGAGTGTGAGGCCTTTCGGCGTGTCGAGGGGATGAACGACACGTCCGAGACAGACCTCGAGAACGAGGGAGCGTCCTCGCAGATACCAAGGCCGGTCAGAGAGTCGTTCTCGGCAGACGGACGCGACAGGTCAAGGCGGCCCTGGTCCAGGTCGTCGTCACGTAGCGACATCTTGCGGAGGTAGGGCTTGATCTTGTTGGCGGAAGAGTGCCGGGCATGTTGGGTGCTGGTGGTGGTGGCCGAGTTGGCTAGAGTGAACTCGTTCTGGATGGGGCTGGGCATGGTGAAGACGGTCGGAGCGGCCGACGAGGTCGAGTCGGAGCGCTTGTGCAGTTTGGCATGGCGAGGCAGGTGCGAGGCCGAAGTCATGCTGCGAGCCAGCGGCGGGCGGGAAGGCGCGACCTGGAGCGAGAGCGATGTCGAGTTCGAGATACGGCGGTATGGAGTGGTGAAGCTGTCGCGACGGCCATTGGAGTCGCCAAAGGGGTTGAGCGAGTGGGATACAGCGGACCAGGGAGGCGAAGTGGGAGGAGGAGTCGTCGTCGTAGGCTTAGACCTGGTCGTTGTTGTCGTGGCTTGGGTGCTGACGGGCGGAATGGCAATGCCAGCCAAGTCACTAGGCCTTCTTTGCCGTGCTGCGACGAGGGCCATCGTAACGTGAACTCAATTCCGATCTGTTGAACAATAATACCCGTACAGTAGTCCTCTCAGCCGTTCATGCTTTTCTTTTTTTGTTTTCTTTTCCGTCCTGCAAATGCTCCACCTCCGACTTCAAGGTCCTGTCCAACCCGCAAGCAGCCAAGGAGAATGCAAGAGGGCAAGATGGTGAAAGAGCGGCTCACCACACTTCAAAAGCTGCTGCCGATGTGTCTGTGTGTTCTTAGGGCCAAGCCTGATTGACCGAGTGCTCGCTGACCGCTCTCGGCAACTCGGATGTTGCACTTGCTGATAGATTGTGTTGTCAAGGGAGATGGGAAGACTTGGGACCAGCCAAATCAACAACTCTCACAGCAACTATCTCTCTATCGAGTGCCTGCCGCCTTTGTATATATTCTGCCGACCACATGCCTCGACGCTTCTGCTCTGCCAACCCGTCGCCCCGCTCGAGTATTCATGCCAGCCATGCGAACGCCGTTTACCGTCGCAACCGCGTCCGTGTCGTCAATAGCACCCCCCGTTTGTATCGATTGTTGTCCAACTGCCAACCTGCGAACCCTTGATCTCGCTCTCCTCGACTTGTCATTTGTAAGGTTTCCACTCGCAGGCCTGGGCCTCTGGAGTCTTCATCTCTGCCATTCAACTGCCACGAGTTCTTGGCGTCTCTCCAACACATCCGTGGACCGTCCGTCATGACCCGCTCGGCCCGCGAGCCTCGATCTCTGATGCGACACCGATCGACAGCATTCCCGCTCCCCACATGTTTTATCTTCTTTGTCATGTCTCGTTGACCTCATGTCGGACCCTGGTGCCGGCCTTGGACCGCTGCTTGCACATTGATGAAACCATCAAAGTATTGTTCGAATCCCTGTCGCAACTCTTGATCTTTCAGAGTGCATCCTGGCTATTATGCCATCTTCATACATCCATCGAAGTCAGAAGAGGGGCCTCTTCAAAGCTGCAACCGTTTTCATGGCGTCGATTCGCACATTGGCTTTACCACTTTCAAGCCCTTATCCGTCAAGCCATCTCGTCAGTGTTGCTCCCCCCACAATACAACATCGTCTTTTCTCTCAAAGCATTTATCCGGAGCGAGGGATTCCTCGTCATAGATGTGTACTCTCGAGTAGGGGGGGGTACTTTGCTGCACCTTGTGATGTCGAGGGTGATCCCAATATAGTTCTGAAGCTGCTCTTCTACTACTGGAATCTCACTCGGATCAACAGTCACAATCCTGATAGACATTGTAAAGATTTCTGGAAACTGGCCCACCCATCTGCTAGTTAGACCCAGGCTCCTTGCAGGGCTGTAGGGAAACAGTTTCGCTTTTGAGCCCCATTGGCGTGAGACACCATGCAGGGCCCAAAAACCGTTTCTCACCGGTCACCTCGAATACCTATTCCGGGCCATCAAACACACCAATACGGACACAATAGCAAGGGAAACCCGGTCACCTAATTTCGGAATCCTCTTCGCAGTGACCGTTGAGAATTTCTACAGCTCCCCGGCGATTTCTCCACCTCTTTGCACACTTTCTCGAGACCGTTGTGAGGTCTAGATATGTATCCATCTCAGACAGCTACAATCTCTTCGCTTTGGTCTCGAGTCGCGGCAAGTGGAGATTTTCGGCCACGGCGGACCAATCCTTATAGCTGGTAAGGTATTTCGGCAGTCACGACAGCTCTAGGCCATGAAATACATGTGGTTACAACTTAGTACCGCGAGATAGTACCTGTTGAGGCCACAAGGTCTCACAATAGCCGGTTCGCCTCAAGACCTTGAATCGTGGATGCAATCGTGAGCAAGTGCGGACGATTCGTATACCTTTGTGGAACTGTTGTGCTTCTCATTCTGTCATGGGGGGGACATTTAAGCTCACTGTAGGCGAGCTCCCTCCATACAAGAACCGGATCTCTGTCTCACCCAGCACTCGCTTCTTCCTGCCAGGCATTTGTCAAGAACCAATCTCGGGAAAACTGTAAGAACATGCAGTATTTGAATAGAAAAAAATGCTTCTGTTTCGGCAGTTGTGACCATACGGCGACAGTGGACAACCATGTTCTGAAGAAAGGATTCTGAGTGGAGACCATTGGGTTGGAGGCGTGTTGTCTGGATAATCTCGAAGCAGATGGCCCACCTCCAATTCCTCGACATGCGTGACTCAAACACATCTCTGTCTGTTTAGAGACATGGAAGACTTCCGCAGGAACATAATAGATTAGCGACCATATATTGAATGGACAGTGGCCGATTCGCGCACACACATCTGGATATACGACCAGAAAAAAGCAGACAGGGTCACCGGTCCGACAAAGCATAAGTGTCCACCTTCGATCGAATCATGACGAGGGAACAAGATGCTAGAAGGGAGGAACAGCTACAGTGATGGGTAGATCTCTGAGTATCACACTAATTTTGCAAAATGTCCTGCAGTCTTACGAATAGTCTGTCAACGCGAACGTGAGGCTTAGATATGTTTTAGTTGCACCTACCTCGGGTCGATCTCTACGTTGACGCCAACTGCAGTCAGGCCTAATTGCTGCTATCGACACAGGAGGCATTTAGGATTTTGGCATAAAAGTAAAGTGGCATCCAAATCAAGGTCAAAGTGTTACAATGGGGACTTTATGACGACACCGTCAAGGGGACAGAAAGGTCAAGAAGAAACATAAGTAGTGCAGACTGGGGTATAGATCTTGATGATGACGGACAACAACCGCTCGACATTTCCCCTTTCCTTTCCTTCCTGGCCCCTTGCGGATCGAGACTTTGACAAAGGCCTTTGCTCCTTCCACACCAGACGCCAACCCCTCCGCATTGAGCTATTGTATGAAAAAATGAGATGAAAAAATAGGAAATTTGTTTTGTGTGAAGTGTGTGAGATGTGCTTGAATGTGTGTGTGTGTGTGTGTGTGTATAATGTCGAGTTCCTTTCTTTCATTCGTTTCGACCTTCCCCCAGATAGACAGAAGACAAATATAAGAATGAGAGTCGTTTGGTCTCGAAGATAAAATGTGTTGAAATAACAGAATTCCTATGCAGTAGCAATCGAAGGAGAAGTTCAACCGTTCGTCGTAAGGAGGTAAGATGGAAAAAGGAAATGACGCGACCGCGTGAACGCTTTTAGTCGGATGAATCGGGGAGTGGGTTCTCGAATCGGCCTCGAATAGTTGGATAACCCTGCTGACAAGAGAAAGGGAGCCCTAAGATATGATCGACATGTACTGTGGAAGCCAAAGGTTCGTAACGATGATCAGGCACGGCGAAGGCTTTGGAGATGGAGTCAAGAATGAATTCAAACATCACCGCCTGCCTCAAGACCGCCATCAGTGCCAAAGTTCATGCCACTGGGGTCGAAACCGAAGCCGTCGGCACCGCCGTCGGTGGTGAGGAAGGAGTCGAAATCGAAATTGTCGAGCACATCCGGGCCGCCCATCTCGAAATCGAGACCCATACTGCCAAACTTTCTGTGTGTTAGCGTAGTTCATTTGCAGAAGATCTAGATGCCTTACATCGCTGTCCATATTGCCGAAAGGAGCTCCGACGTTGGACATATCGCCGCCTGGATTTTGCTGACCAGGCATGCCGGATTGAGCATTCGGCGGCTGCTGTTGGTTTTGGGGCTGGCCAGGCTTCGGGGGAAATGCTGAAGTTGGCTGAGGTGTGATTGGCGGTGCTGGAGTTGGAGTTGGAGGCTGTTCAGCCGACTCTTGAGGAGTAGCCCCAGTTGTCCCCTTCTTGTTACCCTGCCGACAGTGGTTAGCTCCTGTGTATACTGATTGTGCTCGACAGGGTTTACCTTGGTTGCCGAGGCCTTGGTGTCCTTTTTCTTAGGCTTGTTCGCTTGTGAAGGAGTGGGTGGCTGGTTTTGCGAAGGCGACGAAGGGCCTGTACCAGCTCTTGGGCCATCATTGCCGGGAGCAGGCGGAGGAGGCATGGCAGCGTTGCGCTGTTGGGGAGTCATATTAGGTGGTTGCGGGGGAGGCTGGCCTGCCATCATATTAGGCCCTGGCTGAGGCATGAAGCCATTGGCCATCTGCGCCTGGCCGTTGCGGCTTTGGGCCTGGCGGAACATTTCCATCTGCTGTTGTTGGCTCAATTGACCAAACCCAGGATGCGAGCTGGGAGGCTGCATCATCTGTCCATTGGTGCCCTTCATCATGGCCATGGGGAACATTGATGGGTTCATGGGATTGTTAGGATCGAACTGGCCTGGAGCTGGAGAAGCGCGACCGGGCATGCCGCCGTCTGCGGTCGGGGATGGAACGACGCCGGGGGCCATCTTGGGAGTGCCGCGTCGCATCTGCTCGTTAGGACCTGGCGAGGGACCAGCCCTGCTGTTGGAGGGCGACATGGCGGGGGCGAAGTTCTGGGGCTGGCCGGATGCGGGCACAGGGCCATTGGGACCATTGGTCATGTTGTCTTGTTCTTGGCGGGCCATCAAGAGGCGCTTCTTGTTCTGTTGTTCTAGCAGCATAAGTTGCATCTGGTAGTCCTGCAAGGCGTGGTTGCTGTTCGCGTTGGGAGGGCCCTGACCGGGCATGGGCCGCATTTGGGGATTGAAGAATTCGGCGGCGTTGGGATCCTGCGGCATCTGAGGTGCTCCGTTAGGCATCAACCCCTTGTCCACGTTAGAATCCATGGCGGATTGCATGTGCTGGCGCATGGAGTTGGCATATACCTGTTGCATCGCTTTCGCCTGAGGATTGGCCATCTGCGTCTTGTCAGCATCGAGAAACGTGTGCGAAGCGGAGAGTGACACTGACCTGTTGTCCGGGCATGCCCTGGGGCTGACCGCGGCCCATCGGACCCATGGCACCGTTGAAGTTGCCATCTAGTCGTTGACGCTTGGGGGAGGGAGCGGCGTCACCTCCACCCGGAGAGGTGGGTCTTTGTTCCATAGTTGAACCTTCTCTCTGCATGGTCGTCTGTTGGAGCTGCGCCATTTGTTGCATGCGCAGTTGTTGTTGCATCTGCACCATTTGCTGTTGCGTACTGCACCGTCTTGTCAGCACCTCAGCCGCAAGTTGTAAGAGAGGGGGCGGAACTCACGGTTGGCGGCCAGGTTGAAGACCGAGCTTCTTGGCCATGTCGGGGGGCACTGGCATACCGGGGCCGACCATGCCGGGGCGCATGGCCATGTTGGCTTGCATCTGGGGATCGACGCGCATCAGCCTCTGTCGGTCGTTGGCCATTCGGGCCTAGGGCTGCGGGTTAGTGGGCCGGCGGTGGGGAGGACATGGGCGAGACAAGAGAAAAGCAGCGACATACCTGGACGTTGCTCAGATATTTGGCAGTTTGTGTGTTGGTGGCTCGGCCGTGTTGAGCATTGAAACACTCCCAGAATTGGTGCCACCAATCGTACAGGAAGCTGCCTTTTGAGGCCGAGGGGACGTTTGGCGAGGGGAGATCGTCGGGCTTCTTGATGTCTTTGGAGTCAGTGTCCATCGAGTCGTTCACGCCATTGACGTCTTTACGATCAGGGGTGGCATTGTGATCAAGATCGAGGTCGACAGTCTTCAAGATGACGCGGGCGACTTCGTGGTTGCCGTGCTTGAGAAAATAGTCGTAAATATATGTGTTGAGCTTCTGGCGAGATATGTCTACACTGGACGCGTTGTTTGGCGTGTCGGAATTGGGGGTGGGCCCGCCCATCATGTTCATTTGTTGGCTCATGCCAAAAGGTGACGGGTGAGTTCAGCCAGTTGTGCGGAAGTCGGAATGGGATGGTGGAGGATGGAAATGTCTCGGACTCGGGCGCGCTCGCGGACAGGGAAGGCGACGACGTCGATGCAATGGGGATTCGAGCGGGTGGGTGAGATTGACAGGTGCTGAAACAGAAGGGACGTCGACGCGGCAGAGGCGGGC
>JGI24891J29808_1000217_pt1 | contig 60181 bp, 61 predicted proteins | sample FreactcultuFSWF8_FD_29808 | JGI IMG/M metagenome (IMG submission 29808)
GGGCATCCCGTCCGCTCTGCCATACATAAGCAGTTGAACGGCAGATTAGTACTACGGTGGGTGACCACGTGGGAATCCCTGCTGCTGTACGTTTTGCATCTTGTTTTGCTCATCCCGTACATGCGTTTTTGTCAGACTGTATCATATGCGAGGATCTGAGTGAATGGCAAGTCGTAAGTTCCAAGTAAGTGACACTCATCAGCATTCCCGTACCTATTTAAACCAGTTTTGCTGCCAACCTGAGCATCACAACTACTTCCAGGGCATTGACTGTCTACTGAGAAAAGCGACAATGCGTCGCCCACTCCACCAGTCTCTGGCTCGCCAGTACGTGTTTAGTAGGTACGACATATGCCATATCCGGTCCACAAACGCTGCCTCTAGAGCTGTACACCATGATCTCGACGACCTCGCAGGGCAGTCCCTCGTGCGTTCTATCCGTTGGAAACACCTCTTAGTCGACGGCGGCAGAGCAAGAATAGCCAATATCCCGGTGTTCGACCGTGTCTCGACCTCGATATTAGGGGTAGTTTCGTATTGTTTAAATGCACAAACTTGAACTGGAAACCACGAATTTCCGCTGCAAGGCAAGAAAACAAGCACTCTCAGCGGACAATCCAAGATGGTAGAAAAACATTGTGCATTTTTACAATGATTGATCCCTGGCTTGTTGGTCGTGGAGACAGTGTCTTTGTGAAATTACCCGGGCCAAAATAGAAGTCGAACCACAGGCTCACAATCTCGTAGTGATCGAGAGTGACAAGGACACGAATCTTGAAGCATAGCGGGAATTTGATCAAGCTCGACAGGTAGGCTTCTTGCTGTTGACTGTTCAGGTGCGCCGCTTCCTGTTCATTGAGGCTGAGGTACATCATCCAAATCTTGCCCTCTCTCTTCACGACCACGATCGAAGAGACGTCAGCTATCAAAATGCACAATTGAATTCAAGCTTGAAGCCACGTCCAGTGAGAGCAGGATGATTCATAAAAAACACTTCATGTCGATGATGTCTACCAACAATTCAGGCCCGAAAACTAGGCACTTTGATTCCAACGTCAATTCTTCTCGCCATAGTACGGCGCCTCCGCTCCATAGCCCATGTTCAACACTTTACTATACTGCAACTTCCACACACCATCCTGGATCACCCAAATATCATCGCATCTGTAGAAAATACGCCAAGTCTTTGTTATATCGTCAAGAGCACCATCAACCCAATGAGACCAGGTAATGCTTCAAACCGTCAGCGAACTGGTACATGAACTTTCACCAAACAACTTACTATGTCAGCACCCGCCACTTCTTCGGGGTGATCGCATCAAGCACCAGGGTATTGGTAACGAGATGAGAAACCCTGGCTCCATTGCCCAAAGCTCTGAGGGCAGAAGCGGCGGCGTCGAGACCTTCGGCTCTGCCACCGTATGCTCCGAGGTCGGTGCTGTCGTAGATGATGTCGTCGGTGAAGACTTCACCTAAGGCGGTGTAGTTTTGGCTGTCGATGAGCCAGGCGGTCTTGTATTCGGCGGATATGAGGGCTTCGAATGGTGTGGTTGGGCCTGAACTGGTGACCCAGGGGCTGGCGATGGCTACAGATGCCAGGGCTAGGAAGCTGAGGGCGAAAGTAAGGATGAGCATCTTTGCTGGTGGTTGAGATGTGACAGGGTCGTAAGTATAAAGAAGAAGATATCAGAGCATCCGACGTCTTTATACACATCTTCACACCAAGACTACTTAGCCAGCCCGCAGAAAATCTTCACATGGCTCGCGGAAGCGTCATGTAAGCATCGGGTCGAGCCTTGAAGCCACAGAGAAGAAAACAATGGTATGGTCAGACAAGCTGCATGGTCTAAGGCGCGCACTTGCACTGGAAACCTTGGCCAAACGTATTTGATCCGACAAACAGTAGGACTCCGTCTTGAAGACCACATACCTACCGAATATGACTCACGAATACCCGGCTGGGACACTAGTATGAAGGAGTAGAGCATATGGAAGTCAGTTCGGGACGGAAAGAGCGATGTTGGCACCCACTAAACGCATGAGTTGAGTCTCCGTCCCAAAGCACAATGTTTGGCTAAGACTCTGAATCACATGAGGCTCTCTTGGGAGATCTTAATGAGAGTGACGAGTCGACTTACCGAACGTGTCATAATCTCTCTCCTTGATTGCTCAAATGTGGATGTTTGTGTACTGGTCGGCGGTTATCAACCAAATCAACTACCGTCAGCAGACAGCTTGGCTCAAACGATCATAACATCATTGGCTGCTCGATTTAAGACAAGGCGAGAATTGCTTGAGGATACCTCACAACGTCCGCATGCACCCTGCGGTCATCCGTGTCACCATTCCGACCCAAGAAGCATCTGGAGTCTTCACAGCTTTTGCAACACACGAGAAGAACGATCCTCGAAAACGACATACATTACACAATAAACTAAAGACATTACTAAAGAAGTTACTACTCATTTCCATCATCACTTCACAGAACAAACAAAATCAAAGTCCAACTATACTGCGCACAAGCATCCAAAAAACTTCTGTCAGATCTTCAGAAGCAGCCCATGATCGTCTTGGGCTTATGGACTTTGGAAGAATCCTTGTTGATCGTACAAACTCTTGACACTCTTTGGCGTCTCCATGGCTTTGCTCTTTCTCTTGTCCCAAGTCGTGGTTTCCTCTCCTTCGTTCAAAACCTGTAGGCTCATCGTGTTGCCCTTTCCCGAATCTACGGGAGAAGTCTGCTGTTCATCTTTACCTTCCCAACCAAGCATTCTGTCCAAGGCGTTTGTGGGTGTATCTACAGGACTGGACGTTACGGCTTCAGTGACGCGACGTTCTTGCTCGTTCCAATAGCCTTCACCGTTGTCCCAGACGGAAAGTTGTGTGCGTGGTGTCCTTGATGCTTCCGGTAATGTAGTAAGGAGACTCAACACTGGTTTGGTAGGTGAGTAGGTGACGTATTGGCATGCTCTACTCTCCTTTTCTTCTTCTTGGTCTTCTTCTTCCTGTTCAAACAAAATGTCCTTGGGTGGGTCATCTTCGTTGTCGGAGTTCTCGAAGCCGAAGTCAAAGGGTAGTTTGGGAGACGCTTCACGGCCCAGATGGAGATAACGTTGCGAGCCTTCGCCCATTTCGTCCGCCGAGAATTGCAGTGATGAGTTCATGCGTCTCAAAGCCATGATACTCTTACGAATGTCTTTGGGTGGCTGAGCACGAGGACCTGTAACGCGCTTGCTGCGAGAAGATGGCTTCTCAATACCACCACTACGACGATTGGGGCTTGAGCTGCCACTGCGACGACGCGGACTAATACTACTGCTACGACGGTTCTGACGTTGAGCGCTACTGTTCGGGTTGGTAGGCTTTGCGCTAGGAACTGTGTTGCTGACATTGCTGACTGTACGACAGAGGAGTGGAGGAGTCTTGCAGATACTAGAGTTGGGTGATGCTGGCGGAGAAGGCAGGCTCGCATCTAGATCTTCCATGAACGAGGTATGAGGACGCAGGATAGGCATAGATTCGAAAGGTGAGCGGATACGCTCAAGCGCACCTGCACTAACATATGGCGAGTCGTTTTCTTTGTCACTTTGTGACCATTTTACCTCCTCTTCTTCCTCTTCGTAGTCGCCCAAGAATGACAGTGGTGAAGACCAATCGGCTGAAGCGGGTTCATCTTTGACAGCGAAGGGAAAATTGGTCGAACTGCTGTCTTCATCTGAAGAGTATACCGAAATCGGTCTGTTAACATCGTATTCTTGTCCACTTGCAGGTGGGTTCGTCACTAGCATTGGCCAAGAAGGGTCATACTTATGCGACCAAGAAGGTAATGGTGGAGACGATTCAGGATTGTAGACAGAACGCTTTGAGCTGCTTGGTGTAACACGAAGTCCGAAAGGAGGAGTACGCTCATGTTCCGACCATTCAGTTGATGGGCGGGTGAACTCAATTGTAGGAGTTTCAGATCCTTGTTGAGCATCTTCGTCTTGACCAACATGGCTCATATCAGGAAGGCTTGGTATACTGAATAACGAAGCCTCTCGTGACAACGGCGATTTGACTCCTTGCGACACGTATGATGCACGTCTTGAGTTGACCTCGCTATTCCACGGTAATGGCTCGTTTTGGTATGCCACCATAGACAGGGTTGGAGAGCTCGGTGTGAGCGATGCTCGCAACCTCAACGGATCCATGATCGTACGAGTTTGCAGCGTTACATCGCCATTGAGATGCTTTTCAGCGACTGGACCGAATTTACGATCGGACAAATCTCCCTGGATCCCATTTGATGGAGGGCTAGCTGATCCACTTCGAGATCCAGGTCCCAGAACAGTAGGTGCAAGTGTTGACAAGCGAACACAGTTTTGTCTGCGATGTCCTTTTCTTGCACTGGGACTGCCTTTCAGGATTGAATGCTTAGGTCCGAACATTGATATCTCCCACTTCGGCATGCCATCGGCCTTTGAATCTCTCAAGGCACTCTTCATCGGCCTTTGTGGCGAACCAGCATTTCCTGACACAGCGCGTAGAACACTTGATTTGGTCTTCTCTGATGGTGATCCAGTTGCCGATACTCTTGAAGATCCTGTATGCCGTCTCGGTGTGCTGACCATAGTGACACCGCCGCTGCTACTACTAAGAGAGCCAGATGAAGACACGCGACTGATGCTGATACGGTCGACATTGAGAATTTGTGGTATAGACAGTCTGTTCGACTGTTTCTCCAGAGTAGACGCAAGACTGGAGCAAGAGTTGCGCTTGCTGCCATTTGAAATGATGCTCAAACACACAACGCTCCTTCGGTGACCAATGTAGCTTGCTGGTCTCGAGTTGCCGCCGTTCGAGGAATCCTCCGCTCCTGCTTCTGCTGCAGTGTCGTCGATTGACAGCGATTTCTGAGTGTTCTTGTATTCTGGTATAAAGTTGACATTCTCAGAGCTCACAATGCGTTCCCAGTTACGCTCGGGACTGCTGCTCACACTAGTTGATGTGCTCTCACTATGTTTCGCAGAAGGTATACCCAGAGCGCTATGGCGATTGGCAGGATTGTAATCACTTTGACGACTGATGTTTCTTGGTAGAGGTGGTAGAGGAGGCAGTGGTCCAGTTGGAGCCGGACCAGGGGCTGATGCGAAAGTGGTAGTCGAATTTGGCTTGTTCGGATCGGAGACTGTTCCCAGCGACTTCGATCGAGCTGCCCGAGGTCGAGATGGTTCCCTCATCAATGGTTTTGGCGGAGGCTCATCGCTGAGCTGTATCGGTCGCGACGATGAACGAGGAGGTATCTGTGGCGAGTCTGTTCGAGCAATCTCTGGTTTTGCAATCAACTGCTCCACTGAGGCGGACTGAATCTCTTGCTCTCTCACAGCACCACCCTTCGCGGCAGATGGCGAAGCTCTTGAACCTGCACCCGGGGTTCCTCCTCGCGGACTCTCAATGATGGCCGAAAGAGCTTGTAGTCTCCTAGCGCCAGATGGCATGCGTCCTATTCGTGGTCTTCGTCCAGGGAAATTCCATGTCGTCCGCGTCTGCTCTTCAGGAAAGATGAAAGCCGGATGAATTCGATTGTTGACTTGCGCGAACGGTGGTAGATGGTTTATCGTCTCTGTTGAAGCCAATGCACCCCATCCTCCACATGGTACGTACGACGGGACGAATGGCAATTGACATGCGCCAGGTCCTTGTAGTTGTGCGATTTCCACAGGGCGTGCAGGAGGGAAGCCTTGCTCAATCTCGGCAATTTCTCTATTATGTTCGCGCTTGCGCTTGTATATCTGGAAGATAACGAAGCATGCAGCGCAGAGGAAGAGTGCTCCAATGCCTGCCCCAATGCCGACGACTGCGGATGATGACATGATTATTGACGTGCTGCGTGATACTGCAGATGACCGTTCGCGAAAGTCGTGTCCTTAATCCTTGGACGAGTCCAGCCTCATGGTAGTTCGTGATGATGTGCACCTTGTTGTCGATGAATTGATCATGGCATAGTCAGCATAAGCGGTTGGACTTGTCGCTTGATTGTGCCATAACAATATCCGCCTGAGGTATGGAAAGGTTGCCACAACAAATCTTCCAGGAATGCTGCTCACCATTGCAGCATAGTCAACGAAATAATGCAGAGCTTCCTCTCGCCGGACCTACTGTTTTGACTTGGTCGTCTCGCCACGAAGAGCCAGCGGACTGATCTTGTCTGTATAGTCATCAACGGACAAGAGATGAGAGAACTTGGTAAGGAGACCGAATATGCGTTTCGTACAAGGCCATTGTGGTAGGCGCGAGTAGACTGGTGACTTTGACAAGCATTCCAGAGGAATGCACCAGGCCTTCTGAGCCCAAGGCTTCAGAGGACTTTACCTTGTGGATTGATCGTCTCTCGAATGGCGCTCATCATAGACTCTAGTCTTCAAGAGAATCTTTGTCGACGATAGTGACACGTCTCGTTGGAGATCTCAAGAATGGTTGTTTCGAGGAAGTCGAAGGAAGTTGCGGCTCTGCGGCTCCAGCTTATTATCCTTGCATTCACCCGAGCCCGGCCTGCTTGCCTCGGCCTTCGGAGGACCCTTAACCCGGCAGAATAAACAGAACCATCAACAAAACACCTCACTCACAAACTCCCGGCCGCAACAAAATCAACACGAAACAAAACGACCGGGTAAACCAGAATATGCTATGGATCAAGGGAAGGCCATAGCGAATCGGAACAATTATCCGTTCTGATGAAAGGCCAGCCTGCTATGCCCCGCCCCCACCTTGATATTACAAGTCGGGGAATATCGTAGACAGAAGCGTGGGTGTTGGAGTTCTACCAGATAACAAAAAGGATGAAGTATGGCACAGATTAGAGTTTTATCTGGACTTCTTCCTTTCTCGAACCCAGACAGGGGACTCCACCGGTGCAAGGTAGAATACTACAAAGATGTCGTGCGTTCAGTTATCTTTCGTCCTTAGACGAGCTGCTTCCAAACCGTCATCACTGTCATTCCTACCTCGCCAATCTATACGCACAATCATGGACGGTGGTATCACTCCTGATGGCTTGTTCGCAACCAACAACACTGTTGCGCCCAAGCCTAGCAGCATCTTGTCGCTGTTCAGTCTGAAGGGCAGAACAGCGGTGATCAGTGGAGGTCCTGCTGGCATTGGTCTTTCAGTCGCAAAGACATATGCTGAAGCTGGCGCAAATGTGGCCATCTGGTACAACAGCAACCCTGCTGCCCATGAGCGTGCTGCTGAGATCGAAAAGGAATATGGTGTCAGCTGTGAGTAATCCCTGAAACGAGGATGGCAGCCAGGATGCTGACAATGATGGACAGGCAAAGCATACAAGGTCAACGTGACCGACGCCGAAGACGTAAAGAAAGGCCTCACCCAGAGTGTACAAGACTTGAACGGACGCCTCGACATCTTCGTCGCCAACGCCGGCATTCCCTGGACCCAAGGAAACATGATCGATGGAGAGCTAGACCACTACCGCAAAGTGGTGACAACAGACTTGGACGGTGTATATTACTGCGCACGCGCTGCCGGAGAGATCTGGAGGCGGCAAGCCAAGGAGGGCACCGACATGAACGGCAACAAGCTCGAGAACTACTCATACGGCTCCTTCATCGCAACTGCTTCAATGTCAGGACACATCGTCAACTTCCCTCAACTTCAATCAGCATACAACGCAGCAAAGGCCGCCGTACTACACTTGACCAAGTGTCTGGCAGTCGAATGGGTCAAGATTGCAAGATGCAACTCTGTCTCTCCTGGCTACACCGCAACAGAACTCACAACATTTGTGCCCGAAGAGACAAAGGCGATATGGAGAAGCAAGATTCCCATGGGCCGCGAGGGCGAGACCCATGAAATGCGCGGTGCATACTTGTACCTAGCTTCAGATGCTGCTTCTTACACCACTGGTGCGGATATTATCGTCGACGGTGGCTACTGCTTACCATAAGCATTTGCTCAAAATGTGAAATGAGCATCTCCTTTCGACCGAGAATATTTCTGGTAGCGAGGAGCTGTTAGAAGCGGTGGCGAAGTATGTCATGTATATAGGAGGGAAGTTTTTTTTTCTGATAGCGATATTAATAGAGAGCCCAGCCAGACTCGTATCCGTGTGCAACGTCTCTCCTTGGGAGGCCTTCACCTACATTTTTAGTAGCGCACACCTTCGTATCCCACAGAGCTTGTTGTAGATTGACAGCCCTACTCTTTCTTCTTTCCCCAGAGTGGACTCGGCACATTATAGAGTGGTCTCTTGGTTCGCGATAGAGTATCGTATGATGCTTTGAGGACAATTTTGCTGACCGCTTAGCTTTTTGTCCTTGGCGGAGTTGTTCTCCGGCTTGATTACCATGCGGCAGAAAAGTCCTCGGAGCTGCGTTACAGAGATGGCATCTTGTCGGTACTGAACAAACACTGCTGTTTAGGACCCTTGAACTTTTCCACTCGAGACGTGTGACAGGAGTCAAGAGAGACATGCGTGTTTCTTAGCTCGCGGCTGTTATAGGTGATGGTGCAAGATGGTGCAACGAAACACCCGCAAGGACCCTTGATTTTTTCTGCGGCTCAGGTTTTGTCTCAGTCCGCGACTCGAAATGCTGGGGAACTCATCTGGTTTGTCTCTTCTTTATCTCCTCGACCGCTTGTTCGCATGAGACGACAAGGAAACCTGAACAGTTAGAGTTTCTGACCTTCGGGCCGGTGGAATGTTGTCTGAGTAGCAATTCGAAACCGACAATCCTGCAAGTTTCTGCTCGGTCGGTGCGATTCGTGCATCAGCCGGATTCAGAGAATGGTATGAGATTGAGAACAGGGGGGGAGGCCTTAATTCTGTTGACATGGTGAAGGCGCGACAGGTGGGCCGATGCAAGTTCGCGCTTGAAGCTGGGACAGGTTCAGTAACATTCGTTACTCCTGTAGTGGGTTTGATATGGGTCTCAACTGCACTCTTCCTCCTGAGCTGTGCAGAAACGTGTATCGTGAGAGAGCTGTTCATTGATCGGTTACTTGCATGCCAAGCAACATTCTATCCGCAGATTCCGAGGGTTATTGATAGGCGAGGAACAGCATTGTAGATCACTGTTCTCCAAATGCTTATCTTATTTTTATACTAGCGCTATTAATATTCATGGAGAGTCAGAATAGACGGTAGCAGTGGGCGTATCTACTATCTAGTACGACACGCGCACGCGAGGGGCACGCGTGATGGTCTTCAATTGCTAAAAGGAGACGTGGACTCTCTTTTCGGGCAGCGCGCAACGGATTAGTGCATGCAACGTGGGTAGCATTGTGGCTGGTAAGGTACGACCTTCGGAAGATTGAAGATGAGAACTCAGATATGCAGTGGAGCAACAGAGACGGCAAGAGGTCATGAAGAAACAAGGAAGGAGCAAGCGGAAATCCACGCGATCTGAGTGTTCCGCAAAACACGCAAGTATTTCCTCATGCTTCATGTTGATGCCATGGAAGCATCGCGCGCGGAGTGGAACCTGCAAAGTTCAAACGCAGCCGTGATCCATCTGCTGGAAAGCCAAGGAAGACGGCAAGCAAACCAGTGCTCGGGAACGGGTACCGAGCAGACCGAAGTCAAATTCGTTGGCAGTTGATGGTGAGATGCAAGTAATCGCGATTTGATGCTTTGCCGGGAAGCGCTTTTACGTGGTACGGGTCGGAAAGCACGAATGCGATTTTTGATCGATTGTTATCATCGATTTCATGGCGGCACGAGTCTCCGCAACGAGACAAACGAACAAGAGCCGCTTTGTCGATTGCGAAAGCTGGCGGGACGGTTTTTTCGAATAGAGTTGTACAAGCAAAAATCTCCACCATTTTGCAGCCACGAATGACGTTGGTGGGATCGGACGAGGTTTCGAGGATCGGGTTGAAGGCTGGGGACTCCTGATTTCCAAACAGTCTTGTCTTTGGTAGAGCAACGGGACGCGGGATTTTTGTCTGTTGAGAACAAGGGTGACGACTTTGGAGACCAAACTTGACAGGCACCCTTACAATCTGCTAGTTTGGCCGAGCTGTAGCCCGGTAGTTTAAGTCTAGACTTTTTTCGCGCTAGAGTGGATGCAATGTGAATGATTTGCAAGTGGTGCAGATGGCAGGATGGGAGGATGGAGAGTTGAGGGCAGAGTGGGTTGAAGGAAGCATGTGATTGGCGAAGATGGATATCTCGACATGTAGGGGTCGAAAGACGGTGAAGAGGGGATTGATAGAGATACGAGAGAAAGGGATGGCAAGGTAGTATCACGGGCAGGGATGTGGTACAGTAAGAAAAGAGCAGCATGTGAATCCGAGCAAAAGCAGCTTGCAGTGGGTGGTGTTCAACACGACGGACGCAAGTTGCAACGTGCATGATGCGTCGGTGGTGGATTCTCTGGAAGCTTGAAAGTGTCTGAGCTCACAACTGGGGGCTCCACTGTGCGCTGGTGCCCTGGTACAAGTATATGTAGAATATATCTCTCGATCCCGCCCGTGCCGGCGCTCAAGTCCTGTTTCCTGTTTTCAACTACCTACCTCCCAACTCTTATCAACAGCATCAAAGAAGCCCAGTCTCTCTTTCTGATAAGAAGCAATAGATCAACCGGACAGCCGCCAACGCTCTTGCCCTCACGACGCGCAACCCCTCACACATCGTCGTATCGGTACTTTTCTCACGACCCAGGCCAACCTAACCCCCGCTCGCTGTCCCTCCGCGCCGCATCTGGCCTGATCTTAAGAAGTCCTCCGCGCGCTCTCTCACACATCACTCGTCGACATGGCGGCATCATTGGACTATCCGGCACAGCAGTTCAACGTGCACCGCAGGCCTTTGCCATCGGGCACGCCCGCCATGGACTATCTCTCACACTCCCGCTCGCGCACCATCTCGTCCAACGTTATGCCTGCTCCTCAGCAATACCAGCACTCGCCTGTCCCCCCGCCGCTCAATCAATCTCGCCGCACCCTTTCCAATGCCACCACCTCGACCACCAGCACCCATAGCAGCGTGCACGGCCGCGTTCCTGCAGCTCCTTCGTCATACGCTTCGTCAATCCGCCGATCGACCTCGTCTCGCTCCAACAACTCTCCTTCGTCATACGTCTCCCTGATGAGGAAACAAAAGGCCACCGTCTGGTGCGACCGTGCCCAGCTCGAAGATCCTCGTATCCTCGCCCAGCAAAGAGCTGCCAAGGTCCGCGCCCAGATGGAAGTCGTTGGCGGAGTCTCGGCCACTGGCAACGGCCGCACGGGTGGAAGCAGTGGAGGTATTGCCAGCAAGATCCGTCACCACGGTGCTGTCAAGGCTTCAGCCTACTCTGCTGCCGGTAACTTGTCTGGAGCTGGTGTGCCTATGCGTCTCAGTGCCAGCGAGGTCGACGAGGACAACAGCGACGATGACAGCGCCATTGCCCGTTATCACCAGCGCAACAACTCTGGACGCAGCAGTCTGGGTTCTGGCCAGCGTATGCGCGAGAGCTACTACGCTGGTCCGACTCCGACTGCCACTCGCTTCAGCAATGGCAGCACTCCTCCCAGCAGAAACAGCCACAGCCCTGTTGACCGACAATCAGAGCCTCGTGACCGCCAGGACTCAATCGCCACTACTCGCTCATACTCAGACGCCACTCCTCAACAAGGTGCCGTAAGGAACGACTACTTTACCCATCCTGGCGGTAATGGCGGCTCCAGCGGTTCAATCCAAGAAGAGCGTTCCTTTGGAGATGTTGGTGGCCTGCCCACTCGTAACCCCATGCACACATACGGCGGCAGCGACCAACAAAAGACAAATGATGAGTTGCGCCGACGAGGCAGTGTCGACGACCGCACAACCACCATGAGCGGCGTCCGCCTCTTCGTCGCAAACCCCGACTCGGACTCGGACTAGATGCTTCAATTCTTGACATGCCCCTCTTCAAGACCCTATGCAGGGAAGCCGCTGGCTCGGCTCTATCCCCCTTCAATGGACATGAGAATGATCCTGACGATCTCACCTTTTCCCCCTATTCCTATATTCATCTTTGTCATTGGCCCCTTCGCTTTTCTTCTCTTTTCTTGTAATGTCCCCCACCCATCAGTCGTTTTTGTTGCAACCTTCCTTTCAATACCACTACATTTGTGTGTTTTTGTCTCCTTCGATCGCTTAGTATACCAAGGCCAATGCCTCCCTTCAATGGAGAGGGAAATGAACATTTTTATCTACATCATCTTGACTTGCATCTTCCAATATCATGTGCTATTTGTTGATCTTCATGGCAGTGGATCTGTTCTTTCGTTCAAGAGAGCCTGCCGCTCCAGAGCACTCTAGAGTGTCTGGCAGTGCTGCCTAGTGGTGGTCTACCGTCACACTTACCTCGTGCAATCCCCTTGATTTTGTCGAGAGAATTGAACGAATGCACGATGAGCTTCATACCCCAAAGGATAGCATCCGCGGCGTGGTTGCTCTTGACGCTCTCCTGGATCCAGCTTGTGTCTTCCGATAGCCCTGTTCTATCGTCGACTGGGATGGAGCTCCAATGCATTTACTCTGCAATTCTGCAACTTGTGTCCTCCCCAATCAAACCACGCCCGTGACACGAAGAACCCCTGAATCTGGAGATATTCAAGTAGTCATTAAACAGTAGAATTGGTTGCAAAAATATATCGAAAGGAAAGAGAAGAAGAAGAAATAGCAGCTACTAAAGATGCGGCCACACACTCATATCCTCCGCAACCTGATCCCTCAAACAATGTCCCTGCCTCCCCACAACCTCCTTCAAATATTCAATAGTATCCGGATCCTGGGTCCAAAAACTGCTGCCCCTGATCCCACAAGCGATATTGGGCGCAGCACCTTGTAATCTCCCTTCAGTATCTACTCCGATACCCGGAGGAGAGGCTTTGAAATCGTGCTCTTTGGCACTGTGGTCTTTTCCCTTTTTGGCGTTTACGATGGCGATTTCGGAGGGGGCGTCTTGGTGGTGGAAGAGTTCTGGGTTTGCGGACCAGCAGCGAAAATTCAGGTCGCGGCAGGCTTCTAGGATGCGGACGTCGTAGGCTTGACTGCCGCCTTCGGGTTCTGAGCCCGCTACATCGGTTAGAAGACGGCGGGCGCCTGGGCGAGAGAGGGCGAAACCGAAGGTGCAGAGGGGTGATACGCTTTTGTGTACCACTCTGGTCTTTACCGGGATACCGATCTCGCGGAGGAAGCGGCGGGTGAGGATGTGCATGTATTCTGGAGATGGGAGGGTTGTATCGCTGACGGCTACTCGGGGCACTTCTGTTTCATTTGCCCAGGAGTGGGAGCTGAACATGTCGCCGCAGTGGCCGAGGTAGAGGATATCCCATTCTTCAGAATTGCCCCAGTATCCCCCTGCCTGCTCTGGTGTGACAATCTTTTGCCGTGTTTCTCTTTGAGTTTGTCCGTTTTGTTCGGTGAGGAGAGTACGCATGGCTGCTGCTACTTTGGGGACTTGGGAGGTGCGGAGGTGGATGTCCCAGTCTACGTCGTCTTCCATGACTAGCATTGTTTCTAGCCCTGAGTCGAGGAACCAGCGGAGGACGTTCAGGTGGCCCATCCATGCCATTGCTGAGCCGCGTGTGATCAAGGAGCCGTTCTTTGTGCGGAAGTTGTTGACATCTTCGTCGGTCCAGATTGGCTGATCGGGGATGGTGATGTCGATGTCGGTGATGTTTGCTGCCAGCAGCAGGCTGTTGCGACGTTTTGATGTGAGTTGCGATACCGCGACGATAGCTCCGAACTGAAGAACTATGTCAGCGATCCGTGATGCAAGCGTGGGTGGTCTAGTCATACCCCTAGAGTCGCATTCGCTGCAGGCAGATCTGGTACGTGGAGAAAATAGTCGAGTCCTGCCTGCACTGCTGAGGATATCGTCGTTGAGGGATGCCCAGAGTATGTGTAGAAAAGGAAACAAATGAGAGTGACTACAGCGATGATGACAAACCGCCTTCGACGCGGATCCAGCATCACCGGCGACCGTGACCGTGAAGAAAAGGCGACAGCTGCTGCTTTGGCGTGATGCATTGCTGGAAGGAATGGGATCTGTACGAATGAGTGGACGAACACGAAGGTGGAAAAGACAAAACCAAACGGCAGGTTTGGCTTCCGAGATGTTTCGACACTTCTTCTCTACAGCTGAAGCCTACCGTCTCTTCGTCAGGGGTTTGCGCCGCTCCATAAACTAGCTATCGTTCTGCGAATGCACGTTGCCAAGCTCAAACTTGGCAGGAGTTGTGATAGGTAGAGCGGCTGCCTGTGTCCCTGAGCGGTGGGTCTATGTTGATGCTCTCAAGCTGTGTGCTAAGCAGCAAACATTCGTGCTGTGCATCAAGTTCATGTCGACAAACATGATTTGTTGGAGAAGTGGGCTTCTCGTGTTGTGGTCTTGCAGCTTTCGGGCCCCTGGCGGGAGTGTCGTTTGGCTTTCGGCTCGCATCCCGCAAAAAAGCTTCCCGTCTTCTCCACAGTCCACTCGTTCTAGCCCTATACTTTATACAGTGATATGCAGATAGTGTATAACACGAGAAAGGATAAGGAGACTGCCTTGTCCTCAAGTATAGCTATACACGGTTACGGACTTCTTGGACAGGATACACTCGCAGACTTGTTCAGCATGTATAGCCGAGGTATGCATACTTGTAGATCACTCTCCCGCAAGTGCTTATCACCTTGCATACGGCCTTATCTGTAAAGTCACTACGTATTTAGCAAGGCGGATGCTCTGTGAGGGTGGTCGATCAAGGGATGGACGATCAGTCTGAATGCTGAGGACAAGACTCCCAGCTTCATTCCATTCTATCAACACTCAGCAATGTCTTGGAAAGTGTCAGACGCAACACTTGCAGACGTTCCCGCCATAACCTCAATCTACTCACACGATGAACCTACACCATTCATCAAGCTCTGTCTAGGATCGCTAAATGTGCTGGCGCTGAACTTCAATCAAGCGGCTCGCATCGCTGATAGCTTACAAGACTCGGACGAAGCCTGGCTAGTCGCTCGAGATGAGCGTAACAGGATAGCAAGTTTTGCGGAATGGCAGATGCCCAGGGAAGAGGCAGATACAGAAGAGCAGATGGCGGAAGAGCTGGTATGCTGGAAAGCACTCCTGAAACTGTGTCCAAACAATGACGCCAGTTAGGCCGAAGCACAAGAAGCCTACGAGGACTCGATCGCGCCTGGAATGAATTCAACACTCGTCGTCGAGTTTAGACACCGAGTCACGAAGCTCCGCAATGACGTGCTGCGAGGCCAGAGGCATTACTGTCAGTGTCGATGCTGCTACTTGTTCTTCTCATGGCGTTGTCAACGACTGACGAAAATACGACAGTGCTCATGAACATAGGGACGGCAAAGGCGTCACAGCAAAGAGGAGCGGCTACGGCACTCGTAAAGCAAACGTTTGACGCCGCGGATCGAGAGCAAGTTGCGATTTATCTGGATACGGACTCGGATGGCGCTGCTAAGCGACTCTTTGACAAGCTGGGATTTGAGGAAGTTGGCAAATTCGAGATTGATCTCAGCAAACATGGCGGCCAAGGGTGGCACTCGCATGTCGGCATGATAAGAAGGCCTTTGTGTGGTGGTGTAACTCGTGTCGAAGAGGAAGGAGCAGTCGTGTGACGGGTCTTGGCCGCGTAGATGTGTAGATTTTCCCAGATTGGCAGCGACGGTCGCGACTTCCTGCTGTTCTGCAGATCCAGGGTCGTCACGAGCGTTGCCGCTCCTCCATGTTTCGAAATTGAATTTCCCAAACACAACCAAGACAACCCCCCTTTGTGTTTTTATTATTAGACACGCCCGAGGCATTCAAGACACGTCGATTTTTACTCCATTAGAGTCGCAGCAGGCCAGCGACAACCTTTCTTCTTAATATCACTTCTTTACAATTCCGATCCGCGGCGACGTACCCCCTTGTGTTCTGGACCGTTGGTACCTGCATGTGACGCAACCGACAGAAATCAATTCATCTTCAAAACCTCTTGCACATCCTTCAGCTCTTGCGACAGGACACGCGACATGACTGATAATCAGGACACGAAGCCTGCGCGTTATCGCTCCCAGCGAAAGGCGCCGGCGACGTCTACACCACAAACGACTACCGATTCAGGTCTGGGTAGAAGCAGGTCTCGCTACCACCACAACCGCCAAAATGCTGCACAATCTCAAGAGCAACCTCTCGCCGAGGCCACAAACGAACAAACCATTCATCCGAGTAGATCTCGGTCGACTCGACGTAGATTCGAGACGGAAACTGGAGCGACTGCCGGGTCAGCCGACGACGACGATGACCGTCAATATGGAAGCATGCGTTCATCACATCACAAGAGCTTGGAGCAGTCAGATTCTCCTCATGAAGTGGATCCAATGGCGTACGCAATGGCTCAGGCACCAACCCGAATCCGCGCAAAAGCTGAGGCCTACATACCTGATCAGGAAGCGGGTGATGTTTCGGCTGAAGAGACGGCTGGATGCTTTGGAGGCCTCTTTGGTAGAAAAAAGAAGAAGAAGAACAAGGCCAACAGAGCTGCAAAGACACCGCTTGCTCCTCGCCCTGCTACCAACAAGTCGGGCGAACCTCCAACCGTCAAGCCAGGAGGAGGCGGTATAGTTCCTATGACAGATGCACCATTGTCGGCTGCAAATGTCCAGGGTAGAGTGAGTTGTACAGAGTGGATTCCCAAGGGCGAAGGCTAACCATTGACAGCGCGTCACAATCGAGTGTAACGGGAAATCCATTAATCTCCCAGTCACGCCTACTACTTCAGCCTCTGATCTGATAGCATCAGCCGCCAACATCATGTCCGAAAACATCGACCTCCGAAAATCAGTCCTTCTCGAAAACTTCCACTCAGTGGGCATAACAAGGCCGCTGAGACGATACGAACACGTCAAAGACGTTATGAACTCCTGGGACGAGGACCGCGCCAACTCTCTCATGATTGTGCCTGAGAATGCCATAGAGGCCGATCCAATGAATCTCAGCGCCGCAAATGCTCCCCGTCAGAAGCCAAGAGAGTCTGCTTTCCTGTTGATGCATTCCTCAAAACCTGGCAGTTGGGACAAACGCCTCATCACCATTCATCAAGATGGTCAAGTCACTATGGCCAGACCGGACAAAGAGACTGACACCACAAACATTTGTCATCTAACAGACTTTGACATCTATAACCCAACAGCTAGCCAATTGAACAAGAAGATAAAACCTCCGAAGAAGATATGCTACGCCATCAAGAGTCAGACAAAGTCCAGCATGTTTATTCTTAAGGAGTCGATTTATGTCCACTTCTTCTGTACATCAGAGCGCACACTTGCAACCAGTTTCTACGATGCCGTCCAGAGCTGGCGCAGTTGGTACCTAGTCAATGTCTTGGAAGAAGGCAAGACGACTAAGACTCCGGAATTGGGACGATCGGCCAGTAAAGCAACAAAACAATCAAAGCAATCGTCTCATACCCAACAACCCTCGACTGGATCTATGGATGCTCACTATCAGCTTGGCACTTTCAAACCAGCCATGGACCTTGAGAATTTCGAGAGACCTTCCTCGTCCAGAGGCCAGGATACCACAGCTGGAGCGTCGCTGGGTCTCAATTCTTCCGGTAACAATGCTCCCGCTCGAAAGCCTTCAGTGCGTGAGCGCACGAGTCACCCTGTGTCGTTGTCTAAGCAACAACAGCTAGCAGATGATGAACCGCTTGTCAATCTAGCAAGCAATAGAAGACCTTCGCTAGACAACGATGCTGCAGAAAGAGAGGCGTTTACTAGTGAAGGTCTGTTGGGCAGAAGCTACTCGACTCGCCAAAAGATGGCTGCAGAAAAAGAGGCAGCCGCTAAGAATCCTTGGGTCACAGGTCCTTCGCTACTCAGTGGTGACCAAGCAGAAGGACTCAATCGTCAGACCTCTGTCAAGCGCACAGGCTCAACTCGTCGCACCAATGGCACGGAACTCAGACACCGCCCGTCTACTCGTGAGCGCCTCATGGCAGCCGATGATGGATTGAAGCGATCCGGCTCAACTCGTGCAAAAGAGCCATCGAAGCCGCTGGTCGATCTTACACCCACCTACCAACCTCCGCCTCAACACTTCAAGAAGGGCAAGGGCTTCCACCCTGACCAAGTCGGACCCGGCGGATTAATTGACAACGCAACAACTCCAGATCAACCCTACTACATTCCCCCAGCTCAAGACTGGCGTGGTGGAAGAAACCACTCCCCTGCAGCCGCCAATGCAGGCGTTAGTCGTCAACGCTCTCTCGCCCACAGACCAGGATCTGATACCACAGATGAAGCCTTCACCGGAACCGGCCTCCTGAACAATTCACGCGGTGGCTACACTGGTAAGGCCTCCGTCGGTCGAGGTGTCATGAGCGGCAACAGAAATTCTCGCGAACCCATGCTTGACGTATCTGAAGAAGGCAGATATGTCCCTGGCAGTCTCCTCAATCAGGTAGCTAGAGCGGAGAGAGAAGAAGGTAGAGGTGGACCGATCATTGATCGCAGCAAGTAAAAGCTTGCATCATGTTTTTTTTTTCCTTTTTGTCACTGTCATCGTTTGAGTCGAATTTCCTACCAGCAAGCGTGTGCTTTCTGCTCTTTCATTTATCAGCGTCGGAGAAAAGTCTTTCTGTATCAACAGTCTCCTTTGTTGATTTGTTGCTTTCAAGATATCCCATACCTCGTCTTCAGTTAATGCCATCGTTCGAGCCAGACGGACCATTGATTTTCCCAGTGACGAGCGTTCATCTGAATGCTAGATGTGAGATCAAGTCATCGGCATCGTTCGACGAGGATAATTTTATGCTTCCAACAATGTCAGCAGAGTTTCCTCGTGAGCGGCGCAGATGAATATGAACTACATCTTCTCGAAAAAGTCAGGGTTCGCGTACACATATTCTCGCAGTTTTTGCACATGAGAATAGTTGGAAAGTTCTGGGCATCAACCTCACCTCATCCATGTTGTGCTTTTGTATATTACAAACTCGCAGACAGTATATGGATGACCCTAGAAAGAACAGACACTATCGCGTAAAAGATGGAAGTTGGTCCAGCACCCTTGTTATATTGGCCATCTGTCGCAGCATCTAGAGAGGAAGTCTCAAGATCTCGAAGGGCCAGTATTGCGCGATTTTCTACATTCTTGAATGATTCTCGACCCTCGGAGAAACGATTCTAGTGACTGGAGCAAGTTGTGCTGACAGTCTAGATAGAAATAGTGCTCGAGATCCAACATCAAAACTAAAACAAGCAGCGTTTCTCACAAGAAGCCCTACCAGGACAAGGATAGAACAAGATGAGCCAGACCAAGCGCCGCAACGGGCGATCGTTACTGACGACATTGGGCCATGCTAGCACAAATTCATGCCGCACAGGATTCTCGTATGGTGACTCAAATGACCTTTTCCCACAAGAGCATGTGTTTGAGTTGTGTATTTGTTGGACGCAGGTGATATTGTAACAACAGAACTAACCCTTACAAATATGAAGCAGTAGCTCACTGTGGACAACACATGGGTTATTAAAGAGTTGTTCTACTCTGACAGCAGCATTCAGTATCAGAGTCCATGATAAGACGCCACTCCAGACTCACGAAGTGCCCACGTGGCGGACGATGATTCTTGTCCTGTGATTCTTCTCTGCTTCGTGTTTCTTTTGATTCTATGTTTCGCTAGATAGGGACTTGTCGATGCGGCTGCCATCGACCCATGATCTCCTGATAAGCTACTTTTGAATCGAGCAATGGGCGCTCGATCATTGTCTGGAATGCAGCTTGCACCTTCTTCCTTCCAATCACTGACGAAATTGTGCCGCAAATTTCCGGGTCATGCGTGGTGTAGAGTGTGGAGTTACGAAGCCGCAGAGCTTGAAATAGGTCTCGTAAGTAGATCTTCTTGAGGCATGGCAAATTGTGTTTCATCCAGCTCAAAACTTCGATCCATGAGCCCTCCCGAAGGCCAATTTTCCACATCACGACGGACTCCAACGTGTTTTTGTGCTTGTTGAGTAGGCCCGAGAGAAGAGTTTTCGAGATGGGCATGGCTTTAAACTCTAGGGCTGTGATGCAATCTGACTGTATGGATCGTAAAATCTTGTCGCTAATATCGAACCTTTCAGGCCAGATACATCGGTATCGATCACCACTCACTTTCTCAAACAAATTATCCTGTGCGAATGATATAGTTTCCGCGAGTTTGGCAAGAGAAAAGATCCTTGTCATCGAGTCCAGAGCGACAGGGTTCAACATCTCTGGAGCTTCGAAAGCGACCGATTTCAGTCCTGAGAATACCGAGAGATCTTCTTCAAAGTAACCTTCCAAATCGAAGCTTCTATCGACAACGAGTTCGTCCAGCGCATCCATATCGTCGTTCACAAGCAGGTTTAGTCCCGTGAAATGCATCTTGCTGTTAGCCATGGCGTCAAGGCATGGTTGGATCGTGAACTCCAGAGCAGGCTTGAGGTTAAAACCTGAGGTATCATCACGGTGCCAATCGAGGTGACGAACAGGTTCCCAATCTGCCCATGGATTGGAAGTGACTTGAAGCGTGACAGAAGTGTTGTAAATCTTGACTGCGGCAAAGGCCCGCGAAAGCAATTCAGTTGCTTCGCCAGACGTTTCCATTCTATATTCCTTCATAGATCTGTTGAAAGCGCACTGCAGTACAACTTTTGCATCTGCATGTTGTTCCAATGCCAGTTCACGGTCTTCGGTCTGGTCTTTTGTCGTGTATGTGAGGTACTCCAAGAATTCTGGATTTATGCGACCAGCAACGATATGTATTCTTTGAATGCGAGGTCCGAACAATGGATGTTCACATACGGCGACAAGACGATTGAGGCTCGGACGAGTCATCGATGACGAGACAGTATTGATGTAACGTTTTGAGAAGCTCCTGGTCGCCAAGCTTGACACTCTTCTGCTGACAAGTCGCAATGCCATGAGTCCAAGTCGGTTTGAGTCATTGCATATTGTTTCTATCAGTTCGCTGGGTAGAGTCTCCATTGATATGTCTGGAGCTACTCTGATGGCAAGAGCGATAAGAAGCGATGGAAGAATGATAGGGTAGAGTTAGGAAGGGAGAAAGAGCGATTCATAGGCTCGTGGGGGAGTCTCCTCAGTGGGTAGAACAAACGATATTGCTGCCAAGTACGTCGCGAGCACAACTTGGTCGAACCTTCGTCATCAAAGTTACTCTTAAAAACTCAAGCACGATGTATAAATTTCCGCCCTGACCTTTATCAGCAGCGTTGAGTTCCATTCACTTATTTTCCCTTCCTCCTCTGCGACAACAAGATGGAGAAGAGAAAGGCCCATCTGGAAGGAAAGCATCCCCTTTTAACAAGATGGAACTTCACAACCCTCGACATCAATAAGCTCGAACGATGCGAAGTGTCCGCCGAAGTCGCGAGAGATCTCGGTATCGCCAAAGTCCCGTCAACAAGGACAGTCAAAGTCCTCTACGAAGTCATGTTCCCTCCTCACATGAGAGGACAAACCAGATATCTACAGGACCGCAAGTCGCTGTATCCGCGTGCATTTCCTGACTTCCTCATTACCAACATGTTTCGAAAATATCCGGAACCTGGGCTCATTATTGCTGGTCGTGTTGATCGAGATAAATCCGAGAAATATCGTCTCTCGGAGGACCTCGCCGAGTACATGGACGCAGGCAAATACCAACACTTACTCTTCAGCGAGACTATGGGCTTCACCCAGGAGTTGGATGACTACCTCGATCAAAATCCTGTAGTGACGCTGAAAACGAACCAAATCATCAACAAACACTATAACAAAGACGGTCTTGCATGCCTGCAGGGTGCCTCTTCTCGCCATGTTACCAACAGCAGCCAAGGTCATCCGCACATGATCCATCGCCTGAAGGTGGTGGTGGCACCTATCGGTCTGACACCTTTCTCTGGACTGATACATAGGCCTCTGTGTATCAACAGAGTGACAAGATTGATCAAATTACGCTTAGCGGCCGAGATGGATGTCTTGGAATTTCTGGTGCAGCTAGGCGGCGAGGATGCTGCGACAGAGACCGGTTTTGCTCTCCGCGCTTGGATGTACCTTTCAACGATTGTAGCGGAGCCAGATATTGCCAGAGCCATGAGTGAGGTTGCGCAAGACGTGTTAAACAAAAGAAGCGATTTTACAAGCATGAGGCTGATAGAGATGAAGGTTGCCAACGGAAATGGTGAGGTCGTAAAATTGGAGAGTTGTTACTCGAGTAAGACTTGGCAAGCTCTACAGGAGAAGTGGAGTGAGAGTGGGCTGGGGGGTGTCGACAACTCGAACGGGTACCGTGTTAGAGACCTGATTAAATTTCCTGCAAAGAACGAGAGGTTCGCAAACGAGAAGGCGCTGGGCGAGAAAAGACACGGTAGCATAATTTGAGCGAGATCATGATGTGCGGGTATCAGTATTTCCAATGAATAATGTGGTATCGAAGTATATGCTAGCTGTTCAAATGTGAATGTCACCCTTCTCGTCGTAGAAGATTTCTCTTGCCTTTACGCAGCGCAAGTGGTTCTTTCCGCCTGACAGTGATGAGTCGTGGTAGAAGAGGTACCATCTGCCTTCGAATTCAACGATGGAGTGGTGAGTGGTCCAGCCGACTACAGGCTCCAGGATGGTGCCACGCTGGGTGAAGGGACCGTACGGGCTATCACCAACAGCATATGCCAAAAGATGTGAGTCGCCAGTCGAGTAGGAGAAGTAGTACTTGTCTTGGTACTTGTGCATCCAGGCAGCCTCGAAGAACCGTCTCTTGTGGTCGTCGGCCTGGATGGGCTTGCCAGCTTCATCCACAATCAAGGCCTCGCGAGGCGTCTCTGTGAACTCGAGCATGTCATCGGTCATTCTGGCGACACGAGGGCCTTGTGCAGCGACACCCTCGCCTGTAAGCTCTTGTGGACCACTCCAAGCAGCGTCAAAGTGTCCCTCCTTTTGCCAGCACTGTAGTTGACCGCCCCACAGACCACCAAAGTAGAGGTAGGCCGAGCCGTCGGTGTCGACGAAGCAGGCGGGGTCAATACTGTAGCTGCCCTTGATGTAGTTTTCTTGAGGAGCGAAAGGACCCTCGGGCTTATCGGAGACGGCGACACCGCAACGGAAGATGCCCTCCTTGTCGCGAGCAGGGAAGTAGAGGTAGTATTTGCCGTCTTTGGTAGCGGCGTCAGGAGCCCACAATTGCTTCGAGACCCATGGGACATCTTCTTGCTTGAGAACAACGCCGTGATCTGTTACGGGACCGCTGAGCGAGTCTAGCGAAAAGACGTGGTAGTCGTTCATATCGTATTGGTCGCCATTGTCGTTGTCCTGGATGTCCGTCTCGCGGTCGTGCGACGGGTAGATGTAGATTTTGCCATTGAAAGCGTGGGCCGAGGGGTCGGCGGTATAGAGGTGAGTGATGAGGGGCTGCTTGTCCGACATGATGGTGACGGTATGCTGTAGAGCAGAATCAGGGTAGATGAGCTTGAAGACCTACCGGCAGCTCGATGGGAGTGTTTATAAAGCGGCAAGGTTGAAAGAGCAATGTCCATGGTGTTTAGCCTGGCCGCTCTGCCTGTACTGTACAGCCTGAGCCGTCGACGCGGCTCTGAGACTCTCGATTGTCTGCCATGCGCATTGCAAAGGGAAAGTGCAGTTTAGCCTAAAGTGGAGTCGTGGTGGAAGAGGAAGGTGGAGGAGGGGTTCGTGGGGCTCCCGTCTCTGCTTGGCGCCTTCTACTTACAACCGCGCGCGCTCGACTTCTTCCTTCCTCACACGACAGTCATATGACATGCGACTTCCATTGCCGGGGCGATTATGACACGACACAACAAGAGTACCTTAGGCATCGAAGTCTTTCGACTTTTTCTTGAGCATGTCGTGGTCTGGTCTATCGAAATGACGCCTTCTCCGGCAAACCAAGCCCATCGATCTCAATACGAGTTCGAGTTCGTTGGCTGCCTGTCCCTTTGTGTACTTGAATAAGTTCAGACCGAGTGTTGCAATCGGTTCGTTTTCAATCTCTTAGGCGTGTCATGCTCATGCGCATACAATGCTCTTATGGTGCGCTCATTGGACTTTTCAGTGCCTCTGCTGGTTCATTACGCTCTTTGCACTTGAGGCACATTACTCTACGCCGGGAATCCTGGAAAGCTCTTCTGCACTGGATCCGCAATTCTCTTTCACTCAGTCGTCTGACGCTTGGGGAACTACATACCATCAACGAAGCCGCTATTGGCGAGGCGCGCTGCCTTATTAGAGAGCGGAACATGGGGGGCTTCCACACAGGTATCGGGAGAGAGCACATTCTCTCTTGCATAGATCGGATTCTTGAGGGCTCACAACTTCGGATTTCTAGGAGAAGCCACTTGATCAAAGGACTTGTGCGAACTTCATGAATGGAAAAAAGGTTGATTCACCCATTGAATCGTTGACCGTGCTTTTCAAGACCAACACTCTCTACAAGAAATCAGACAGCTCTCTCAACAACCAGAACGTTCTTTCTGGCGACTCACACGTATGATGCAATGTTGTAGCTTCTGAGATAGACAAAGGTGATCTCACGTTTAAACGTGCTGGGATGATGTGCTGTCTCACATCTTTGTTTCTCCATAGCAAACAATCTAGACTTTCAACCATGACCATATATCTACTCAGCTCTCGGGCTTCCTGCTTTTCCAGCATAGACACTAAACACTGGACATCGTCAGCATCGACCATGGAGCCTCTATCGCCTTTCATATCACTTCCTAACGAGATCGTCACACAGATCTGCGAGCATCCAGATCTGAACAAGGACGACCTCATCGCCCTTCGCCTCACCTGCAAGGCCCACGGTGTTCACGATGCGGCCACCAAGGCTCTAGGCAGATACTTCCGCGACATCACCGTACTCTTCACACGTCACAGTTTCCAGACCTTGGTTGATGTCTGCGAGCATCCTGTCTTCGGTCGTTCTGTTCGCAGAATCATGCTATCTTCCATCCGCTGTGGCAGAGACAACATACACCACAAGAGAGTTATCAATGCCTTGCTTGTGAAAACACATCCATATGGATACAATGACGGATTTCCAGAGGATCTGCGTAGGTACAAAGCGAAAAACTCTGCTACATGGCTAAAAACCCTTCACGACGTCTCGGTCAGGATCCAGTCCTACAACTCGCGTGCTCAAGACGAAGACGTATTTGCGAAGAGTGGCGACAGTCTTGTTCTACTTGTTCAAGCCTTTCAATCGTTGGCTCGTCTGGATTCATCTACGACTGTTGGATTGACCAATCAAGAGTGTCATGGTCTTGGCCGTGATCAGAGTTTCTGTGCTGAAGAAACCAATAATGAGGATGAACTATGGTTCAACGCGTTGGGGGATACGGCGGACATGATAGCGACTGCTTTGCTCCAGAGCGGGCTACTTGTCACAGAGTTCAACATCGAAACGTGTCTCAACCTGATTTCCCGTGTTCCTGTCACCGAAGAAATTCTCAAAACCCAGGAAGTAACTACAAACGCTATGTTCTCTCGATTGAAGGAGATGCGTCTCGAACTGAATGAATTCACAACTTGCCTTGAGATGTTCAACGCGCCTGCTCTCTCAGCAATACTTGCAAGATCCACTCAACTCCGGAGTCTTCGTCTTGGGAGTCGCGAGCCTCTACGACACTACAGTAGCCTCGATACCTCGCGATTCTTACGGTCGATCTCTTCTTCTTACCTCGAAACACTCCATCTCTACCAACTTGAGCTCACAGAATCAAGCCTCGGACAACTCTTGGCCAAGACGTGCAAACTAAAGCGCTTGAGCATGCTGAATTGCATCATGTTCGAAACTTCATGGATTTCGACAATAAAACAAATCAAGAACACACTTCCGGAACTTGACGATCTGCACCTTTTCAGTCTCACACTCTGTATGGTTGGGGCTATGCCAAGGCTAGTGGAGGAGTATGAAGCTAAGCTCCTGTCAGTAATCAACGTGCGTGGTCATTCATGTATACAGTCACGTTTGGAAGAGACAATACAGAGCTATGAGACTTTTGCTGATGGGATATCGGTAATGCTCGTTGAAGGTGGAGATGATGACCCTTGGTAGTAGGTAATCGAAGCAATGAGGCAGCAAGATGGAATCGGAAAGACCAGGAGCACAATAGGTCTTGCCATAGGTGGATACCTAAGATGAAATGATTCAGATAAGCGAACATATTACTTTTGTCCAGCATAGTCCTCTGCCATATCATGTTACGCAATTCTCCAAGTCTGTAGTATGTGTGTGATGAAGCGAAAGATGAAAAGCATGCGATGTCCTGTTCCGCTTTTGTCTTCTGATTGATACATTATAAGAAACTACGATGGAGAGCAAGTTCGCAGATGTAGAGGGCCTCAAGGTCCTGCTGTACACAACCATCGTCTTATTGTATTAAGAACCCAATCTCGTTAGCCTCGTGGATCCACCAATGCAAAGTTCATAATTTTCACCTCCCCGGCTCTGAGACCTTGAATATCACAGATGAGAAAGTTGTTTCCGATGCAACGAGTTGAGAAGCCGTAGAAAAAGTACATTACAATCGAGCTCTCCGCCTCCCTACAGGGCTCTCAAACTGACTGTCAAAATGCAAGATGTTTTTGATGATTGGGGAAATGTCCACTGAGAGCGAGTGCTTGTTCGGCTCTCTCTGGACAATCATCTCGGCGTGAAAACCATCTTGCCTTTTGACAAGTTTTCCGGTGATAATTGGGTGTCAGGGAGAGACCACAGGGGGTTTTGATCTGGTATCCACCTTTTGCCTTGGCTCTATCTCATGTTCACACATGAAATAACTTTCTCTGCTACAACAGCCATCGCCGTCCTTACGCGCATTCTTCACCATCAATACGCCAATCGATCGAGGTAGTCATCATCAGCACTGATCTGCGCCCTTTACAACAAGCTCGCAGCAAGTCAGACATACCGCCATTATGAATGCGCCCGCTTCATTCATCTCGCTGCCTCCCGAGCTCGTCACCAAGATTTGCCGTGACTCTGACCTCGAGAAAAAAGACCTCATTGCTCTCCGTTACACCAGCAAGACTCAAGGCATTCACGCCTCTGCCACACAAGAGTTCGCCAAAAGATACTTCGAAGAGGTCCGCGTTATGTGGACTCCCTACAGCTTCTTGACGTTCTGCAAGATCTGCGAAAGTCCCGTCTTTGGTCCTCATGTCCGCACAGTCAAGCTTTCGTCTATCCGGATCGCCGTGCAAGACTTGTGGGACACCCTGGTGCAACATTATGGCTGGTCAAACTCGAGCTTCCCACAAGATCAGATCGATTTGTCGACGCAGAGGGCGAGGCAACACATTCGCCGATACAACATGGAGATTGAGATGAAGAAACCGGCAAAGTCTGTTGACATCTTCAAGAAAGCTCTTTCTGCTCTGGAAGCTTACGGCAACTCGTTGGCACTTGCGATCTCTACCAACGAAGAAGGCTGTATCGGCGCAAGCGATACTCTTATACCACTATCAATCGAAGAGACTGTCGATTCTTCGCTTTGGGACATCACCCTCGAAAACAGCATGGAGTTTCTACTGGAAGCAGCTTCTGGCACAAATCTCGAAACCAAAGAACTTCGAATTGAGACGTGCTACTTCGGTGGACAGCTCTTGGCCTTTAGTGACAATGACTCTACCGAGTCTACCGCACTATGGACTGTCTGTCCTGGATTGCTCAAGCTCACAATCGAAGCCAACATCGCGGGCGATGCAGACGATCTTGTGATCGATGAACGGCTTACGATGGTTTCTTTGCAGGAGTTGTTCTCGCATGCCACGAAGCTCAGTTCATTGAAGCTCGCCGGCAATCTCTTCATGGATGCACCAGACCAATTTCGCCGTACTATGGAGTTTGTCAACGCATCCAGTCTCGAAGAAATCGTGCTTCATGTCGATCATGCCACTGGAGACGGTATCCTCATCCTGCTAAAGAAGGCCAGCAAGACTTTGCGCCATCTCGATATCATTGCAGAAGAATTCACGGGCTCCTGGGTTTCAGTCGTGTGCTGGATAATGGACAACCTACCTGAGCTTACCTACTTCAGACTTCTTCTACTTCCCGACACGACGTCCACCTCTTTTCCGGGCGCTCTTGAACTGAAAGGTTCCTATGAAATACAGTCTGGTCTCGCAAAGCTGCTTCAGGAAGAGAAATCGACAGACGAAGAAGCGTTCTAAGAAGGAAGAAGAAAAGCCGAAGTGGCAATGCTTGGACATCAGCACATCGTCGTTTACGACCTATTGGGTTACATACGATCTTGCGAAGTTCCCACTCTCCAAGGTCTGCAACAACTGATTACTGTCACTCCTGGGAAGCAATTTACTGACAGATCTGCAGGCCCATAGAGAAGGTAGATGCGGGCGAAGGGTGTCTTCTCTGAGCTTGAGACCTCCGATGAGATTGGCTTGAAGATGTGATCGTGGACAAAAGATCGAGAGGGAACACGAGCACATGGTCCCGCAGCGGGCAGGAGACAAGCGGGAGCAGACAGACGAGGGACGAAGGTTAGCGAAAGAATCACCCGAATATTGCAAACAGGAGCAAAGAATAAAATCACTCGCCTCATTTGCAATCTATGCATACCTTCCCAACGCCGTGGAAAACATTTGGTCCCAAAAGAATTTGCAGTGAAAGAGCCATTAAAGATTCGCATCTCATATAGCTTTCAGTGGACATGCTCCCGAAACCAAAATTGTTCTTGCGTTTCGGTGAATACGATTGGCAATGTCGTCGATACAGGAGAGAGTATCATCTGTGCCCTTGATCGGATAACGTCCACCTTCATTCCGGTGTAGGTTCTTGCATCTCGCTGGTCTCTCACCAGCCAGGCACCCCCACTTGCACCCATCGAAATGCAAGAAGATTTTTGCGCTCCAAAAGAATGTCCAGTGAGAGCGTGGTTGACATGAGAGATAACATGACTCACTGGTCATTGATTCCAGATTGAATAGTCTCTTGCATGATAAGTGTATTCTGCGGCTGACGTCCGGGCAGGATATAATAGCAGAGTATGGGTGAAGAGGTATGGCGCTTTCGATGGTGTTCGTGACTGCTTTGGAATGAGAAGCTCTTTGCATGTTAACCGATTCGTATTGGATGATTTGCTGTTCTCCTGTTCATGTCTTTAGGTCTAAGCGAGACCAATGAGGGAGAGATAAGTGGACTACCAATATGACACAGGCGAGAAGCTACAAGTTAATATCGTAGATGTTGCTCCCAGCGAATTTGCAATTCGCAGAAGATGAATCATCCTCAAAGTGTTGACTCGTACTCACAGTCCTGATAAAGACCTAAACTTCTCCTCGCAGTGGGTGAGGATAAAGTGTGCCCTCGGTAAGTTCGGACCACTTGGTTGTCAGTTCTGACTTGAAGTCAGCATGCCCTGATGTGCAGAATTGGCATCTCGGAAATATTTCGACAGTCGCGACCAAGGCACGAAATCTCACCCTGTCCTTCGATGTGGAAGCTTCGCTTAGCACACATCGATCTCCTGCGACAAAATCCTTTGACAAACTTCCAGCGGAACGTTTGGCCAAGGTCAGAGGATCTGAAGCTGCGATTGTCGAGCCCAAAGTGGATCTCTCACGCGCTACTGCACGACTTCCTGGACGCGCGAGACGGCGACCATGAACCACGCGCGCGGTGTCGACGGCGTCTTGGGGAGGGCGGGCTGCGGCGGCCGTCGGTGCCTCGGGTGTTTTCGCGCATATTAAATATCCCTCTTACGCGCATCTTGCAGGAAAAACGACTCTCATCATCATGATCTGATTAGCTGGTGTCGCTCTCGCCTGACGATGGATCTGAGACCGGAAATCCGCAAGCCGAGCGAGATTCGATGAAGCGACATCTCGTGGCCTTGACGCCTTCCGGGTTGAGATCTCGAGTGGAAAGAGGCAACGACTTGCTCCTTCCTTGATGTCGTCCCAAGAAAATACGAACATCTACTGATCGCCGGCTGCCCGAGTGGTCCCCATCTCCATATTACCTGTCAGGGTACGAATTGATGAAGAACACGACTCGCTCACCCCATCCGGCCACTTCGAGCTTCGCTGGAGAAAAGGGTCTTCCGCATCGAGAACAGCCACAGAGGCACGCAACCACGTTTTTGCATCTTCTGGTGGCTGGAGCTCTGATCATCCTGAAAACTGACGGCAACGGCTGGAATCAATATAGGAGGACACAATCTCTTCGGAAGACGCACTCTTGGCCTAGATCTCGCCGTCACCTTGCAAACGAAGATGCAGAGTCTATTTTATTGAACGAATGCGCTACAGCGCCCTTCTACGCATGGACTCGCAATCCATCCCATATGTACGAAGCATTGCCGAGTAAGTTTTAGCGACGACATGTGCTTAGGCCACCAACATCCTCGCGTGTGGACTGCTTGATCAGCAAAACTCCAGCACGAACGTAGCCTCATGCAGATATAAAGCTAAGGTTACAGCCACGGAGCTGTCAAAATCCACAACACTGGGACGGACCGGGAGGCTCACGCAATGCCGGAGCAAGTCAGTAAGAGGATCAGAAGCGCCACGCGCCGACTACCAGCAAAGACCCAGTCTTTGATATGCACGTCCAACCCGAAACACCAACGCAGCAAGGCGGCCTCTTCTAACCACGAGATTTCAATCTGCAACAAGGGCCGATTGATTCACGATGGATCTTGGCCACTTTGCATCGCCAATCTCTCTGCCCTTTCTCGTCCTGACTCGCATGACCATACCATATCCCCCTGCCACCTGGTCCCTCTTCTCCCCACACAGCTTTAGTCATGACGACTAGTCTTTAAAGTAGCAGTAACGCGCAAAGTCCACGCAAGATCAGTTGAGTAGGGCCCATGAGTGGTCCTCACAACGACCCGGACATCAGAAAGGTCCCACCTAGATTGCTCATGCTGCAGGCACTGGTAAATCCAGTTGGAAAAGGGTGCGTTTAGCTGACCGGTCTTTGCGCTTGCCTCATCGTTCCCTGCATTTGAGTTTTGATATATGAAGTATCATGTCACACTTGACGGCACTTTGATCTCGGTCGAGTACGGGTATGTTCATTGGTAAGAACTGGAAGGTCGTATAATTCTTTGCCTTTTTCCGCCGTGTAGTGATGCCATTTTGGTTGCCCTTCCCGTGTTCTTTCAATATCCGTCCCACACCATGAGCGCATATTGACTCGCCAAAAGTTTCGAACCGACATTGTCAACCTGCAGCTGCAAGCCACGAAGGAAAAGACTCCGATCTACGATATAACAACTGAAGCCTTCCCTCCAGGCATTGGAGAGGACTTTGATCGTGGATGTCCCTTACTGTATTCATGGATCCTGCAGCTATTGCCAACGTTGGAAAATCGTCGCTCGCGCTCAAGGAGGCAGCGCTAGCTTTCATACCTCTTACATCTGTTGCGCTTTCATTGCGCATGTACGTGCGAATATTCATTGTTAAAGGATTTGGACTAGACGATGTTTTCCTGCTCGTCGCACAGGTGAGTACATAGACTCGCGGCAACAGCAGCCTTGCCAATAGATATAGTGACTGACTTCTTTAGGTTTTCTTCTTCGTTTTCTGCGGCATCGCTATCAAGCTGATCAATCTGGAACATGATCCATCGATGATCAAAGCCTTCTCGGGTAGTGCTAAGCAGGCATTTGCGGCGATTGAGAGCATCTACACAGTATTTCCTTTACTTGCCGAATTATGTTGCTGTGCTAATGTCTTCAGGATTCTGTTCTCTTCACCATTTTCTACGTCTTTTCGGTTGTCTTCTTGAAGATTTCGCTCGCCTTCTTCTATCTCCGAATTGTCATCCAACGATGGCAGAGGGTTGTGATATACATGACAGCTACTACGATGACTCTTTACGGCCTTGCATACTCCTTCACTTACTTGTTCCGATGCGGCTCGGACGTACATCATCAACTCGTGTACAGAGCTGCTGGGAAATGCATTCCGGATCATACACTACTAATCATGACATACGTCCTTGGAATCTTGGATACCCTGACCGATTTCGTATACGCCTTCTTGCCGATCTACGTCTTATGGAACTCAAACATGCCACTTGGGATGAAATTTACAGCAGGCTTTCTACTCTGCATTGGATCTGTCAGTTCAATATGCGCTTTGATCCGCGTAGCAACCCTAGCGAATCTGACATTGGATGTCAAATTCTTCAAACAAGCTGTTGAGACTGGACTCTGGAGCATCATCGAACCTGGTCTTGCCATAGTGGCTACATCACTCGCAGCATGCAGACCGCTTTGGAGGAAGGTTTCGGAAAGCAGCTCCACTGGCTCTCTCATCAAGAACACTTTCATGTTCAAATGGTCGTCGGCAAAGAGGAGTGGCATATCATCAAGCAGCAGTCAATCTCGTAGCGGCAAAGCAGTCAGCAGACCTAGTGGTATGGGCTTTGTCGAGCGCTCAGAGGCGAACAGAGGATTCAAAAAATTCAACGATGCCGAGTATGGTGTGTCAACAGCTACGGTCGCTGTCGGCGACGAAAGAGAGATGACGGAGTTGCAAGATCTTGGCAGGTTGGAAGCACAAGATGATTTCAGAGAAGAGGAGGAGGATAAGAAGTCGTTGGTCAGAGCCTCGATGACACCGAGTGAGCGTCAAAGCAGGTCGAAGATCTTCAAGACGAGAGACGTCCGGGTGGATGTACGGACTGCTCCATGATGATGTCGTTTCGGACGTGTACACAACATAAATATGACCGTTTCCTTTGTCTTTAGTATAACGAACCTACCCTCAGATAGAACACCACAACTGCGCAAGCGTCACAACGAGTCGTTCCCAAACACTTGTAATATTGATATACCTGTTGTCGCAATGCAAGAGTTGCTGACCAAAAGCTTCGAGCAGACCGGAGAGCGGAACAGCAACGCACAGACATCAATCAGTCTTGGCGTGGTAACAGCACCTCTCAATGCATATCCAAAGCGACAATTGAAGAGACGGCATATCTCACCACCCACACATCCACACAACAATGCTGCCAGCACGCTTCACCCGCAGCTGCCTGCGCACCTGCAAGGGCATTCACGCCCGCCCCTTCAGCACCACCCCCTCCGTCCTCGCCGACAACCCCATCCCGGCAAACGACCCCAAGAACCGCGACACACCCAGCCCCGTCAGCAGCACCAATGCCATGCCCTTGAGCAGTGAGGGCAACATGGACAAGCCCCTGCAAGAGTCTGTTGCTGAGGGTGAGGAGCGTCGCGTCATGCAAGCGCCCAACCGCGAGACCGTTTGGAGTCGCAGCCAGCAGCCCAGAGAGAAGGCTATGGTTGGCCCTAGATTCGAGCAGATGATCATGTACGATCAGGTAAGAGACCTCCGAAAAACTAAACAGCACGACCAAAATTGGACAAAAGAGGAGGAATTGAAGTACTGGATATTTCTGGACGCGCGAGGGAGATGGATGAGATGGACGATACATACAAGAGAAGAGGCAATGGCTGATTGAACACCTATACAGCCTCGTCCCATGGCAGCCATCGAGCTCATCCACAAGCAACCCGTCAACTGGGTCAAGGAGCGCACCGTCAAGTGCGACGGCGGCGGCGGTCCCCTCGGCCACCCTCGCATCTTCATCAACGTCGACAAACCTCAAATATGCTGGTGCACCTACTGCGGTCTTCCCTACGTAAGTTTCTACTCTTCCCTGTCTCCTCCTAAACCCGGACGTTTTCCAACAACATTTTACAGGCCAAGGAGTCCAACCGCAAGATGCTCGAGTCCCTCCCTTCGACCTCTTACCCCCTCAAGCCCACCGGTCACGAAGCAGAGGTTCCTCAGGGCTACCAGAGCAACACTGGCAAGCCCCTCGAACAGCGATGAATGTGATATACAACTTATTACCCCCTTTCCTTTGAAGCCTCTCTTTCTCTATTTCCGTTGCAGTGTATATAAAACCTCAACCATGCATGAAATCCGTTCAAACTCGAATCTTGCCCTTTCCGAACATGTCCTTTTTCGATTCGAATCGTGTTGCGAGAATGAAGGTTTCCGTCATGCGTGAGGTCTTCCCCCTGGGCTAAGTTGTCACGAACACATTGTCTTCAACAGCGGAGATCACGTTTATAATACTTGCCTTTTGAAGCCTTGCAGCATCAAAGGGCATTTGTTCATTATATCATATGTCCACATCTGTGCTGACCAGCAGGACAGCCACTTCTTCTCCCAATCGTATCTCTCGAGCATCAAAGTCTGCCTTTCATTCAAACCTTTTCACCCTGAATAGTAGCAACGACCTTTCTCTGATGCTTGCTAGCTCTGAACTCCAAGAACCAAATACCCTGCCAAGTGCCCGTTGCCAGCTTTCCATTTGTGATGGGGACACTCACGGAAGCACCAATCAAGGCGGATTTGATGTGGGCGGGCATGTCGTCCAATCCTTCGGCCGAGTGGCGGTAGAGGTTTCCTTTGCGGTCTTCCGGGGCGATGCGGTCGAGGGCGTCGGACATGTCGTCGCTGTGAAACACCTCGAGTGAGCATTGATTCGGGAAGTAAAATGAATGAGGCAGGAAGGGGAAGAAGAGGAAAGCAGTGGATGGGATGGATATAGGGAGTGCAACTTACCGAACATCCTCATCCCAATTCTCGTTCAAAGACAAGGCGCAACTGGTGTGCTGAACAAACAGCTGCAAGATGCCGACTTTGTAATCTTTGATCTCTGGCACCTTCTCCATGACTTGATCAGTGATGAGATAACTGCCTCTGCTCTTGGCAGGCAGGGTGAATTGCTTTTGCGTCCAAGACATGGTTGTGGTTTGTGGTGTAGGTTGTGTCGGTGGTGGGGTAGATGCTGCCCAAGGAAGTAGCGAGCAACTGTAGCTGAGTAGTGTGAGGGGGGAGGCGAAGATTGGGCCGATGAGACCGGGAAAGAAGGCGAGGATGAAGATGCCGAGGAGGAGGGGGAAGTGGTATGCGTTTGTCGCGTGGGTGTTTGTGTTGGTGGGCATTTGATGATGATCGGGATGGAAGTTTTGCGAGAGCCATGTGCCGACGTCATTGGTCTGATCTCGACACCGAGAGCCGCTTTCTTTCGGCGACGTCGGATGCTGACCTTTCATCCTTCATTCCTTCCTCTATCTACTAAAAGCACAACCACTGTCACCATATCGACAATCACTTGGAAGGAGGTAAAGAAGCTTTTGAATTCGTGTAATAGCAAGGCAGCATTAATCGCTGGTCGCGTCCAAGTTAGTTCGTGTTGTTACATGCGACGGCCGCTGTGTGTTGTTCAAGCAAAAGAATTGCAGCAAAGCCAGAAAGAAAGAAAGCAGAAAATGAAAACCCCCCATCGAAAAGAAGCAAACCCGAAAGCTTCTCATATAGTGCGCCAGCAAGTCCACTTTGGGTAGCGGTGTCTCTCTTCTCATTGTCTCCTCATCTCCTCATCATCCTCTTGTCCTTTCCTTATCATCTCCCTCTCATCCTCCACGTCTCAGACTCCACGAAAGAGAAGGCCATGCCTCGGTGAAAAAGGAACATCTTCCGGGGCGGGAACGTGATAGCACCAGGTGCATCATCAAGACTTCTCAGGCTTGTCACGCACAAAGTATGCGTTGCCGTATCTAGGGTCGATCTTCCACTTTCCAGGCTGGAGATCATCCTCGATGGTGCGGAAATTGCGCAAAGTGTTGGTGTTGTCGGGCTCAATGACCCAGAACAGCTGGTCGGAAGAGGCGCCCTTAGGAACCATCTCGTTGGGCTTGTAGACGCCTTCCTTGTGAGCGATCTTGGCGTTGTCCTCGTCGACTTGCTTCTTGGTACGACCGACCCAGACACGATCCTTGGTGGCCTTGGGAGTAACGGTGCTGGCAGTCTCAGAGTTCATGGGAACGGGGTAATTGGGCATGGCATAGGCGACTGGAACGGCGGTGCCGGGGAAGCCGAAGGGGTAAGCACCGTAAGTCATGCCAGCCATGGTGACTTGGGGGACGGCTGGAAGGGGTGCAGCCTTGGGAGAGGCGACCTTCTCAATGGTAGGAGGCTCAGAGATGGGACGAATTGATCTCTCACGTACACGCTCATGGGTGTAGTGATGGTAGTGTGCCTCTTCCTTCTTGGAGTGGGCTGAAGGAGCAACAACAGCCGGGGCGGGNGGGGGNGGAGGAGGGGCAGCCATGGCCTGCAGCTGCTGAGGAGGGTACATGTAAGTGTAGCCGGGCTGAGGATAGAGGGCGTATGCGATGGGCTGATGAGATGAAGGTAAGTTTTTTTGCGCCAAAGATCTTTTGTCAAAAAAACTTACAACAGCGTCCTGAGGACCGGGCTCTCTCATAGGAACGTAACGGTAGGCGTTCTCTTGGTCGGACACCTCACTGTGACGGGTGTTGTTGGAGCGATTGGAGATGGATGACTTGGGAGCGATGGTCTCGGTAGGAACAGCGACACACTCGCGTCTCTTGCACCACTCCTCGTAAGTGAATCCGCCGGTTTCTTCCATTCTGCGCGACGGTCTGATTGGAACTGCGAGGAGGATTGGAGGTGGGCAGAGTTGATGAGAAGCGGCTGGAAGTGAATGTTTGTGACGACGCTGGCTGCTTTTTTGAGTGTGAACGATTCCCTTCTCTTCGACACGCGGCGCGCTCTCGCTGTAACGCCGGCTATGGCGTCGGTGATGTCGGTGCTCGTCTGCCGATTGCCGATGTGCGCGAGACTGGAAATTGTCTTGGTCGTCGTCGTGGTAGTGGTTATGGTATGTGTGATGACGCGTGTGGGAGCTTGAGCGGTGATGACGCGAACGCGAACGAGGACGAGAGCTTGAGGGGAAGAAGGCGACCTTGAGAGGTGAAGCAGAACGAGGTGCCTCTGAAATCGAGCTCACACTGCTTGCTTGACTTGCTCGGCCCCAGTCCCAGTTGCTGGTTTTTTCCTTCGTCACTGTCTTTCTAATAAGGATGTGAGTCGAGTCGACAGGTGAAGGCGCGCGCCCTCTACACCACTCAGACTTGTATCTCATAGTGAATACTTGTAATGATACAGATACTCGAAGAAGAAAGGATGCCCGCTCAAAACAGAACTGATCTAACAATGTCGACAAGTACACAGAGGAGGAAGTTTTGGTCTCGAGCCCTTCAGAAATTCCCGATGTCCTAGGCAACGAGCGTCCGTTCGACAAGGCTGTGGGGGAAAATGGTCGCTCCACGACTTGGTTCAATTTTTGCATACCGCCGTCGCCATGGAGAAGCACGGCATCTGCTTAACTCGGAAGACCGCTGTCCAACCATTCTCTTGTGTCTTCGTTACTGGTTTAAACATAACTATATAGCTTTGTGGTCCTTCGCAGCCCTGATAGAGACCCAACGCTTTTCGCCATACTTTTCCTCAATCTGCTTGATGTATGCTCGCTCGTCACTTTACAATCTGTGATCAAGATGAGAGGTTGCTCAATATAGCTTCTCGGAAGATGATGCAACAAAGGTCGGCAAAAAGCATAGTTGTACAAGTCATCACCACTATTTCTTCTCAATCATCCTGGCTTCTTACTTAATGTCTATAATGCTACGATGCATGCACCCTTTCACGGTAATCAATGCGTGAGATTAGGCAGGTCGAATTGGTCATTCAGCACTCAACGTGTCGTTGAGATATTCTCACACTCATACTCAACCTCATCAAGCCCTGCTAAACATTGACGGTTTGATATCGATATGGGATACCAAATAGGGTCACATGTCCAGCACAGAGCTGTGTCACTATCCTCACTCGTCTCACGTACGAGAACATCTACGAATTCCAACCTTGCCTGGTGGATTTTATGCTTGGTCTCCTTCGCCATAAGCATCATCGGTTTTCGAAGCCAGTCACGGTCTAGGTTCTGTTGGAGTGTTGGAAGTCAAGTACTTGCGTAAAGCGAGAACAATGAGGTTTTAGGACAATGAACTTTCAGCTTAGGGTGAGAAAGAATTGTACATCTTCAGCAGACTTATTCCAAGATCGACGTTTGGTTCTCCTTGTCTAATAAAATGTCTATACAGCCATTGAACGATAGCATAGTTCTGGAGAATGAGAACACATTCTTGACCCCATTACACATGGCATTATGTCTAAAGAGTTTAGACCATCGAAACATGTTTGTATAAAGGGTTTATGACAGCCGAGAGAAAGTCTGTCCATACAATTCTTGCCTTCGTGTTGTTGATTTGAACGAGTGAGGAAGGGAAGTCACTTTCACTTGTGGCGTCGTGTGGCGCAGGTGTCACTCGTTGAAGGTGTGGGGAAAGCTCGAGCGCGTCTGACATGTGAAAGCGACGGTTTCCGTTTGCGTCAACAACCAAGCTGGAACTTTAGGCGCGTCCAAACATCAACTCAACAACCATATCCATCACACATCAATATGGCTCCTATCAAGACACTCAAGGAGATTCCAACTCTCACAAGCTTGTACAAGCTCAAGCATCTCGCACCGGCAGCTTCAACAGTGTCGGGAGCCAGCAGCGCCTACAATGACAGGATATGTGTCATCCGCACCGACATTACAAAGCTTGAAGTCGATGCAATCGTCAACGCAGCCAACGAGTCTTTGCTAGGCGGCGGCGGTGTTGACGGCGCCATTCACCGCGCAGCTGGCAGAAAACTCTTGTACGAATGCGAGACACTTGACGGTTGCGACACAGGCGACGCCAAGATCACCGATGGTTACGAATTGCCATGCAAGAAGGTCGTCCACACTGTCGGTCCCGTTTACTGGCGCACTAAGAAGCATGGTCAGCATACCAGCCTGCTCCAGTCATGTTACCGCCGCTCGCTTGATCTGGCCGCCGAGAACGGCTGCAAGAGCATCGCGTTCAGCGCACTCAGCACCGGTGTCTATGGTTATCCTAGCAAAGAGGCAGCAGAGACTGCTATTGGCGAGGTCAAGAAGTGGCTCGACACTGACAACAAGGCCGACAAGCTCGATCGCATCATCTTCTGCAACTTTATGGAGAAGGACCAGGATGCCTACTACGAGTGCTTGCCGTGAGTATTGTGAGCGTAGGATCCGTCTTTGCCTGTCATTAACGCGCTGCGCAGAAAATACTTCCCACCGGCCGAGGAGAGCGAAGAACAGAGTAAACGCGACACCCAGAGTAAGAGCAAGAGCGAGAACCATGATGAACTCGACACCTAGAGCAAGAGCAAAGAAGTCGAAGAGCAGAGCAAGGTTCAGAACGCGACCGAATCCCAAAGCAAGAGCGAGGAGGTTGAGGAGCAGAAGAACAAAGACGAGTCCAACGAGGAGGCCCAGGAGAGCAAGAACAAGACCAACGAGGTGGCATATGAGAGCATGGATGGAACCAACGACCAGGTCCTTGGCTGCAAGAGCGAAACCGTTGACGCAGACCAGACCAAGAACGAGAACGAGACTGGTCAAAACATGCCCGATCTCCCTGACGTTCCTACCATGGTGCCAGGAGAGCACGATCTGCCCGACGCAAAGAAGCTCAAGACCGACCATCAACAGAAGGATTAGAGGGTCAAATTGCTATCATGTTGTTGTAGCAGAAGGCGCCCACAAAAGGATAGGAGAAGGGGTTACAGCGGCTCTTCTGATATGTCCCATGCAGTCATGAAATAACGAATCAACCATCCGTATATGCAGAATGTCTGCTTCTGACAATCCTCAAGACAAGTTCGAACAGTGTGATGTCGGTAAATCAGAAGATGCTGGAGAAGTGTTTCATGTAAAAATTCGATCGACCTAGAATGTCAAATCTTGCTTGATTGCGTCGTTGATCTGCCGCTTCTCGGTGCGTGTCGCGACCCCCGCGGGCTGAAGCACCTTCCTCAACCGTGAACACCCCCAAAACCGGTCAACAACCCTCTCGGCCCCATAATGAGTATAACGTCGCAATAGCTCCTTCTCTAATGTATATTCTTTTTGATTTTCCTTTCCATTCTTGTTGATACTATTCGTTGACATCTTCCGCCTCGGCTGGATACATGGCCGACCCAGAAGCGACTCTACAAGCAGCCATCGGGTCATTGGGAGGTGACGACTCTACGAATTCCTATACCGTTCACCGTCTCAGACACGCAACTCCCGAGCACCTCTACCTCACCACTCGTCGTTGCTTCATCGGTCCCATTCCCGAGGGCTGGCTCAGGAGCCATCGCAAAGAATGGTACAAACACTACCTGGGTATCCATCATTCGTCCAAAGCCCCGTCGTTCTCTGCCTCGTCCAACGTTGACCGCCGCCGTCGTCTTACTGGTCTCGATGTCCCGAGCGCATCTGCTGCATACCGAGCAAGCTTCCCTCAACCCGATAACGTCGATGGAGACGCCGACCAGGACGATGACGATGACGACAATGGAGAGGGCCAAGGTGCTGGAGGCGAAGGACTGCACATAATATCTACCATCGATGAGGTTGAAGATGGCGCCGAGTCAGACGGAGAAGCTACAATCAGAGCGCCGGTCGCTCTTGATATACCAAGAGCAGGACCAAGCGACCCCGGTCTTTTGAAGGAGGCTGAAGGCAACGAGGAGGTGCTATCCTCATACACAACCGCTCATACTGTGACTTCTCCTTCCACACCAACGCCTTTGGCTACCCCCAGGCCCGGCGACGGTCAGTCTGATTACATGACTTCGCGCCCCACGGATACATTTCGCAGGCGTCAGACCTCGGACACTTCTTTCGTTACCGCTTCCGACGGTGGCTCAATCATCATGGATGAACCAGGTGCTGCTTCTCCGATGCAGCCTGCCTCTCCCAGTGATGATGGCTCCACGCCAAGAAACAGCCCTCGAGCTGGTGAGGAGCGAAGTAGTGCTTCCTTTGAAACAACAACTCCCATGACTCCAGGACCTACAACTTCCGACACGTTCCTTCTCGGCTCCCAACATAGTCAGCAACTAGATCAGGGTATGGCTGGGAAAGATGCAGCAGGCACCGGGGAGAATGCTAGAGGGCAGCAAGAGACAACGCAAGACGTGGGGACTGGGAATGCCAAAAATGCTGAGCTTAGGTCTCCTGGCCTTGTCAGATTCAATATCCCAGAAAACCCCGTCTTGAAGCAAGAGATGCAGGTGCGAGCTAAGATGGCACAAGGGACTCGCAAACGGCTGTCTAGAAGATTCACACGAGGAAAGCTCAAGGATGGAGAGATTGTGAAAGTGGAGAAAATGCTCGTTCGTCTTGACATCACAACAGGCTCGGAACAGCCCAACGATGATTACGACGAGAAAGACAGCCAACGAGTCGAGACACGGATTACTGAAAAGTGGAGAGAGTTCATGGTTGTATGTCGAGAGAGCCACGAGGATGATGCAGTCCTGTGTCTGCAGATGTACAAAACCAGAGTAAGTATGAAGGCATCAATCAGCAAATTTGGTACTAATTCACCCAGGTCATTCCCGCCACAAACGAGAGCAAGACCAAGAAACGTTTCAAACATCAAATCTTGCTGGACCCCACGAAGCTCAAAGTCAACCTCTACAGCAGTTTGGACAAAACTCTAGTACTCTGGCAAGCGAAAGGGCCGCAAACCATCATTTGCTTCCTTCGACCACAAACAACTCCCAGTGCTGTAGAATGGTACACGTTCTTACGAGGTGTACTCGGACTACATCGACCGCGTACCCTCCATATCAACATACCAGACCTGAGCGTTGGCCTCAGACTCGACAATCCATTTGAAGAGCTTGAATCGTCAGAAGCATTACAACAAGCTGCAGACGGTGATGAGGCTGCTATTACCAAGGCAATGCAAGCTGAGAGAGCCATCGCATCGAAGATCATTGATCGTTGTTTCGACATGTTGGCTCAAAATCCGGAGTGGGATGACATACTCAAGATATGGGGTCACAAATCAAAGATTGGTCTTGCTTGGAAGCGTTACGATCGACTGGAATGGGTGCATGGAATCAACGAGCATAAGATGTACGGCACAATGGCGCTTCAACGGACTCACGAATTAGAATTGCGGCCTAAACAACACTATCCGGTTTCTGTTAAGATGGCCAGTGGTGAATCCATGCAGGAGCCTGCTCCAGTCGAAGGCTTTCTCATCCGCCTGACATCGCAGAAAGGAAATGAGCAGAAGTTCGGAAAGTTGTTCTACAAGAGGCTATACTTCAGCACGCAGAACAACTACTTGCTCTTTCTGCGACCAGCCAAAGCAAAACCGCCACCGCCGCCCAAAATGCCGATGAAAGAGAACTCGAACATACCAAGCGCCAAGCAGATTGCAGAGAAGATCCCTCTGATATATGCAGTCAATCCTTTCCCATTACTTGGCGACACTGTAGCGTGGTTGGCAGGATCTGCGAACGATGCTGAAGACAGAAAGAGGCACGACCGCGATGCTTATGATGAGGCAGAACGGAACGCACTGTCATTACTAGACTGCGACGGTTTCATCAACCTGGCGGACGTTGTGGAAGTCCGTAACGCTGTCAGAGGTGCAACACCAGCCGATGAAGCTGTAGATGAGGGACCTCAAGTTGACTTTGACGAGGAAGTCGAGGACAGCCATCATGATGATGGTACGACAAAAGACTTCGACGACGAGAGAACATTCGAACTTCTCATGCGCAACGGACTAGTCGTACGCTTACAAGCTTTCAGTAAGGCAACCAAGAAGGAGTGGATAAAACGCCTCCGAGCCTTGGCCAAATACTGGACGCGACGAGCTTCTCAAGATTTGGCTCTGTTCAAGTTGGTCCGTCAGCAAAATCTGGACACACTGAACCTTGATATGCAAGCAGAAGCGTACGTCGGCATGTTCGCGCACAAGTGGGAGGTCACGAAATCTTTCGCATCGCCTGAGCTGTACAACGTGTGCGGTATATCAAACTGCCGCGCGATCCACCGCTCAGGGATACTCTTCCGCAAACCCCGTGTCCACGGCACATTCTCACGTTGCCATGTCATCCTTTGTCATGGTCATCTTCTGGTCTTTAAAGACACGGTACGAAGCACTACGGGTAAGAAGGTCTCTCACATCCACCACGAACGCATTGCATCCATCGACCTTCGCGGCTGCTATCTCTACTCTGGTCTCATTACTGCGAATGACTTGCTATACCAGAACCGCACATTCGACAATAATCGACCCGGTAATGATGCTCTTCCGCGCATGTATCTCGAAGACGGATGGGCTAGTGCAGACGACGATGCCATGACTACGTTTGTTTTATGGACCGGACAACACAAGGGATGGTTCAGAGCGAGAGAAGAAGACGGCAGCGAAGGGCAGCAAAAGAGTGGGGGCGCACGTAACAAGCTGAAGAGAGTATCGCAGCTGGGCACTACAGGCAGAGCGATAGTGTTCAAAGCGAGGAGTCGAACAGAAAGAGACCATTGGGTATTGGGAATCGAGACGGAGATTGAGAGATTGTCTCAGGCAGATGATGTTAGGGTTGTGGGACAAGACCAAGGCACTCAGGAGTGATGATTGGCAACGTTGTTGACGGAGTCTAGGAAACCAAAGCTCCTACATGAGCATAGTGAGTAGCACCTATTTACCTAATGTAATACCTGCACATGACGACTTGAGATGATTGTCTTCGCGTGTGTTGAGATGCAGCCGCTGCAGAAACAGATGTTTGAGAAGGTCGCTCGCCAGAATATGCCATGCATCGTATTTTGGATTCCCATCAGGATCGAAACAGGTTTTGTCCAAGCGAAAAAGGTTTGGGAAGTGCAGTACGGCATGGCTGTGATTGGAGCCAAGCAATGTCGCGCGCGCGAACCATGAACAGCGTGACGCGAAATCGGAAGAGCGACAGCGGAGTTAGGGCCCAGGCCCTCGCTAGCCCTGTTTCAAAATCGAGAATCGGTGTCGGTGTCGGAGACGAGCACCGAGAAAGAGTAGGAAAGAACGAGAGAGGGCCGAGAGGACCAATACTGCCTTCGAGAGCCGGACGAATGATCCTTTTGTTCAGTGGATTGCGATTGCCTGTCACGACGACGTACGCCGGCCTGGGAAGTGTTAAGCAGGGAAAGAGCAGAGAAAAGGCCAAAAACTTCAGACTTTGCATGCCGGAGGCTGTCACCCATGCGAGCAGAGGCACAATAACACACAATGGCGTCGCGGCGGTCCTCTCAGACGTCGCACTCGTCGCATTCCATCTACCAAGCCCATTTTCCGAGAGCCGAAGGGCCATCGAGCCTGCCAGATGCCCGCTCTCTGCCATTGCGACCGCGCAACGTTGGGCCTGTCTTCGACAAGACTCTTGCGAGCCAGCCCATTGCCGAATTCAATCCTGTCTCTCACGGCCTGAACTATACCACTCGCACACCCACTTCCATCACCGATGAGGCGCCCACCCAACCCGGCGACTTTCAGGACCACTACTTGATGCCCTCACTGTCCGAGAATGAACGTCTCCGTCTCACCTTGTTCTGGTACTACACCAATGGCAGCAACCTGCTGGAAGACAAGGAGTTTTTGTTGGGTCTACAGCAGAAGTTGGATCTAGTTCAGGCTTTCATGGGCTGGGAATTCGCCATAATGGGCTTGCTCAGCGAGAATGTCTACACACGCGTCGCTACTGCTGGTTTGCCATTGGCCATTCTGCCACGCAGGGAGAGCACATGCTCGCATACCATCAATCAGCCGCCTGGCTCTGTCTTCATGTTGCCCAACATGGCTAGCGATTGGCGCTTCAAGGGGTCGCCCCATGTCGAGGAGGGCGGCCTGCGCAGTTATGCCGGTGCCATGCTCCGCTGCAAGGCTGACACCGGCGAAGATGTTGCTCTGGGGAGTCTTTGCATTGCGTCGAATTCCGAGCGTCCTCCCCTTACATCTAGTCAGCAAGATGCCTTGGTGCGCTTTGCCGATATGATGGCAAGTGAGATCGTGAGCCGTGCTCGAGAGGCTCGCAGACGTCAACGACAAGTCATGGCGGACCTTGTCGCTCTGACCCACCAATACAGATCTGCCGAGGATGTCAAGAACCACGTTTTCAAGATTCTTGCCCAAGTCTACCCCGGCGCAATCGTCGATATTCAAGAGATATTGCCTAACGATACCATCATACTACCTCATCATGCTCCAGCCTGCTACGAAGAATTTCAAGATGGTCTCTGGGAGGACACTGAGCTCGTTGAGCATCTGATCGTTACGCAAAATCACACTCAGCTCTCCTCTGATTCCACAGTGCGCGCCATTGTGCATCCCTGTCAGAAGATACCAACTACCAAATACCTCATTCTCAGCTCAACAAACGTTCAGCTCGTTTTTGATGATGTCGATTCTTGGTTTGTTGAAAAGTGTGCCATGTTAATGGCGGATACTGTCCAAGAAACTCGCCTTAGGGAGGCGCTCACAGCCAAGGAAGCTTTTCTACGTGGTATCACACATCAACTTAGAACACGTAAGTTCCCCTGGTTACTTTGACCTCCAACACTACTGACATTCATCTTAGCCATCCACGGTGTTCTGGGCTCTTGCGAGCTACTGTTTGAGGAGCTTAGCAGCAGAGACATGCTCTCTGTCGGCTCTTCCGGCCTGAATCCTTCTTCGGTTCTGAGTGCTATCAGGGACTCTGGTCGAGAACTGATGTCTACTGTCAACAATATGCTCAAACTAAATCGTTGGTCTGAGGAGGCCGGGGGCTCCTTAGAGCCTGCCTCCCTACTAATCTTGAATCATATCGAAGCCGATATCATCTACGAGGTACACCAATCCATACCAGAGCACGAGCTTTCGGAGATCTCTGTCATGTTTGAAAATCGACTAGGAAGTGACGACAGCATGATTGTGATGGATCTTTCTCTCTTGAAAGAGTGTATTCAGGCACTAATTCAGAACGCCCTGTCATACACTGACCGCGGAGCCGTTATTGTTGTCATTAGTGCTTCGCCTGACTACACACGGTTAACGTTCGATATCAAGGATACTGGACGTGGTATTCCACTCGAAGATCAGGAACGAATTTTCGAGGCCTACGAGAAAGTGGATACGCATACAAGAGGCGCAGGTCTCGGACTCACGCTTTCAGCCAAAATTGCAAATGCAATGAACGGCAGTGTTAGCTTGATCTCCTCCAGACAGAACTCACCTGATCATGGCTCTTTGTTCCGCGCTGAATTTCTCAATCCAGGCTTTGCTTGCCCCATTCCACGGCCAATTCCTTTCGGAGCGGGACTGAAGGACATTCCTAGGAAATTCCACGTTGTGCCCCCCAAATCACAACGACCGGAGCTCGTACTTCATTTCGCATCCTACCTGGAGCATAGAGGATTCGAGGACGCCGAAACACCCGAGGATTCCCTCATCATCCTGACATATACGCCAGATGCAGATGAATTCCGTAATTTTACTGCCGCGCTCGACACTAGACATGTCGCGTTGTGCTTAACGCCTGCCGGTGCAACGACAGACAAGCTCCATGGTGCTCATGAGGTTCGATTTTTCTCTGGACCTTTCTTGACAACTCGTCTCGAAGAAATCACAACAGAAATAGACTCAATCTACAAGCGATTGAACTCAGATCCTGAAGCAGGCGAGACTGCAACAGGTCTAGCTAATCAGAATGATGCACACCGCACTTCGGGATCCGAGGACCATACCGACCCTGCCGCTGCCGAGCCAATGGCGCTGTTGGTCGACGACAATCTCGTCAACCTGCGAATTATGCGCATGTACTGCGAAAAGCGGAAAATCAAGTACAGCACCGCCATGGATGGTGCGGAAGCCGTGGCTGTTTTCGAAAAAGCTATCGACACACAACCCATCAACCTTATCCTCATGGATTTACAAATGCCCGTGTGCGATGGTATCGAGGCCACACAACGGATCCGGCAAATGGAAAAAGAAAAATCACTAGCGAGAGCAGCGTTGTTCATCGTGACGGGCCAGGACAGTGTAGCTGACAAAAAAGCTAGCTACGACGCTGGTGCTGATGAGTTTTTCGTCAAGCCATTGGGCTTGAAGACGCTGGACAAGGGAATCAAGGAATATTTCCCAGCCGCATTGAATGTGAAAAAGACTGCTTCCCAAGCAGCCAAGGAGAAGAGCGGAGCGGACAAGGCATCATGATGTGACTTGCTCCCTTCGCATGTCTAATTATGATCATAAAGCATGGGTGTACATATTACATGAGGAGTTTCTCGGCGTTAACAGGGCATTGGGCTTCGCCGCCCCCAGCCAAAGGGATGCATCATGATGTGGGTTGGGTTTTCTTCTGGGATGGCTGTATTCATGTGTCTTCATTGACGGGTTACTTGGCGATTTTACCATATCACGAGCGTTCTCGTTTTGGTTAGTTCTGTTACATCCAACTCATGCACCCGAGTTATTCATATGGTCAAAAATGTATATACAATAATCCATTATTCCTTTGATGGTTTCGGGTCTGGTGCGAGAGCACAGAGGTATTAACACTATTGCAGAGCAATCGTTGCAGTCTGTTGCGTCACCTCGCAATCCGGTTCTTATACGAGCTCGCGAGGTGGTGGAACTGTTTCGATTCGGGTGGTGCGATGTTGGTCGAGTGGCACAACTGGGGTTGTGTTCACTTGAACTTGGCAAGCGCTCTTCAACCAACCAGCGAGCTTCTTTGACCACTTGCCTGTTGAAGCTTTTGACAAAATACATCAATTCGACTTCATCACCACAGGCGCCTCGCAAGATCGTCCATACCACGACATTATATGCCGGAGTAAGTAGCCGTCAACGCTAGGCTTGCATTCTTTGCTCCCCTGTAATGGGACTATGCCGACCACTGGAATTAGAGAGCGAGATTATGTGACGGGACTTGACATATCAGGACTCGATTGAGAGGCGTGCAACGACGTTTGCCAAGTTAAGGCAATGCAGGCTTACCAAAGGATCCGATCCATTTATTCGAGTCATGTTAGGTTCTCTCAGCAAGCTAAGAATCTACTATACAGTACTAATCGACATGATTATGCCTATTAATAACCGCTTAGCCCTTGGATACGAAGCCCGTACATGGCTTAGTCTTACGTTAAGACCTCCTAAGAATAACTCCGCAGTTCGTCGGCGGCCTTTTCTACGTGCTTCGGGGTGTTTGTAACGTTAGGTATACGGTCATTAATCAAGGTGATCAATTGCGATTGGCCTGGCAGATTCTTAGCTTGCTAAGAGAACCTGACAGGACTCGGATATCTCTCGTGCGTCTTCCCACTTCCTTCAAAATATGCACGTATCCACAGTTCGCGTTGTACAATAGTTGCGAGCTTCGAGGAAGCGAACTTCACACAGAAGGTGTGTATAAAACGAGTAGTCCCAGACTTCATTTCTTGAATCCAAACCTTTTCTTCTCACATTAAGTCATTTCCAACTAGTCGATCGACACCATGAAAGTCGCCGTTACTCTCTCTGCTCTCGTGAGCGTCGTACCCACCATTCTGGCGGCACAAGCGTATCTTCCCTATGCACGCTACGGCGGTGATCCATCTACCGACCGAGTCATCAACGCCGTCGACGGTCGCTTCTACGTCGGCAGACAAACCACCTTCATCCCTCCTCCATGGGGCCTCGACAACCCTGAAACGTACAACCACACCATCATCACTGGTCCCACCGCCGACAACCACTGGTGGATGGGCGTCCTACAGCAAGGCGGTCAAGCCATCTACCTCTCTTACGGCATGCCCGAATACGCCAAAGCGAGCACCAATGGCACTGAAGGCGGAATCATCAGTGCTAATGCCGATGTCTTTCAATTCGGGACTGAAGTGTTGGGGGATGGGGTTGTTAAGCTTGTTAATGTTGAGGCTAAGGGGGAGGGCTCGGTGGCGCCTACGGTTGATTGGAGTGCTTGTCAGAGTGGTGATGATGATTATGCTGTGTATTCTGGTGGATTACTTCGATGCCACGCGTTTGAGATGGTGCTCAAAGTTACGGATGCTGCTGCTCCTCAGTACTATCATTATTGGGATGAGTAGATGGTTTGTGTCGGAGGAAGATGGATGTCGAAAAGGAGACTTGGATTTGATGGCCTACTTGCTTGCATTGTTGCTTCTATGCGCTACGTATGCAAGAGACGAGGTTTGTCAAGTCATGGAAAGTGTAGATAGGCTCAAAATCAATCATAACCCGATTCCAAGAGCCGTCCCAGCACTCCGGATAGCGGACGAAGTGCCACGCCAACAAGGTAAGAGACCTTGAATTGACTCAGCCATCAGTACTAACAGATATCCATTCAGCCCTGACGAACAAGACGTTGAAGAACGACTCGACACCCTGGCGCTCCCATCGCCGGCCGTTCCGCTTTCAGAACCATCGCCCCATGCCAGATTTGTGCCGACCAGAGACAGAGATGATGCCGACATTCGAGAACCAGACCCTATACCTGCTCCAGACCACAGGTTCACACTCGATCAGAGGCCAGTACTCCACCGAAGGGCAAGACACGACCCACTCAGGCTCTTCAGCAGGAGGGGTACCGGTGCACAGCCCCTACCAGCATACAATTCAGGCCCAGGCACACCAGTCGCAGGCCCATCCTCGTCGTCTCCATCTTCTACATCTTCCTCGAGTTCCACCTCCCAAGCGTCGTCGGCTGATTTTGCGAACGAATTGATTCAAGTTCGAACTGAGCCTATCCGAGTCCGGACTCAGCCTAATGGCGCCGCTGGGCCTCAAGTTCCAACTGAACCCGATGTAGCTGCTGCTCAGAGACTCGGCCTCCCCCCTGTCCGACGCATCTCATGGCCTCACGACGAGCCTAGGTCTGGGTTCCACAGGTGCAGGAGCTGGTGCGCAACAAGCTGCAAGCAGATGTTCAACGCTGCCAAGTTCTGGGAGTCAAAGAAGAAGGATTGATCACCGCCCCTGGTTTGTTCCCCACCGCCAACAGTCTATTTTTGATACCTTCTTTTGAATAAACACACTCCTTTTGCGGTTTTCAGACTCATACGTCGTGATCAACAGCGACCATTGCAGTGCACAGTATGATTGAGGCCTTTGGTTGAATTTCCTGCACTCTCTAGCCTCATTCTCCACTTTCAAAACTCATCTTGTGATTCTGTGGGTGTTCCTGGTGCGAGTGAGTAAAGTTTGGTCAGAGCAGCTCTTTCTGGACCCTCGCTTCGTTTTTGGAGAGAATTCATGCAATTTACAGCCACTTTCTCCAAATGCGAACATGATCGGAAGAGGACGGCTGATGGATGTAAAGATGAGGAAAGCGATTAGTGTACAAAAAAAAAGAAACGAATTCAATTGGGGAATATACAGAACAAGAGACAGACAAACGACTATACAGAAAGAAGAAGAAACGAGAAACAAAACAAAACAAATCTGGGGGACTCGGGAGATTACAATTACCGAATTCTTTCCTCCTCTTTTTGTCAAGGAGATATCCTTTACTTGGCATGATAAGTACCAGCGACAACCCTCCTGACCTCATTGGTCCTCTTCCAACCCGCATCACTTCCACCGGCACTTTCATCGGCGAATGGATCGGCCTCTTTGTTTTCTTCCTTGACGGAAACGCCCAAGTGTGATCCAAGACCAGCACCAACGACTTCCCATTTGGCCTCTACGTGTCCAGCCTTTGCCTCGCCGTCAGGGGTTTGGAAGCGAGCGAGAAGTTTGCCGGGAGTGGAGGAAAGAGTGATGGAGCCCAATTGCCAGTAAATCAGATTCTTGGCCTTATCAAAGTTTCCGACAGGCTTGGAGAGGCAGGTCGAAGGTCTGGAACCAGAAGGATCGAGGTAGAGCATCAGGACTACGTTCTGCAGGGTGACGCTTGTTTGTCCAGCAGGCAGAGTGAAAGCTGGGTTGAGACTATAGCTGAGAATGGCGGAAGTCTGCGTGGGCTCAATCTTCCAAGCGGGGGTGAGGAGGAGAGGAGCAGCGCTGGTGCCAGGGGAAGAGACTTGGTACTTGAATGCCACAGCTGTCTTGGAGATTCCGGAGAGGTTGACTGAGTACTCGCCTGGGTTTTGGCTAGCAGCGGTAAGGAAGGCAGGGTTGGGAGCAACCTTCTCCAAGCTCGAGAAGCCGTCGACGCGGATACTCTCGCTGCCGAAGGGAGAGTTGAAATTGGTAGGGTTGTAGGCAAGAGCAATTTCACCAATGGTGACACTGCGGGTAAGTTGGCCATGCTCGAACCAAGCACTTACAGTCTCGATGATGGAGCTGTTAAGACCAGGCTCGTGCAAGTCAGGATGCTTGTTACTCTGACTCTGCGAGCTGCTGAGAGAACGACCGGAACGAATAGAGCCAGCATCGTAATCACTTTCGCCAACACGAGAGGCCGGGCGTGCAAAAATACTAGCTGCAGTGGCTTGGGCAGAGCCATGGAAGGGCGAGAATGCGGATGAGCCTGAGGCAAACATCGGAGACGAGGGGCTTTGGGCAGATGGCAGAGACGATGTTGAGATCTCGAGAGGTGCTCTTGTCGTCTCTTGGAAGACCTGTGGAGGCGGCGAAATGGTGCGAGCGGGCTCCTCTTCGGTAGTAACATCCGGGGTGGTGACCGGTGACTGGCCATATACACTAGCACGCATGTCACGACGGCCACGAACAGTACCTGCTCTACGCGAAGTGGGAGGAGGTGCTTGCATCTTAAGAGTGTTGGCGACACTGGTAAGAGCAGCATCACCGCCTTCCTCGGCGATGGGAGCGTTGCGAATGTCCAATTTGAACTGAGGCTGGTTGGCCTCGTTCGCCTCAGCAGCTTCTTGCTCGGCCTGCGAGATGAGATCGGCAGCGGGTGGCGGCTCAGAGAAGCCTTCGTTGTCGCGCACAGGCTATAGTCGTTAGCTGATGTATGCGATTGTTCAAGTTAGAGTTGACTTACCTGCGTAGGCTGCATTGGCTGCATAGGTTGCATGGGCTGCGAGAAATCGGAGACGGGTGGCTGGGGTGAAGACTGGAGGGGCAATGAAGCCTGCGATGGTTGCAAAGGCTCCTGCAGCTGTGACGCGGTGTTCTGCTGGTAAGGAGAGTAGGACGACTCGGGAGCGAGACCGGCAGCAGCCAGAGACTGAGCGGAACCATCAATAGGCGGCAGTTCCTTGTCACCGTTTGCAGTGCCACGGTACGATGAATTAGTGTTGCTAGTCATGGTGCGAAGCGGAGAACGAGGGCGGCTGGGAGACTCCTCACGCTCTTCAAGCGGAGTCGGCAAGTCGTTGTTACGTCCAAATCTACTGGACAAAGAGTTGAAAGCCGAGGGTCTGGATGGCTTGCGCTCAGGAGACTCCGAGTCTCTGCTGGGGATGATCTTGCTGTCGCGATTCTTTCGGCCAAGAACAGTGCCCAGTCTCTTCAAGCCCTTGAAAGACTGCTTTTTGGCAGGTTCTGAAGCATAGCTTGTCGAAGCTGCTGTTGGGTTAGTCGTTGTTCAAAACACATTCCAGCAGCAAGCTTACCAGTGCCAGAGCGCATACTTGCGCCATCGTCGTGGTGATCAGTAGAAGCCGGTGTGGGAGCCAGAGACGGGGCAACAAACATGGACTGGCGGCTTCTGGGCTTCTCCTTCGGCACCATGTCGCCGCTAGCGACACGAAGAGCGTATGTCTTGATCTCATCGGCCGTCTCGACGTTCAACAGGATGTTCAAAACGGACTCTGCAGACACTCTGGTCTTCTCGATGGCGTCGATCTCGTGCGTTTGGAATTGAGTGAGAACATCTCGCAGATGATTCAGCCTGCTCTCGTCGAGAGCTTGTAGAGACTCGAAGACGTAGGGCGCCTGTGCAGACCACTGCGATTGAGCGCCTTCGAGCTCAGTGTCAGCACGAGAGGCGGCAGTTGAACCCTTGCGATTTAAACGATCCGATTTGTTTTGAGCGTTCTCGACATCGCGGGCCATGGAGGTGAGGTTGCCCTGGATGGTTGACATGGCCTGCATCTCGCGGTTGGTCGAGCCGAAATCGCGTAGTGGTCGCTCGACATCGACTTCAATTCTTTGGGCCAGAACCTGATGCGATTCGGCCAATGTGTCGAGAGCCGAGGTGAGGGTGGTCCATGGTACCGAGAAGATGCTGAATTGGCTCGTCGTCAGCGTGTGTTTACCTAGTCGATGGACGGGAAGGTGTTACCCAAGGTCTTGGGCCGAGTCACCAGGCGGAGATCGCCTTGCAAGCTTGCGCAAACCGGCAGAGTATTGTTCCTCGAGCCTCCTTCGTTCCTGCCTTGTATGAGCACTCGTCGGGTCTGTGTGGTGCGACGCGAAGTCGTCTTACTTGAAGCCAATCGGCGATGTCGGAATTGAGACGGCCAACTTGACGGACGCGATCGTTGAGGACACTGATAGCCTGGCCAGGCTCAAGTGTGGCCTGCAATTGCATGTGTTAGCCCTTGCGCATCTTCTCGGCGTGAACGACTCGGCTGCGTGCTGTTGTCGTTGCCGGCCACTGTGCCTCGGCGCGGCGCTGAGTGAACATACCACCATAGTCGGATACTCTTGCCTATCCATTGCGACTGATATGCGCGCGTCCAAAGACCAACACAAAGCAGATACAAATAACTTGACTGAAGGAGCGTGTTGTTTAGGTTCCTGCAAGAGGCAGGCACGAACCCTCCCAAACGATGGCTAAACCGCTGCCGGCACGCCCGACCATCACACGTCATTGTCATTGGCCCGACCACGCCCGCTCGCTTCCGCCAACCACCCACGAACCATCTCCACAGTCCACATCGAGTCCTCCTGCCTCTTTGAGTCTTTGACTCCTTGGAGACTTGTAAACTGATTACAGGTTCTGATCGATTTGCGATCACTTGCCCTCTGCTGTACACACCGTTTGCGATATGACAGTCGAACATAGACTTGCCATTCTGCCTATCTATCAACTTCTGCTTCAAACTTCCAGGACACAAAAATCAAAAGGCTTGTGCAAAGCAAATAACAACAATGGTAGAGTGATCATTTCAGAATAAGTAGCCAAATAAGAGAAAGAAGATAAGAGTACAGTTAGAAGGTGATTGAACCGAATATAAAGAGAAGGACAGAAATAAAGAAAATAAGTCCAATGTATCGCTATGCAGGGCGAACAGGCAGGTAAAAAAAAAGTAATCGAGAATGGCGACAACGCAACAAAGATTTTGGAAAGCGCGATGACCCCATTCCATGCTGTTTCGCCGCCCAAAAGAGATCAAAACACCCTCTTTCTACCCTCTGCTCCTCGCAAAAAGAACTATCATTTCAATGATAAGGCAGGAACAAAAAGACAGCCCGTTCCATAAAAAAAACATTCCGTTAAACACATCCATCCAACGCCTTTGCGCCTGATGGGTTCGTCCTCCCCGTGTCATCTTCTTCCTTTTTGTACTTTCAGTGGTCCGCCAAAGATGGTCCTGCTCTTTCTCCAGAAGACACGATGCTTACTTCTTCTGCTTCATGAACTCGATGGGTTGGCTGGGGTCCGCGGGATCCAGATACATCAACATGACGTTACTAAGTTCCTTGAAGTCGACAGGCTTGGTCACATAGCTGTTGAATCCTGCGTCTACGCACTTGGCGTATACATCTCCCATGACGTTGGCAGACAGTGCAACAATCGGCAAGTATGGCTGTTTGTTCTTCTTCTCCCACTTACGGATTTCTCGACACGTCTGATAACCGTCTTTGTTGGGCATGTGGAGATCGCACTATGCTGATGTTAGTCGAGTCGAATGGTATATTATTGCACTATGCTTACCAGAATGATGGAATAGTATCCATGGGGGTTAGCAAAGACTTTGTCAGTACATTGCACACCATCCAATACTGTGTCAACCTTCACGTTGACCTTGCTGAGGAACTTAAGAAGAACCTGCACGATTGTCAGCCATATCCAAAACGTATCCACAGCAGTTCCACTCACCATCTGGTTGACACGATTGTCCTCAACCAGCAGTACCCTCTTGTTCTTGTTGCCCAGACGGCGTATCATCTCTTCGTATACTTGCTTCTGGCTGACGGCCACTTGTTGCGCTGAATCCTGGTTGCGGTCGGTGCTCATCTCACGCTCTTTGCGCGGGTCAAAGATTGCGGCAAACTTGCTTGGCTTAAGTGGCTTGAAAATGAACTGCATCCTCCTTTGCTTTGACAGTGCATCATAGTCGTATTGCGGAGCTTGCTCCATAAGCTTTCGTCGTTGTTGCAAATCAGTAATAAGCACCAGCTGTGTTGAAGAGTGAGAAACCGAGGACAAGACCTGCTGCACAAATGCGATAATTTCCGGAACAGATTGCAGGACCAGAACGATATGCGAGAAGATCATTGGATCGTCACCGCCGATCATCTTCTGACATTCCAGCACATTTTCTCTGGCTGTGATCTTGTGAGGGATATTCTTGGGCAATGTCATATCCATGTGCTGAACTGTTGCCTCGCGAGCGTGCAGGAGAGGGCAGACAACCAGGATCGAGTACATAGGAGGTAAGTGGCTACCACCAGGGGTGACCATTCTGATGGTAGATTGTGGAGCGATGCCAGTGCCACTCGAGTCGCTGATTGCCGAGCTGGCTGATTCAGCGCGACCAGGCTTCCCTCCAGAAGGAATCTCCAATTCAATTGGTGGCGAGAGTGACATGAGAGATGGATCAGGCACGAATGATGACGCAGAGGACCTGACCGACTGAGCACTACCAACGGTACCTCTGATTGATGGGTCCGAGCTTGCAGAAGAAGAGGTGACTGGAGATGCTCTGTCAAAGTCTGGTGATGGTGCATCCACGACATCTGACAGCGGCCGGGGTGAGCCACTGAAGGGGATGTTGAGCGTGTTGGATAACCTAGGATCTTGCATGATTGTCGGCATAGGCGAAGGTGACATGGGTGTAGCGGGCAGCAGCGCAGGGCCTGGAGTAGAAGGTGGTGGAGGCGGCTTATCGTCTCCAGCCGGTAGAGTCGTCTTGATGATGAAGGTGAAGGTGGCTCCCTTACCAGGAACACCTCTTGCACTCATGTCACCTCCGTGCAGCTGAGCAAGTTGACGTGAGATGACGAGACCGAGACCTGTTCCGCCATGCTGTCGAGTACTACTTCCGTCAATTTGGCTGAAGCGTTTGAAAAGATACTGCGCCTCCTTCTCGGTAAAGCCTTGACCAGTGTCCATAATGTCGAACTGAATATACATCGAGTCATCGGTTGGCAAGTTCTCTTCTTCTTGTGGGACGCTGCAGCGAATAAACACTTCACCGACCATTGTGAACTTGATTGCATTGCCAATGATGTTGAGCAGAATCTGGCGAATACGGAAGCGGTCGCCCTTGATTTGAGAGGGGACGTCGGGTTCGACGAGATAATTCAACTCAAGGCCTTTGTCGATAGCCATGGCAGAGGTAAGGTCGTTGACTTCTTCGATAAGAGAACGGACATGCATCCAATCCATGTTAAGCTGGATCATGCCAGCCTCAGCCTTTGAAAGGTCGAGAATATCGTTGATCAGACCACGCAATCCTTCTGTGGAAGCTCGAATGATGTTCACATGCTCCATCTGCTCTGAAGTCAAACTGCTGTCAATCAAGAAGTTGACCATACCAGTGATGCCGTTGAGTGGCGTTCTGATCTCGTGGGACATGTTGCTCAAGAAGCGAGACTTCTCATCCATGGTCTCCTTCAAGTCACGCTCAAGAGCCTTGTGATCATTGATATCGGTGCAAGTCCCATACCATGTCTCCTCTTCGTCTTCTTGTAAGTCGCGCTCAGCAAGTAGGACTCTGACAAGGTGCCACCTGTATTCACCATCTTTTGATCGCAGTCTAACTTCGGTCGAGTATGAGGGCTTTCCATCAGCATCTCTCGAGACTTTGAGAATACCAGTAGAGGCCAATTGCGAAAGTCTTGCCTGAGGCAACTGTGTGGTTGGCGATGTGTTGACAGGACTAGTCGGTGCACGTTCAGTGTCAGATGATGCGCTTGATGACTGAGCAGAAGATGACTGTGTTCTACGCGGCTCTGGTGGCATGGTGGTTGGGACATTGGTCGCATTGGTCGAGTCGTTCTCGAAAGCAGGCAACCTGCACTTGACAATATCATCTGGATGCACGTGTTCCATAAAGCCGATGCCCAGAGCCTGCGTCTCGCTTTGACCAGAATAGTTAAGCCACTGTGAGTTGCAGAACGTGATACCCTTGGACTTGTTGACGGTGAATACGACCTGAGGGCTCGAGTTGGCCAGTGCTCGGTATTTGGCCTCTGAAGCAGCAGTCTCTTGTTGGCGGGCAAGATTCAGCTCGGCCAGATGCTGTTCGTGGAAGTCCATGTTTGTACCAATCCAGTGAACAATGTTTTGTTTCTTGTCTTTCAGTGGAGCCGCTCGGACGTAGAACCAGCGATAGTTACCGTCAAACCGCTGAAGACGAATCTTTTGTTGCAATTGCTGGCCTGTTCGCAATGACCTGTTCCAGCTTTCCATATATTTGCTTCTGTCTTCGGCGTGAATAGCTTGCCAAGGTTCTTTCAAAACCTGCCTAGAATCATGCCCGCGGTAGACCAAGAACTTCGAGTTCACCCATGTAATGGCACCAGATCCAGGTGCAGCAGTGAAAATCTGTACAGGCAAGGAGTCAATGATTGTGCGCAACAAGCGCTCCGATGGTGGGGGCATCTCTTCGGAAATGGAGCTTGCTCTGACGTGACTGGTTAGCCCAGGAGTTTTCGGACCAGGCGTGGTTGCAGCAGGAAGTCCTTGGAATGACGAGCTGAAGTCGGCACCGTATGAGTGCAAAACTGAATGGCGCTTGTCTCCTTCGGCCACAATTGCGGATGGGGGTGCATTGCTACGGAAACTGGGCTTCCTAGCAATGTCGACAGTCTGTGTAGGGCTTGGCTCGCGACCAGCAGGTTTGAGTGGAGACTTGTCCTCCTTGCCGGAACGAGATTGCCTGGGTCGTCTTTCGCTCTTTGGGCCTGGTTGGTCGTCATCGACTGCGGAGATTGAGACTCTTTGGCTCCTGTCCTTCGCAGGCGTGGTCAATGACGTCTGATTACCAGCAGCGCCTGTTGATCGATGCATCTTCTTGACATCGAAGTAGCTGTCGTTCATCTCGGTTCCACGAAGACCAGCTGGTGTACCAACCACGGATTTGCTGTTGGAGTTGAGGCCGAAGGCGGCGGGATCCCAGCCTGGAGTGCCGACTATGGAACCGGAAGGACTATGTCTTGAACGTCCAGAATAGTCGGATGGACTAGTCATACTTCCAGAGATGGAGCCCGCAACTTCATCCAGATCAGCGCGGATGAGATCATCCAAGTTCCCGGGAGCAATATTTAATGGCGCGAAGCCAACGTTGTGTCCTGTGATACTCTTTCGGTGACGAACACCCACTGCTTGATTATGAGCGTTGGTGTACTGATGCGCCATGTAGTAAGAAGTCGCCAGATGGGGGCCAAGCAATTTGAGAGACTGGATGAGATTCTGAGGATATGGCACGGCGGGACTGAGAAGGGACAGAATGGCAATGGGCGCTTTACGATCACCACTAGACACCTGTGACATGGACTGGGCGCGACTTTCGGGGCGAGATTCCGTGTTGGGCGACTCGGTACGGTAGTTGTGCATTATCGGTGACAATGTTGGGTGGATAAGAGGTATGTGCACAACAGTATGAGCTCGATCGACTCCGATTGCTTCGACTGGTTCCAAGTGTGAATAGTCATGGGCGGCATCGGTCGGGTTGAAAGAATCTTCGACGCTCTCCTCTGCCGTGAAGAAAGGATTATTGTCTGGATCGGCTTGGATAGCAGGCGAGGGCGCAGGTGACTGGGCCCAAGGTGAAGGTGGATATTGTTCATATTCCTCGAAGGCTGATCCGCGACGTTTGTTGTTATTGTTGTCCATTTGCGAGAAGAGGGTACGGAAGCCTTGGGGAGCTTTGCCGGCCGCTTGCACTGGTAGTTGAGATGGTGGCGGCGGTGGTGGTTGTTGCTGCTGCTGCTGCTGTTGCTGAGTCTTCGATTTGGCTGAAGCAGCGGCTTCCTCGTGTGAGCTATTAGAAGAGCTCTGACTGTCATGACCGTTGGTCGAGTAGTCACGCGTTAGCGTGATCAGCTTGCCTCTCTCCAGCACTCTGTTGATACCACTCGAATCAATCAAGCCGTCCACTTCGAAGTCCAAGCCTTTGAGTACAGGATAAACGGCAAGTTGAGTTGGCTGGCTGTATCCACCAACACTACTGAACTCTGGTTCGCTGACAGATGTGCTACGGTAATTGCGAAGGCGGTAATCGAGACCTGGAGATGGCATTGGAACATTTGTCAAGCTGGGTGCATGGCTGACAGTGCGTGAAGGCATGTTTGGGCGTAATGCAGAGCCTGCACGTTGGGGTGCATCAGCAGTACCTTGCCCGGCGTACGAATGGCGAGATTCGAGACTTGGACGGACACGACCCAAAGGGGATGGGTCCGGGACAGAACGTGGAGGCAAAGATAGCACAGGAGGCGCCTGCTGGGTTGACGGTTGCCCCTCGTACTGTTCATCCTCACGACCAGCAACATTGAAAGTCGTCTTCTGACCCCAAGGCACATTCTCAATGTCGTTTGAATCGGCAGGAAGAGCCAAACTCGCTCGATCTGCCTTGTACACATCATTCATAATATTGGCAACTGATGACCACCAAGCTTCCAGGCCAGGCTCTGAGTTGAGTTGCAAGACAAGATCATAGACATTAGGAGTCGGGAAACGAGGATCCTGACTCGGAGCGAACTCGAAGCCGTGAGGGGCGAAAGCTGCACCAGTAGCGGCGGGGGTAGTTGCACCAGACATGGGCATGCCACCAGGGGTGCTGCTATCACCAGATTGGGCGGCCGATACAGTTGGCGATAAAGCGGTAAAAGGTTGGTGGAAGGATGACGACCATGTACGTGGAGTTCCAGGAACGTACGGGAAGGGGTACGACGGTGTACGCAACGGCATAGCAGCCGGAGTAGCAGTGGCGCTTCCACGAATAGTACGAGCTGATGACGAGGTCGAGTCTGTGGAGGCCGTTTTGGTGGTGGCCAGAGGACTGCTAAAGGCAGCGGTGAGAGGGGACATGGTAGGAGCATGTTCCTCCTTGATAGGTGATGGACGACGAGGCAATTGGGTAGAGCTGGTCGAACGGGTGACGGAAGGAGCCAGCGAGGAATCAGGCTGGGGTTGGTACAAAGATTGTTGCTGGTGCTGTTGAGCGGCTAAGTTGGCCTTTGCCCGCTGCAAATTAGATGTCATCCTGGCAGTGACGGCGGCGCGCAGCCTCGCTATCTCTGCCTCATCCGGACTGACCGAAGGAGCGCTGTCCTCAGATGGGGGAGGCTCGTTTATTGTCGGAGTGTTTTGACTGTGCGGCGGCGAGGGTCGCA
>JGI24891J29808_1000218_pt1 | contig 59664 bp, 48 predicted proteins | sample FreactcultuFSWF8_FD_29808 | JGI IMG/M metagenome (IMG submission 29808)
AATCCACACGGTAGTCTGGTCTGAGGGGGACCGCCGATCCTCTGTACAGGAAGTAAATTACCGCCATTTACGATGATTGTATACGCCGGGAGTAGTAGACAGCGGGTCTATTGCTTTTGCTCCATAAGGTTGTGGATTCGATCCTTTGCGTTGCCTCTTTTCTTTTTTTCCTTCTTTCGCTCGAATGAGGGAGATAGTCTGCACTCCCAGTAGTCGTAACAATGAAGTTCTATGCTTGCCATTAACTCATGTTGGACTGCAAAGTTCTACTCAGCCTTCTCAACAACAACTTCATTACCGCCCTGTTCCTCATTTGCTCCCTTGATACCTCCAACAGTCTTCTTCCCGCCAGCAGGCGCAGGGCGCACCATACACATGAACCTATGATCTTCTCCCTCAGCAGCCGGCGCATACTTAGCCACATCAAAATCCATATAATCTCTATCCTCAAATCCTTTCCTCTTGTACAGCAGCCTTCCCACCTCCGTGGCCTCAAGATACGCCTGCAAACCAATGCGATCCGCAATGTTCAACCCCTCATCCAGCAACAAACTCCCTACGCCCTTGCGCTGGTACGCAGGGTCGATAGCAAGTACCTTGAGATATAGATATGCTTCCAATCCGATCCATCGGTCTCTAGCCGCTGTGAGTGCTTCCGCAAACCCGTCAAGAAGTGCGGCATTGGCGGAAGGTGCATGGCTGGAATCACCATCTGCACTTTCCTTCTCCTTATCCACATCTTCCTGCTTCCTCGCAGATGGCTGAAGCTGCCAAAGCGCCAACCCGACAATCCTCTTTTCCTCCTCCCTCGCCTTTCCAGTCAATTCCACTTCTGTCTTCTTCTCCCAAGTTTCCGGAAACTCTAGATCAGAGGGTAGAGCAGGGACTTCGGAGTCATAAGCCACGAAGAGACGGGAGCCGGGTTGATCGTCGGACAGAGAGGTTTTGGATTGCATGGACGAGAGCGTGTCGGTGAACATGTGGATCGTATCAGCTGGTGTTGTACCGTTGGGATAGATGTGGGGGCGAAGACCAGCACTGAAAGCGGCGGCCATGATGCGTTCGCGTGCTGGGAGGTCCGAGGGACGCATGGGGCGGACGAGGATGGGCATTGTTACGATTGATCCTTTTGGTGTTCTAGCTTGGTGAATGGAGTTGTGTAAGCTTAGATAATGGTTGATGGGACTCAAGAATCGGAGGGTCTGTTTCTTGGTTTGTTGTGTTTCCTTTGATGACACAAGTCAACGTATCAGTATCTCGGTGTTGTAAGATGAGTCAGTCCAGTAGTTCAAATCAACGAATCACTTTGACGTCTTCCTCTAAGTTTTGAGTCATCCAGTATTCCAGATTTGCAGATCAAAAAATAAGTGACAGGGTCACAGATCCGGAAACCAGGGGATGGTCGACAACCAGTAAAAGCACGAGTACAGAGCCTTGATATGTCTTTAGTTACAGTCAATTGGATCAACAGGAGTATGAGTCACGGAAGAAGAGTAATGTCGTTGCCTTGAGATAGATGTAACACAAGGGTAGATAGCGGGATGAGGTTGCCTCGCAGTCACAAAGGATTTATACTTTACCCGGCTCTTCCCTCGCCTGGACATGCCGTATGTGGTTGCCCGCCATTTAGCATAGACACCTTCCTGTTTTGTATAGCGATCGTAAAGTGCTGTAAGTTAGCTCTCCTATCAGTCAGTAGCAGGGTCAAGTTTCAAGCAAAGGATAGAACACGTTCATCATGAAGATATGGAATTCGTCATCGCTGGTTTAATTTCAACTGTATGATACAAAAACTGTTTATCAGAGCTCAATGGATACGATGCCAAAGAAAAGAAGACGGAAACGTCGCGCCATGATATGAAGGGAAGAGGACAAGAAACTGACGTCCTCTTCAAGAAACGGAAAGAGAAGACCAGTTGTTTACACTTTAAAATGCCACCAAAAGGAAACCGTCAGGAAAAAGAAAGAAACAAACTCCTCGCCAATAGAATGAAATATTCGTCAAGAACGACAAATGCCGCTTTTCAATGAAAATAACCGCAAAGCGCTCATGTGAATGCCTTATTTCCCATTCAAACAGGATATGAAGGCGAAGAAGATACTTCTCGGAAAAGACAATGCTCCGAGAATCAGAAGGAAATGGGGAAGCCGGTCCGGTGTGATTTATGGTGACAAAAGGTGAATAGAATTCGTATGTTGTGAAAGCGCTGATGATGCGAAAGGGAAAAATAGTGTAGAGAGGACGTTGTTTCAATAGTATACGCGAGTGTCCTTCAAACAACGATGCGGCGCAACTCGTCCAATGTATCCAGGTTTAGGCTTGGTTGGTGTCTTGAGTGGCTGCTGGTCGTCAAAAAAATGTGGGTGGAAGCATTCAACATCATGCGTCGACCAAATGATGCGCCAGCCTCCAAGGTGTGCTTGCTGGTGCAACCATGAAGGAATCCAGATTGGTCTCGATCCACAAGAATCTACCTAAGATTCCTGGGAGAGGATGACAAAGTGCTGTTCCCAAATCCATCCAAGCGAGTTGGTCGGGTCATCTTGGTTCTTTGCAAGCCAAAGTTCACCCTTCTGTGCGACAACATCGAATACCTCACCCTCAACATAGGTCAAGTATGGATAACCAGCTTCACGTCTGGCTCGGTCGATATTGAATTCAAACAGACTGGCGGCCACGAACATAACAGGTGTGTCGATTGGCGCATACTGCGGTGACATTGGACCAGGGCTGACGGGAACATCAGACATGGGCATGGCCGAGTTGAACATGCCAGAGAAGCGCGGTTCTTGTGCTGTATTCTGCGAACTCACGGCAGAGCCGGGACGCACACTGGGACTGCGCTTTGCTGTATCCAAGCTGATACGCGAAGACATGCTCTTGAGATCCGCGGGACGCTGAGCGGTAGAAGGTCTGTTGGCTGAGAACGAAGCTTTGGGTACAACGCTGGGCATGCGAGATGGTGGAAGACTGCTATTCTGGTTCGCGCCCACACTAGGAGCACGGCCACGAGCAGACAATGATGAGCTTGACCGCATTCGGCCATAGTAGCCAGGTTGACCAGAGTCAGGCAATGCTGGAGAAGCCATAGCTGAATTGAAGGACTTGTTGAAATCGCTAGGAGTAAACAGCGGTTGGTTTTCACTGCCGATAGACATGGTCCTGTGACCGTTGGGCAGAATTGAGGGACGTCTTGTGGAAGCTTGAGAGGAGATGGTCTCATCACCAACCAGAGTGGTCTGAGGTGAGAGGAAGTTGGCAGCATCAGCCAGCATTGATCCGTTACAGATGCCAAGCGACAGTGCCTGCGAATGTACGAACTCGTACTCATCAGCGAACGCAGGCTCAATCTCAGCATACTGTGCGTACGCGAAGTCGACAACTGGTGCAAGCTTCTCCTTCCACAACCACCACCATTGAGATTGAAGGTAGACGTGCGTATGCAAGCAACTTCTAACCAACTCCGACTGCAAAGCGTAGAGTCGAGGTAGATCAAGTTTGAGTTGTTCGTTGAGCGCTTCGTAGATTTCTGCGGCATCGACGGTTTTGGCATCAGGTTTCTGACCTTTTTGCTGCATCGCCTGAAGTCTGGCATAATCTGCGACACGCTTCTTGCGCTTAGCGATCAAGTGTTGAGGGCCGGCGTAGAGCTTGAGGCACTCAAGCATCGGGTTGATGACGTGTGTTTGAATACGATTCCTCTTCAAAAGGTGTTAGCGGGCATATTTCGCAAGGGAGTGGTTGATATACTTACGTGGTCTGGTAAAGCGACTGTACAAAGCTCGCTGATAGCAAGAATGAACTTGCGGAATTTGCTCTCTATCTCGGGGCAGTTGTTTGGCTCACACTCAATGTACTTTTGCAAAGCGTCTGCAAATCTCATGAAGTGAGCAATGGGCTTTTCGAGCTCTTCCAATGTATGCTGAATATCTCTCATACAGATCTGCAGCTTGAGGTAGTGCCCGTTAAGCGCTTGGACTGCTTGATCAAACTCGGGATCCTTGTGAGCCTCTTCTGCACCCACACGATCCTTGACAGTGTCCTTCTTTGCGAGGAAAACTGCGAGAGCACTGCGAGCGTTGGACTTGGCACGCTTTCGGTGCACTTCTTGCACGTACTCTGAACGCTTCTTGGAGTCGTTGATTCTCTTGCAGACAGCGAGAATGCCCTCAAGAGAGTGATTCAACGCCTTACGATCAGGGTGACTTTCAGGTGTGCGGCCGACCAAATCTCCGAGCAAGAGACCGTATTTAAGAATACGCTGCGTAGGCTTCACCAACAATGAATCCAGGTTCCAGGCACCAGTGATGTCGCTGGCCATACTTTGACACTCGGTAAGCCAGCATTGTACCGTAGAGTCTGTCTGAATTCTCTTGAGACAGTTGTTGGCGTTTTCATGGTTCTTCAGATAGACCTCGTAGACGTGCTCCATGCGACCCATGTGCTTGGCGAAGACTGCACCTATTGTCGTCAATCGATCCTTCTCATCATCGATGATCAAGCCCGACGAAGCGCCATCACTGTTCGAAGTCGAGAAGCTGCCCCTCTTAGGTTGCCAGCGTGAAGACTTGGGTGGAACATAGATGGGTGCAGCAGCCTTGCGCAACGCATCGTAAAACTCAAGCGAGAATTTCTCAACTTGATCGACATTGCCAAACAGCGTCTTTCTATCCTCCACAGAGATGATGTCGCCAACAGTCGCCTTGTAGATATCTTCAATGATCTTCATGTCTTGATGATGAGAGTACTCGGTATCTATGACTTCTTGAACGATATGTCTACGCTTGGTAAGACGTTCTGTCTCGGGGTTTGGAGTAGGAGGCATGGTTGAAGGTGGAGGTCCAAAATCGACAGATGGTCTGACAGAAGATGATTGGAATGAAGACATTGATTGCGAAGGAGGCAGAGGCACCATCTCAGGCTTCATCGACTCCATTGAAGGGCGTGCAGGCGTCGAAAAGTTCCTGTGGCGTTCGACTAATGTGCTCGAGCGAGTTGACACTGGACTAGCTGGATGACTGGCAAAGGTGGGCCCAGGAGAAGCGTCCGTGAGAACAACCTCGAAGGGTAACTCTGATCTGGTTGCAGGCGGCGGAGGGGGAGGCGCATGCTGTGGAAATGGTGGCTGTGGATGAAGCTTTGCAGTGTCATCAGAAGAGTTGGACATGGTGAGCCCTAGCCCGGTACCCATAGGAATCTCTGGTAGCCTAAGTCTGTCTGAAGATCTGCTGTTTCGAGATGAGGGCAATGCCTGGCTAAACGATCGTACTGATAGCTGACCCGTGCTTGACCGAGGCGAGTAACCAAAGTCTTTCGGGGGAGGCGGAGGTCGGTAGTCGTCATCCTCATCGACTGCTCCAGATGTAGTATCCGGTAGAGCTGGTGTAGTGATGCCGGAATATTCTGAAGCAGGTGTGCCAAGATCATACTGAGACGCAGGTGTATTGACCATGATGCTGGAAGGGGAGAAAGCTTGCAGGTAGGAATCGTCGTTGAGAGCGTCCTGAGAAGCTCTGGGCAAGCTTGCTGCAGAGCGTCTGTACGTGGTGCTGTATACAATCGCGGTGCCTCTGATTTCTTCCTCTGGCGTTTCCATGTTCATGCGATCAGATGGGTTGTACGAAGTGGGGGACAGGTAATCAGTCGTTGATTTTCTTGGCTGAGGTGAGCCGGCCTGTTCGCGCAATATGCTGTCAAGGAGAAAGGCGACCGAGTCTGCATCGTTGGCTTCGGCTCTGGAAAGACTGGGAGACAATGGCACGACATGCTGCTGGAAGTCGTGAAGCATCTGGGGCGAGACTGAGCCGACCTCTTGATACTGGTTGGTGATGCGATTCACAGCCTCGCGAGCCTGGCCATCCTCGTTCCAGTCAGGCATGATGGCCAATGCTGAAGCTCGACCTGCACGCTTCGACTGGCGAGGAGTCTTGTCTTCGTCCGGAATATGGTTGCTTGTTGCCACGGACCTGACAAAGTCCGACTTTTTCGGTGTTTCGGGATCCATTTCTTCTAGGTGCGGCACATGAGGGAGTTGACCAATCCAGGGAGAGGAGAGGCCAACTTGGGCAGCATCGCTGGCAAAGCTGTCTTCGTCCGAGTCAGGAATGCGGTAAGGCGCCGTCTCATGCTGGCTGGGTGGCGACGAGGAAGCTTCTGGCTGTCCAGAGGCGTGGTAAGGTGCCGGAGAAGAAGGCAAATCTGAAGACCAGTCCTCCTGTTTCTTCTGGTCGGGCTCAGCTTCGTCCTGGAGCATGATATGGATCGATTGGCGGTCCCCGTTTTCCGAGGGAGCGAATGAAGAGCCTTCTTCAAAGTCCGTATGTGAAGCGCTTGACACACTTCTTTCACGCATCTTCATGACCTGACTGAGAAGTGTTCCAGGTGCCATCTCTTCTGCTGCCTCTTCGCCAACCGACAATTCATCACAGCTGTTCACCGCGACCTCTTCCTCATCCTCGTAGATGGCCTCCTGGGCGCCTTCGTTTGGCGGGCTTGAGTCCAATCCAGGATATGCTGAACGTTCAGGGGTGCTGATTTGTTTACCTCGAACCGGTGAATCATCGTAGTCAATGAAAGCGCCAGGGATGTTTCGCGGAGTAATGGGAGAAAGCGGGCCTGAAGCCTCCAGGAAGTCGGTGTCGGTGTGGTCGGCGTCCGTCTGTTCGGTATCGGTATATTCGGCATCTGTGTGCTCGAACGACGAGTCCATGTCGTGCTCTTCGCCATTCTGGTCTTCTCGGTCGTCGCTCGCTGTGTCGTTGACATTGCTGCCTCGTCTGGAGTCGCTTCCACTCAAACTGTTTCGACCCACTGCGTCTACAGAGTTGTCGCTAAAGGCACGCTGGATCTTCTCCTTTCGCGCGGCAAGGTTGATGTTGTCCAGCTCGGGGATCTTCTTCTTGCGGAATCTGTTCGGGTCGTTCTTCTGCGTAGCGAGTGAAGATTCGAAACGCTGGCCAGATCGAGCACGTGAGGCGGCTGTCGAGGCGGCAGAAACAGGAGGCCTAGGTCGTGAACTTCTTAGCGGGGGAGACTTTAGGGGAGGGGGTGCATGAATGAAGGCTTTCAGACTATGGCCTGGAGGGGCGTGTCGCTGATGTGACATGAAATCGTACCGTGTGTTGCCAAGAGTGGGTAGACCCAGAGGACTTGAGCCGAAAGAAGGGGCGCGTTGAGACGAAGTCTGACGAGAACGGGGCGATGTAGGAGCGGGAAAGTGATTGATCGACTGGCCCATCTGCGAGATGTGGCGCGAGGTTTTTGGAGAGAGTGGCTCGACGCTGACGGCACGTCTGGAACTGCTGACAGGAATCCGTGAAGGGCTGACCAAAGATGCCGAGGAATTACGAGGGAGCGAGGTGTAAGAGACGGGATTGATGCTCAGAGCAGCATTGGCTTCGGGGCCGACAAAGTCACTGCGCACGCGTCTATGACTGGTGCTAGGACGAGAGCGATTCGAATGGAGCGGCATAGGCAAGTCATATTCGGCATTGGAGCGCGATCGCTTGTGGAGGTTTGGAGACTGTGCCGAAGAGGAGCTCAGGCTGCCGTCAGAACCTCGACGAGGCGCCAAAGAGAAGAAGCTGTCGTGGGCTGGGTCGTGGGGCGCATGGTTTCGAGGACGGAGTGGATCGGCGGAAAGCGAGGCTGGTGCGCGGATTTTGCTACGGCGTGTAGGACTTTTGAGCGGGGAAATTGTGTCTTGGGGCGTGGTAGAGCGAGCGTGAGGTGAGGAGGAAGTACGGATCCTGGTGGGCGAGCGTGGAGGACGCTGGAGACGAGATCGTGCAGCGACTCTCGGCGGATGGCTGTCTTTGGAGGATTGCTGATTGAAGCGATTGACCAAGTCTTTGATAGATCGTTGGGATGTGGCAGTCGAGAGCGAACGCGGTGTATCTAGGCGACTTGAAGTCGTCGCAGCTGCGACGGGGTTGGATGCCGAACGTGTAGTGTCGGACGACGGCGGCTCCATGATGTCGTAGTTCGGCGTGGTTGGCCAGGACGGTAGCGGAAACGGAGACGGAGCAGTTGCTATAGCGGCGCCGGGTGCATTGCTTTCTTCTCAGCGGATGCTCATGGCAGGATCGCAGCACAAGAAGCGTGTGCAGACGTGTGCGTGGTCGGATGGAGGTGCTAATAAGAGGGCTGTTTGCTCTGGCGTTGCGTTTGTAAAGCCTTCACTGCTGCAACGTCTGGAGCGATGATGTAGTTTACCGCGTGAGCCGCGTGTTCGCGTTTGCTGAACTGATCTGTAGAAATAGTTCGGATGTTTCTTGCCCAAATCGTTCGTGGTTGTTGTCGTCGGCGGATTGTACGGGCAGGTCGGGGGTTGCACGACGGTCGAAGTCACTTGTCCGGCGGTCGACGAATTGCAGAAGGAAAGACGGCTGCTCTTGCCAGCGCACTTGCCTTGACTCTCACTACAAACGGCTGCTTGGCCGCTCTAAAAGAAGCCTGGAATCTGCCGCCATACGAATCGCCCTCCGCCCGCGCGCCCCATGCTGTCATCTATCAAGATGCAATCAATTTTGTATTTCTGCCACCACCTAACATCGACACCGAGACATCTCAGGCACCGATTCCTGCAACCAACTCTGCATACTGCTGTTCATCTCACTCAAGCATTCATCATCCCTCTCAAGCCTCCAACATCCACCCCGTCTGTTACAACGTCTGTGTTTCACTTCCTCTGCCCAACTCTATCCCGTTTGCTCCTTCCCCGTCTCGAGTAACCCTGGACCCCTAGGGCTTGCGACACTCAAACGACCAACCGCCTGTGCTTTGCTTGCTTCCTGGCTTCGTTTCTTGTTTTGATACATCTTGTGTTGCAAACACTTGTCTCTTTGTGCCCTGGTGGCTGCGACGAAACATTGTTTGCTGCAAGCTGGACGACTCCATGTCAATTGCCATGACTCGAAGTTAAAGCATTTAACGTTTCTATAGTGTCTGCGGCAAGCCACTAGTGACCGTGCTCGAACCTCTTGCTTGACACAAGGGAACCCTCGCCTCGGTCCGTCGGGCTTTTATTTGTCCCCAGGCTCATCTTGCTCATCTTGCACCACCACGCTTCAGAACGAAACTCGCATGCTTGACCCTTTTGTCTGCGAGCACATCACAGGCAAATGACTGCAGTATTTTTAGTATCATATTCATGGCTGGTTTTTTGAGTGTGTCGTTCAGAGGTGAGATGGTTCTACTTGGAAGCAGTCTAGAAACGCTACTACCTTCGCCATGAGGCCTCCTGCATGCATGCATCATTTACTTCTTGCATCTATCATTTCTCTCCTGCATTGCCAGCCTCTCCCTCCTCCATCATCTTCAACTCGTTCTCAATCTTCCTGTGCGCAAATGTGAAGCTCGGGTACAGGAATGGACGAAGATCGAAGCGGTTGTCATCAGGTGCATACTGCTCGGCGTAGTATGCTGGTGTGATTGTGGTCATCTTGTGTCTGTTGATAGCGTAGAACCACATGAAGCGTCTGACCTTTGTATACACTTCTCCAGGGGTGTATTGGTCTCTCCAGTCAACGCAGAGCTTCTCCCACATCGAGTAGAGTCCGAACTTGCGGACCTTTCTGAGGTAACCATAGACAGACAGTTCCTTGTATGTCATGCCCATGTCGACTTCATCCGACTGCACGTAGTCGTCTGTGATAGGTTCTAGCTCAGCTGTAGGGGTCGCGTCAATGAACTCCTGCAGGATTGGCAGCTCGAAGGCATGTTCCGCCCAGGCAATGAAGCTGATTAGATCCGTCTTGCTGATTCCGCCTATGGGGTTGATATCTGCACTACTGCAGTCGTATTTGGTCAGATATCCACGCAATGCTTCGTCGACGTTGGCTGATCCCAGAACCAGAAGACCACCGCGGCCCTTGGAAGTAGGCAGAAGTTGTGCGAAAGCATAGGACAAGATCATTCTTGAGCGGCTCTGGAAGTTCTGTAGCGCAATGTTCTCTCCTGGCTCTCCTCCATGTACCTTGAATCTGGGCGTGAAGTCGAGAGTGTTGGAGACAAGGTTTTTCACGGCGTTGAAGACTTCGTCAATGTTGCAGTCGATGTGTTGGGCACCGATTGCATTGGCAAGTTGTTCGGCGCGGCCACGGGTTTCCTTGCTGGATTGCTCTTTCATACCCATGAAAGCGGTGTTAAACACTCTGCCGCAGAAGTCTTGGGCGGACATTTTGGAGATATCGTCGCCAGAACAGAGGCGCGTGGCGTCTTTGATGACCTGTTCGTCGCCTTCCTTGATGGCTGCGATGACCAGTCTGCACATCGAAAAGACGATTGTGGCGGTTGCGCACGAATCAATACCACCACTGAGAGGTACGAAGTAGCCAGCAGCTGTAGATCTGCGCAGGTAATCCCAGAGCCAACAAGCAGGGCCTAGAGCAATCTCCTCTTCAGGTTTGTGATAGCGAGGTTTGATTGCCTCTGCAATTCGGAGTTTGGGGTTCGAGCGAGTCTTGACAGTCATGGCGAAATCGATCTTGACTCTCGTAAAGTCGTGGGCCTTCATGGCTTGCATTCCTCTGCTGCGCGATTGACGAGCAGACCAGATGTCGTCGAGGTCGACAGTCGATGTGATGACTTCGACGTCGCGCAGAGAGAACTGACTGCCTTGGGCGACCATCTGGCCATTGATAGCGATAAGAGAGCAACCATCGTAGTAGAGACGATCACCATCGCAGCCTTTCTGGTTGGAGTACATGTAGACACCACCTGACTTGGAAGCATTGGTGATCAGGTTGATGCGCGTGTCAAGCTTGCGCAACTCATGGTGAGAGCCACTTGAGTTGAGGATGATTTCCGCACCGTTGAGTGAGTACTGGATATGAGGAGAATCGGGTGTCCACAGTTCCTCGCAGAGTTCGGAAGCAAAGGTAGCATCTAAGGTCTGGAAGATAATGTCTCCGATGGGCACTTCGGTCTGGCCAGTGAGTTCTTGGATCTCGTGGGGGAGGGTGTATGAATCAACACGGTATCTAGTCCATGGAGTGAAGTAACGCATCTCTCGGTAGTTGCCATCGTTGCAGAGGTCGATCTTGGGTCTGATGGCGAGGATCTTTCCATTTAGAGCAAGCACTCTGCCATTGTGAGGAACATCGTTGTGACGGATGGGGAGGCCGAGATCAATGATAATGTCTTGTGCGTCAGGAGAGCTGATGATCTCTGCGAGAACTTCCCATGAGTGGGTGAATGTATCAAGCTCCTGGAAGTGATCGAGCAAGCCGTATCCTGGGATGCAAAGCTCCGGCGTGAGTATCAGTTTGGATCCGGCAGCTTTGGCCTGGCGGATAGCTTCGAGAATGCGATCTCGATTGCCATCAAAGTCAAGTGCCCACTGATCAAGTTGACAGGTTGATATGGTGGCTAGACGGCCCATGTTGAAGATTTTGTGTTGTGACGACACGAAGGACGGGAGTTGCTGAATTGGAGATCAAGTTATCAGCGCTTTGGTGTTGTGACTCTTGAGGCTGTGATTGAAAGCCGCACATGCACCATGTTTGGAGCGCAAATTTCACGTCATGGCTTCATAAAACACCAATCACTTCACAGCAGGCTCAGACTAAGGGAACGTCCTCGTTGTCGGTTGACAAGAATTTGTATTGAAAGCTCTACAACTACATGACAAGAGCGTTCTACAATTGTCGATATATGCTCCTCTTGCTCTTTACGAGACGAGTGTCACTTGAGAAGGTCGTCCCTGCCGGATGTATGCGCATGGTGCTCCGGCTTGGCCCCCAGAACCTCCGACAGATGAATGCAGATCTCGATGCCAAAAGAGGTATCACCGTGTATCCTCCACGGAGCAACATCCTAATCTTATGCCAAGAGCCTCGCGGCAAGACGTCTACCGGTGGCAAGATGGTTGGTATTTGCGGCAAGAATTGCAGCTTCGTAGACGTCCTCGCTTCCTCGGCCGTCGTCGCGTCAAGGCTGGGAGTTTAAAGCGGCTAGAGTGGTCGGCGCAAGTGTTGCTTGCATACTTCAAACCTTACCGATGCACCAAGTAAACTGAGCCGTTTCAGCCTACGGTTTTCGACAGCGATGTGGAAGTTGGCTTGGAGCATTGCATAAAAGTGACACCTGTACGACACTGTCCGCGATCGAGCCTTGGGTTGTGTACATCTCGTCAAAGGTCGCGCAACAGAAGAATCGAATGAGTAGAATCGATCAAAAAAGTAGAGCTCAGAACCATGAGCCGCAGAGACCAGCAACTGCCCCGCGTGTGTAAAGTTGGACAGCTAGCTCTGCGCGATAAAGGCCGCCAAGTCCAAGACCGAGATGCGGATCCATTGGCAAAGAAACAGGATAGAGTTCATGCAAGGCAGGAGATAGAGATGGCCGGGAGTGTCACTTCTTTGAAATTGGGAGACACATGTCCTTGACATCTTGCAGAACTGGCAGGGTCATTGCGAGACAGAGAAAAGGAGAGGCCGGTAGCAGCAAACAATTTCATGGGCACGATTAGAGGCAGAAAGACAGGTACGGATAGATGAGAGCGGAGATGAGAATAGATGAATTTTGGGTTAGCGTGATGGTTGGTTGCCACGGTCCGGCGGCGCGGCATCCACGCTGTTTCCTGCCCTCAGCACGTATTTATGCCTGTTGTCCCCATCGACCGTTCTCCTTCTCCCTCCGTCCAAAATATCATCCTCTTGCCTTCTTGCTTCAATCAAGACTCGACTACACGAGACGACAGCAGATCATTGACTCTTAATTCACAAGTAAGTGCCTCCCTGATCCGAGCGCCATGTTCGCCTTGTCCACCATGACTTGCATGAACGCGCAATCCTCCATGTTCATCATCCCCAGAGCCGTCGCATCTAACGCTTGAGCCCGTAGATCTTTGTTGCAAACATGCTCTACTCTTCCATCTTCCTCGCCGCATCGGCCCTCTCTGGCCTTGCCGCTGCTCAGGTCCAGACCGGCAACTACACCATCGACCCCAACTCGGTCGAGGCCACCACCAGAGCTGCTTGGTGCCGCTCCGAGTTCAACACCTGCAACACTCTGTGTGCCAACTCCTACAAGACCAACTCTTGTGACCAGGTAAGCAACCACGTTTGTACATTGTTTTGAGCATCATGCTAACGCAACTGTAGAATGCTCTGACCTACGTCTGCACTTGCAACAACGGACAGTCGCCCGACATGTCCAAGTACGACGGCTCTCTCAGCACCTTCATCTGCAACCAGTACAAGGGCCAATGTCTTGCAACCAACGCCGGAAACGCCACTGCTCAGGACCAGTGCTCAGATATCACCTGTGGTGGTGAGACCGCCGCCAGCATTGTCACCTCCTCTGCCGCTTCCTCGTCCAGCTCTGCTGCTGCCTCGAGTGGCTCCAGCGCTGCCGCCAGCGCTACCAGCGCCGTGGCCAGTGGTGCCTCGTCTGCCTCCGCCAGTGCTGCTTCTGCCAGCTCTACCGGTGCAGCCAGCGCTATTACCGTCGGCAACGGTGCTCTTGTTGCTTCTCTGTTCGGTCTCTTCGCCTACGCCCTGTAAATGGAGTCAGAAGACTATCTTGACGTGGACTGTTTAATACAGAGGGACATTATTGGAAGAAGTAATCACGGCACATTATACGAATGGTACCGGTCATGAGAGCAGGCGTTTTTATTCACCACATTACCAGCGACGGAGTTGTTCTTTTTGGGTCGAAAAGGGCTTTCTATTCTACGCATCCATAGCGATGCCTTTTGTTTCTCAGTAGTTAATGACTCAATGGACATCATTGATTGACCATATCTACGTTCTCGGTTGTTGTGATGAAAACAATTGACCTGCGATAATACATGTTCGAGCCAATCAAATCTAAGCTGGAAGCACAGGGCAGCATGGAGCCGGGGGAGTGTCTGGGCAATGTCGCACATAATCTTGGAGAAACGAGATAACGGTGTACTGTACCTGGCACGTAGGTAGATAGCACAAGAGTGATATCAGTTGAGCTCTGTAGACTTTGTTCATGGAGGGCGGTTGATAAGGAGTGGCTTGAGTGGACTCGCACGATGAAGTCAGAATAAAGGAATCTAGATGTCTTCTCTGATGAGCCCTGCGGCGGCGGCGATCTTGACCAGCAGGTCGGCACGCTTCATTAACAACGAGTGACGTCTTGTGGAGAACGGATCAAAAAAGTTCATGGGCCAGTGACGAGCTCTGTGCTACTCAGTCAATTACCGTGTCTAGTCCCAACGAACAGCTGTAAGATCCACCCTTGTGGGAATGCCAGAGATACTTATTGCAAGAGCCCGGTCCTGCTTGCGTCGCGCCTTCCTCACCAAATCTAATCACCGCTTCTTCCCCAGCAATCTCCCCCTCTCTTTCACCCACAAGTCGCCAATCCGAATCCCTAGACTGTCATTCCTAGGACAACAACGAACCATGGCAACCCTCGGAGCATATCAGAAGAAGCACAAGGTGGCCATTGTTGGCTCCGGCAACTGGTACGTGATTAGCAGCCTCCCCAAGGACGATCGAGCTTGGAAGCAGGGCTGTCGCAAGGCGCAATGCTTTTGATAATCAGAGACATGTCCAGAGAGCCAGTACTTCGTGCGCGCGCTCTCTCTCCCTAGATGCTACACTGCTTTTGGAAAGCACCTTGCCCTGCGACAAGCACATTGCAGTAGTTCTGAGAGTCGGAGAGACTGACAGCTTCTAGGGGCACTACCATCGCCAAAGTCGTCGCCGAGAACACGCAAGCCAACAGCGACCTGTTCGAGCAGGATGTCCAGATGTGGGTCTTTGAAGAGGAGGTCCCTATTCCGAAAGAGTCGAAACACTACAAGGGCGACGACAAGGCCCAGAAGTTGACCCACATCATCAACGACATCCACGAGAACGTCAAATACCTACCCAACGTTGCTCTGCCCAAGAACATCATCGCCAATGCCTCGCTCGAAGATACCGTCAAGGACGCCAGCATCCTGATCTTCAACCTGCCTCATCAGTTCATCGAGAAGACATGCAACACGCTTCAGGGCAAGATTCTGCCTTATGCTCGCGGTATCTCTTGTATCAAGGGTGTCGAGGTATCGGACAAGGGCATTGAGCTCTTCTCGGAATGGATCGGTCGCAAGTTGAACATCTACTGCGGCGCCCTATCCGGTGCCAATATCGCTACCGAGGTCGCCCTTGAGAAGTTTTCGGAAACCACCGTCGCATACGACCCTCCGTCCATGGATAGCCAGCAGCCCACTCCTAAAGGCTCGCCTCGTTCTTCCGAGATCGACCTGTCTCAGCTGAGCGGCAAGCAAGATCAACACCAGAAGATCAAGCTCTTCCCTTTGCCTACCGAGTATCCCCCTCTTAGCCACGACAACGTCAAGAAGATCTTCCACAGACCCTACTTCCACGTTCGCATGGTTTCGGATGTTGCAGGCGTATCGCTTGGCGGTGCTCTGAAGAATATCGTCGCTCTGGGCGCTGGTTTTGTTGATGGCCTCGGCTGGGGTGACAATGCTAAGGCAGCCGTCATGCGTGTCGGTATCCTGGAACAAGTGAAGTTCGGCAAAATGTTCTTTGCCGACTCCGTCCGCACTGAGACCTTTACCGAGGAGAGCTGCGGTGTAGCAGACTTGATCACTAGCTGCAGTGGTGGCCGTAACTTCCGCTGCGCAAAGATGAGCGTCGAGCGCGGCATGACCATTGATGAGGTTGAGAAGCAAGAGCTCAACGGCCAAAAGTTGCAAGGTACCAGTACCGCCGTCGACGTCAACAACTTCTTGAAGAAGCAAGGCCTTGAGGATGAGTTCCCTCTATTCACTGCCATCTACAGTAAGTCAACCGGGACAACTATTGTCATATGTGAAACCACATGCTAACTCATTACCCAGACATCCTCGAGGGCAAGGACAAGGCCGAAAACATTCCCGAGCGTATCGAATCGAAAAAGTACCCATGAATCAAACGACCCCTTTTCACGTTATATCACGACCTAGGTTGACTGGCTATTAGGAGTTATTCGGGGCAAGCCAGGCCAAGATTATAAAGCGGAACCAGGTGTTTCTGCGTGGCATTCCAAGAACAGAGTATGTAATAGATGGTGTGTTTTCGTGTATAACTAGCAGGTATATATGACCAGGATACCTATTCACTCCTACCTCATCTTTCACGCCGAATATACCTGTTGCAAGACACGATGGTTCTGGGATCAGGGGCGGCGGTCAGTAAGAGTGGGGGATTTCCTGGCTCTCACTGGACGTGTCGTTGATTTCTAAAATTATTGGTGCCTTTCGACAGGGTGCTTATGGACTGCAAAAAAAGTATGTATTGGACAATTATGTCAAGCCTGACTAGGAGAAGGGAGTTCGGCTTCAATGCCATTTCTATTTACAAATACGTCCTCGTTACTCCACCGCTCGTCTTGGCCATTCCCCCTCAAAACCTCGAGATATCTCTACCAAACACCCAGTTAACAAACCAATACGTCGGGATCAAAATCCTGTTTCTCCAACTAACACTCTTTGCCAGATAGGCACCGCGCCAGATCAACCATGCCACTCTTCCACTCACATCTCCACCTGAAGATTGCATAATGGCGTTCCAATTACCTACATATGCCATGACGCCTAGATCTTTGTAGGTGAATGCGTTGGCGTCGATGGTATTGCGGTTCAATTGTTTGGCTAACCAACGGGCTTTTTGGTTGGCTACTTGAGCTGTGGCTGGGTAGGCTGAGTTTTCCATGATGGCGCAGTCGCCTAGAGCGTACACGTCGTTGATGATGGCTCTGCCTGTGTCTTTGTCGTCGGCCTTTTGGTCTGAGGGTTGCATGATTACTCTCAATCGATCATTTGTCATGATGCCACCACTGCGGGGGTGAGTAGAGATGTTCCAGCTTTTGGCATCCGAGGGTGTTTCCACTGCGGCGCTGGATATAGGAATGGTGTAGGGTTTTGCGAGGGATTTGCTGATGAAGGGGTTCATCATTAGACCCGTGGACCAGACTACCATGCCCACGCCTACTTCGCCTTCTTCTTTGAGGTCGAGTGTGTAACAGCTTGCTTCGTCCTTGATGACTTCATCGCCACTAGCTGTTTCTTTGAGCTTCTTGGGTGCACCGCGGCGTAGACTTTTGACGTGGTGGGAGGTCTTGACGTCGATGCCTTCGCGGGTGAAGCGTTCGATGGCGAATTTTGCTAGTTTGTCGTCGAACATGCTGAGCACTTTTTCGGCGACATCGTAGACGGTAATCTTGTAGTATTGCATCAGCTCGGGATAGAGTTTGGCCATGTCTTCGCTGATCAGGTCGTGGAGTTCGGCGGAGAACTCGATTCCAGTCGGGCCTCCTCCTACAACGGCAAAGTTGAGGAGTTGCTTCTTCATTTCGTCGCTAGTTGTTGGAAGAGAGGCTGTCTCGAAGCCTAGCGTAATGTTAGTGATATTGGGTATGCCATCAGTGGAGACCACAACTCACAAGACAACATCCTGTTGCGAATCTTTCTGGCATCACCAACGTCCTTGAGGAAGTAGGCGTTTTCCTTAACACCAGGTGTTCCAAAGGTTTGCGAGTAGCAACCCACAGCCACTACCAACTTGTCGTAACTCATCTCAAACATCTTGCCCTTCTTCGCCTTGACACCCTTCTCTTTTGCCAATTGATTCGCATCTTGATTTTCACTACCATCGCCCGCCAACGCAACACCTTGCCATGGACTCTCGACTGCTTCCTCTATGCTCAATGTCTTGGCTGCGAAGTCGACCGAGTCGGCCCAGCCTTGAAAGAACTCGACCTTGGTACGGCGAGAGCGGACAGGTTCGAGTGCTGTACGGAACTCGAGGGTACCGGTTGATGTTGATGCGAGCAGGGGGGTGAAGACGAAATATGAACGAGGTGATACGACGACGACTTGGTATTTCTTAGGGTCGAGGTCGCGAGCAAGTGTATAGCCAGCCCAGCCTAGCACATAGGTTAGACATGGAACTGGTGAGCGGGAAATCGAGGAGCAACATACCTGAGCCGAGGACAACAACGCGTTCGCGATCTGGTCAAGGTTGTTAGAAGGCTTCAAAGATGAAATGTTGGAAATGTGGATGTTACTCACCTCCCTTGTTGCTCTCGATACTCCTCGTCACGAAACGTGCTTGCGTTCTCGAAGTCAATTGACCAGCATTAGTCCTCGACGCAGTATCCCGATTATGTCCTCTCAACACAGCAGCTGCAGCAGTCGACTCGTACTGTCGCGAAACACCAGAAGCCAGCGTCCGCGGCAGAGTCGCGTTCCTCAATGCGAGCATGATTCACTCTTACGATTTCAAGTACGACAGGTAGACAAGCAACAGATGGAATAGATGAAGGAAGCTGTACGATCTATCTTGTCGGACTCAGAGCTATCCGGGACGTTCCTTCCCCTCTTGGCTGGACTTTTTGCTTTATCATCGTTTTATTGTTTTGGATATCCGGGATGATGTAACTACCAAGATGGTTCGGAAGTCGCAGCCCGGCGATGCCGGAGGACTTCCCGGTGCACTCCGCACGCTGGACTTCTCTCATCGACTGTGCACGACCAAAAATACCGAGGTTGTTGATTTCTTATTCATCTATACAACAGAAACCTGCTTGTGATTACAGAATCATAGCTTGCTCGATAAGTTCATTGGATTCACAGTGGATGGAAGAATAAATGATTCAAAATGATCCTCTATGCGAGGTATTGTATTTGTACAGTTGATCCATCTAAGGAAGTGTTTCGTAAAACATGCTAGGTAATAGAATAATTACATTATAAATGCGTGCTTTTTGTTCTTTCGTTATGCTGGATGAGGAAAAGAAGTATCCAACAATAAGCCTTCTAATTACTATTGATCAGAGGCGATGCGCTTAGCAAGCACGGACGTAAAGACCCAGAGGAGAGGGGTTGTAGTCCTGGAAGAACTCGAGGTCCAGGCCACCAGTGGAGGTAACCTCGAACGAGACTCTGGTGCCAGCGGGGCAGGCATCCATGCTAAGGGTGTGGGAAGAGCCACGCTTGAGCTGGTCGACGGAGCCGATCTGCTTGGCGACAGCGGGGGCGTTCGAGTAGGTGGTCGACTCGTCAGCAACACCGTTCAGGACAGCGATGGTGAAACCACCCTGGTCGTTGAAGGAGTAGCTGGAGGTCTCGAGCTGGTCAAGCTGAGGGAAGAGGAAGACGGTCGAGCAAGTCTTGCCAGCGTAAGAGGCAGGGATGTCGAAGTTGAAGATGGTCGAAACCTTGGGGCTGATGGTGCCGTTGTACTGAGTACCGTAGGCCTTGCTGGGGTTGCTGGAGTCAACAGGGACGATCAGGTGGGGGTACTGGTAAGCACCGTTGATGTCGGCAGGGCATCCGGATGCGGCGGGAGTACCGCTGGGAACGACGGTCGAGGCAGCAGCGGATGTGACGCTGGGCTTGGCAGAGATGGCGGTCGACATGCCGGTGGTGGTGCACTCAGAAACAGTGGAACCGCAGTTGGTAACGGTGATCAAGGTGGTGGAGAAGACAGTGACGGTCTCGCCATCGTCAGCAACCGAGGTGGCAGCCTTGGTGGTGACGGGAATGACTGTGGTACCAGCGGCAGAGCCAACGGGAAGCGAAGATGCAATGACGGAGCTTGCGGCAGATGCGGCGGAAGAAACAGCGGACGAAACCGAGGGGGCAACGGAGGCAACTGATGAAGCGACTGAAGAGGCAGCGGCCTGGCTAGTGGCTCCAGATGAAGAGACGTAACCAGCAGAGGGAACGGCGTTGCTGATGTTCAGGGTGGTGCTGGCGGCGGCAGAGGTGGGCATGGTAGCGCTGGCAACAGAGCTAGTAGGGGCGGCAGAGCTGCTGGTGGCAACGCTGGGGCAAGAGAGGTCGTACTTGGGCTGCTCGCCGGAAGCAACAACACCGAAGCTGGGGGTAGCCTGGTCCTGGAGGATGTACCACCAGGTAGGGATGTTGCGGTTGATCAACTCGCAAGCAACGGCCTTCCAGTAAGTCTCGGCGTTCTCAGTGCTGGGAACAGCGAGGTTCTCAGTGGGGCCGGTGGTGGGCCAACCGCTCTCAGTGATCCAGATAGGCTTGCCCTGGGCTGAACCCTCAACAGCATTGTATGCGTTGAAGAAGAGAGTAGCGGCGTTAGAAACAGAGTTCTCGTTGGTGTTCTCGTAGTAAGGGTACTCGTCAAGACCAAGGAAGTCAGAGGCAGCAATGACGGCAGCGTTGGAAGTGTTGGTGTAGACGTTCCAGGTGTCGACGTGACCAACGGGCTTGCTGGAGAGGACGGTGCCAGAGATGGCGGATCTGACTTGACCAATGTAGTTGACGAGAACGTCAGGAGACTGACCGTAACCAGAGTTGGCAGCAATACCAGTGGGCGAGATACGGTAAAGGTCCTCGCTACCGACTGAGATACCAACAACGAGGTCTGAGAAGGCAGATCCGTACTGGTTGATGGCATTTCTAAGAGCAGTAAGCTCGTTGTTGAAAACGGCCTGGTCCGAAGAGGCCCAGAGACCAAGGAGAAGGGTAGTGTTGGTAGCAATAGCAGCGGGGATGGCGCTAATGACAGTGTTGGCAGTACCCTCCTGAATCATAGTGTAAAGACGGGCGCTGTTCCAGCCGCTGGTGGTCTCAAGACCTTGTGCGGTGCGGAACTGGGCCTCGAAAGTCTCCAGAGTGTTGCCCTGCGAGCCATAGTTGAAACCACGAGCAGCAGCCAGGACGGTCGAGGCACCGCCGACGAGAGAAAGAATAGAGGATCTCATGATTGATACCCTAAGGAAGAATAACGAAGGACTTCCTAGATGAGTTTGTTGGTGGTGATAGAAAAAGACACAAGCTTGAGAAAAGGAAATCGACTTGGAGAAGGAACCGAGCTGTTTTGTACCTTGTGGGCCATCGTGACGACAACATAGGAAAGTCTACCATGTACATCGGTCCTGCCGCCTTCCGGCAAAGAGCATGAAGTTTCTTGTGGGGAAAATAATGGGTTAGTCGCATGACGAACCAAGACGGTGCAAACTATGGCGGTCGTGGGCGACGGATGGGCACCGAAAATAGTACCATGACGCCCACCTCTGCAGGTACGGCATCATCGCGTGGAGGGCTCAGTCAACAAAGTTGAGAAAAGACTCAGGTCCGCGCGGCCAAGAGCCAAAGGAAAAGGCAGAAAAGCCTTTGTTGGGCCGCCGCTGTTCGCCAAATGTTGGCGTGTCCAGACGTTCAACCCCAAGTCGGACAAGTCGGGACAGTGGTCCCCAAGAGAAGGATGTCAAGTGGGCGATCGCATGTAATAGCGTGACGGTAAGGATCGTATTCGCATCGAGGGCTGTCTCTCATAGTCTCATGAGGCTATATGTGGACATTGTCCTCCTGACATGGCGCCAGCACATCGCTTGTGAATGTTGACATTCGTGCCATACCGCAGTGGAAGGCAGCGAACACGCTCTGCTGTGTGACGACAAGGTTAATCCACGTTCTCGTAGTCTTCGATGACGATGCAGCTCAGCCGATGTGTGGCGGCGGCATGCTTCTGCCGGTTGATGTTGCAGCAGCAGCGTTCGACATCGATCCGCCCCGTTTGCTGATCAGGAACGCCTTGCCGTATTGAGCAAAGGCGGGGCACAATATTTGCTTGGCGACGAAAAAAGTCTTGTCACCGGGAATCCTGTCACCACGAAGCGATGGTGACAAAGAAAAGCTGTTTGTACTGGAAGCAGTGATTTGTTGCTATTCATGGCGAATCACTATGAGGCGCTAGGTTTAGGTCATCGCCAATTCGATGGGAGCCTGACCGCCCAGGACATCAAGCAAGCATACCGAAGAGCTTTGCTTGAACATCACCCGGACAAGGCGCAGACTGGAGGCGCATCACAAACCGTGGATTCCATCACAGTCGCTTACAAAACTTTGTCTGATTCCGACACCAAAGTAGACTATGATCGTGAAATCCGGCTCCAGCAGGCGCGCAACAAGGGCGATGACAAAATCTTCCATACTGGACTCGACATTGTAGATCTGGATGATTTAGACTACGACGATGAGACTGGCGAATGGTGGAGAGGTTGCAGGTGTGGCCAAGATCGTGGTTTTGTCATTACCGAGGACGAATTGGAGAAAGAATCGCGCTACGGAGAACTCATCACCGGCTGCAAGGGTTGCAGTCTCTGGCTCAAGGTTCTGTTCGGAATTGAGGAAGACGAAGAGGAAGAGGAAGACATCAAGACTGCTGCCGGATGAGCTTGTCAAGTTGTCATCATGAGCTTCTATATTTCCAAGGCTTGTGTTTGTCGCACGACATTGTGGTGCCTTGCATGATGTGGCCGATAGAGTCTCCGCGAGAACAGCTGCGTGTAACCCTGCGACATGGATTTATCAGGTTCGGAAGTACTGGTGGTACCAACCATCCAACGTGGACGTATGCGCCATAAACGCACCCCTTGACGACGGCCCAAAGTCCGAGCACTACAAATACCGATCCACCAGCCAACTCCATCTCTTTGCATTGCCACGAGTCTCATACACTGCCCAGCTCACGAGGACTGCACTGTGCAAAATTTGCCTTTGTTGTCATCCGTCTTGATCTAGTTGGTTCTTTGATGGAATAAAGAAATCAAAGACCAGTCGAGTCGCTTGTTCTTTGGTGTTGCCAGGATTCTAGAATAGCAGGGCTCTTTGTGACATCAGTTTCCGCATCCGGTCCAGAGTCATTGTAAACAATGAGCAGTTGTCCTTGCTCCAGTCATCTGAAAGCCATGGATATGTCTACCAGCGGCGTAGAGAATCTCAGCTTTCCGCATGTCAACTGGCGGATACGTAACTACCGGCAACAATGTCACCTCGATTGATTCCAGATCCACCGGCTTTGGCTCCTCCAGGGGTTCACCAAAGTGACTATATTGCCAGGCTGAACCGCGCGGCTAACAGATTCGACGTGTATCCTTATCAGCCCGGGAAATATACACAGCTCGAACTTGATTCGGAGGATCCTATCGCTTCAGGCAGGGACTTGAAGATTGGTCCTCCAAGTCAAGTTCCAGATTGGCATCCTCTTTTACACAAATGGGGGCTTCAGGTCATGGCAGCGGCTGGTTTTGTCAACAGCACAGCTTATTCTGCTCCTGGACAATTTTACTTGCCATTAGGCCGCCTTGCGAAAATTACGGACGATCAACCAATACATCCTGTTCTGAGGGAAGACATGTGGCATAACCTGTTGCCCGACGAATACAAACTCATGGAACCGGCACTACGTCTAGCGTCTGCCATTCTAGATGATCCCGAAACTTTACACTTCTTTGCTGGACTCACAATTCCGACACGTCAGATGCCATGTCGTATGATCCCACACATTGGTATTTGTCCCGTCTTTAATGTCAGCGATCCACTCAGCGCAGCTGGACTGAGAAACACTTATAACCGACTAGTCGATATGCGTAATTCTATGAGATGGTGTTTGCAGCCTCAGGAAATGATGATGCAAAGATTCGGCGCTTTCGGTGTCACACAGGCAATGGTAGACGATAATGATAACACGATAGAAGGTGCGAGAGGGCCAGCGTACGTTTCGTCAGCGTTCTCTGCTGAATTTGGCTAATACTTCCGTCTAGCACTCGGTGCAGCGTATGTCATGTAAGCAGAGGATACACCGACGCTTTGAGAATGTATCTGGGCAGTCATCCCTCGAAGATTGGGCTTGGAAGGTTCATCAACGACACACAATTCCTTGCGGAAATACCTCTCCAAGACACCATCATTATTGATGAGGAAAGCGCAATAATCCGCAGTACACTTCTTATGGCAGATACCATCGTTCACGAATTCACGCATGCAGTCAACGCTGCCTACTTTGATTATACCGCAGTAATGTCTCCTGTTGCAGGTTCCACACCTCAAGTCTGGGAACCCTATTTCGCCGGCGATAGAGCCAATGAGGTGGGACACGTAGTTAGTTCTTTTGTCTTTCGCGGAAACCCTCAGGCCATCACCCAGTTCTCCATACCGCAAACTCAACTCTCCCATAACCAGCAACAACACATTGGCACATTGGGGATGTTTTGGACCAACAAGTGGGACCGCTGGCGGCGTGATGATGGCGGCATCGGCGGCCTTGGTGCGTCAAGAATCATCGATGATATCGATTTTAGCACTCCAGGACTCTACTATCCAGTTCCCCAAGCGCACACCCAGAAGTTATTCTCTACGAGACTGTGGCAGGATGAGATTCATCGTTTCGGGCTGAATGCTCTTCGGTTCCCTATATTGGACAAGTGGGCGGCTGAATGGACTCCACCAATGTACGAGCAGGGAAATTGGGGTACAGGTAGTTTCAATGTTGGGCCTGCTCCATCTTCTCCTTGATGAATGGCATAGTGTGAGGTGCTACACACGCTAGTGTATCTCATCGTCGCTCTTTCTAACCTCGTTGTGTCTAAAATTGCATAAATGATGCTCACGCGTTTGCAACATCGAGTGTGTAGATAACGTTTTGTGCATCCTGATCATGATAGCCAGGGTTGCACTCTCAACAGGTGCTGCTGATATCACAAATGGCATAAACTACAACACGGTTGATTGTTTTCGTTCTGAACCTACTCGAAGTATCTAAAATATGTCTAAGTATGTGATAAGATACGCATTGGGCTCCTAAAGTGCTTTGTTATTGGTTTTTACCAAAATGATACTTTTTTACAATCACTTGGAGAAAACACACCAGAAAACAAAACGGAAGCACACCTCCATCCAACGTAAACAATTGGGAAGATTTGGGACATTGAGATGATAGAGATTGGAGCGGATGGGTAACTCTGATACAGAGAGATCGTGTTCCAATGTTGCATCCGATTCCAAATGTGCCCAGATATATACAATTCTCGAATGTCGGACAGGGTGACACCAAGTCGCCTTGGAACGCTGCATCAACCTGGTCTACAATTCAATATTGGTGGATATTTCATTTGTATATGATTACGAACCCGAGCACTGAGTGTAGTAACATAACAGTGCTTACTCTACAAGCATACGGACCTTCAGCAAATCCTTCTTCACAATCTCATCCTTCTTCTCCAAAAACTCCTTCATGTCCCAAGTGACGCTGACGTATCTGCCGGCAAGCCATTCCCTCTTCTCGTTGACAAGCCAAGCAACCGTGTCAGCAGCCAGCTGTGGCTGATCGCAAAGCACGTGGTGGCTTTCCTTGGGCATCCTGCTAGCCAGCTCGGTCATAACGCCTCCGGGGTGAATACCGTAGCAGAGGATACCCTGATCAGCATACTCTGCCTGGATAAACTCGCCGAGTCTGAGAAGGGAGAGCTTGGTGGATTGGTAAGAGCTAGCACCGGGCATGATGACGTGAGCACCGATGGAGCTGGTGTTGATGATAGTCTTGTCGCCATCCTTGGTGTCCAGCAGAACGGGAATGAACGCACGAGCGACCAAGTAGGGGCCCTTGATGTTGACCTCCTGTGTCTTCCACCACTCATCAGGGTCACTCTCAGCAATCTTCTTGAAGTCCTCGAGATATCCGGCATTGTTGAAAAGGAAGTCAAGACCGCCGAACTCGCTCTTGATAGTCCTGGCTGCCTCCTCGGTGCTTGATACGTCCGTGACGTCTAGCTTGATGCTGATGACCTTGGGCGCGGCATGTCCAGCATCCTTTGCTGCTTTCTCTACCTCAGAAGCGAGGTCCGAGAGAGAGCTACGGGCACCCAGTGCGATGCTAGAGGCACCAGCCCGAGCGAAGGATAGAGCCGTTTCCTTGCCAATGCCTTTGGAAGCACCAGTCAAGAACACACGCTTGCCTTTCAGGTTCTGTGTTTTAGTAGAGATGAAGTCGTAGGTATCATTGTGGATAGTAGGAGTGAACTTGAAGCCTACAGGAATATCATGTTAGATTTGCCTCTATGTTGATCTCGATCATTGAGTGTTTGATACCAGCGTGATGAAGTTGAGATTCCGACATTGCAATTGTTGTGTTTGTGTTCAAATATGAGTGTGTGTACTTCGGGTTTGATTGAGGAGGTCAAGGTGAAGTTACAGGCGCAAAGATATGTACTGTGAAGAGAGGTGAGTACTTTAAAAGTTGATTAAGCAGTCGGTGTTATGTCTCTCTAAGCTCCATAACTCCGCTGGGGGGTGACATCATGGTTTCACAATGTGACTTTACAAGACTCGCGAGTCATGAGCTGGCTGCACGAAAAGTCGACAATTCAATTACATACAGTAAATAATCTATCCAATCCTCTCTTGCGAGTGTTCTACATGACCCTAAGTCTTGGTGTACTCAACCTACCTAAACAAGTCTCCGCTGAAAGTACTATCGGATATCAACATGTCCACTCGCAACTCCTTACAACAGTCTCAGCTGCTGCTCCCCGTGTATCGTGTATATCGTGACTTCATCACTCCATCTCTTGTATGAATTCAGCAGCCAAACATCTTCGTAGTGCTGACATTGATTCGGCTCCATCTGAAATTTGTTACAAGGCTCTTAGCGAACTGGAATGGCCAGTAGACGTGGTACAGCCACCAAGCGGGAAGGGGGTCCCAGATCTCGTAGGTGCCATCTCTCCAGAGAAATAGATGCTCGAGGAAGGTTCCAAAATGCTCGAAGGCTTCACCGAAGCTATTGCCATGGATCTTGAGGAGCGAAAGAACAGGCAGTATAACACATGTTGTCAAGTCGTGGCCGATCCAGTAATATTTTCCTGGTTGGTGGGGATACACTGGCGGAGTGTAAGATGCTCCGTTGGTCCCTTCTTCCTTGGGTGTGGTCGGCTCCTCTAAGAGAGACATGTAACCCTTCTCGATCATCTCGGGTGTACTGTTGAACAAGGCAACGGCAGTATGCGCACGCGGATTGCACTCGATGGGATACAGCGTGACGACCATGTTGGGGTCTCTTCGTGCACGCTCTGCCTCTTTGCGGTCAACTAAGAAATCGAATGACAAATGACCCGTAAAGTTCTCAGGATCACTTGCTGCATATTCTTGTGTGAAGCGTAGCATGTTGCGGCTCAAAGATGAATCTGGGGGAAGTGCTTCGTAGTGCATCAACAACTCTGCAGATGGACAAGCTGTGAAAGCCTTGACTTCTCCACGAACAACCAATGCATGAGTGCAGTACTCGGGGCCGTCGATAAACTGTTGTAGGATCCAAGGACGACTCTCAGAGATCTGAAGGCGGGAAATGTGAGCCTTTGTTGCGGAAGCGGAGTCGAATGGCAACAAAGTCATATCGCCGCGGACAGAATCGTCTGTGCCAATGAACTTCATGATGAACTTCTTGCCTGAAGGTCGCACATCTTCGAGGACTCTCAGAGCAGCAGTTTTGGATGTAATCGTGTGGGTCTCGGGGACGGTGAGTCCGAGCGACTTGGTGTACTCAGTGAAGGAGTGTTTCTCGTGTAGCTTCTGTGTCGTGGCTACGTTGTACTGCACTGCCTTGCACTTTGTGAGCAGCTCGATCATCTCCTTGGCTTGACCATCTTCGACAGCGCTCGCTACACCAGAACAGCTGACCCACAAGTCGGCTTTTTCCTTTCGGACAATGTCCAGAATACTCTGACAGTATCTGGCCGAGCCTTCTCTGGTGCCGTCAGGTTTGGCAAGACGGTGGAAAGCCTTTATCGAACGAGACATGTGTCCGCAGGTGATTGGTAAGAACGGCGGCTCGAAATCAGCCCCAATAACATTATGGCCAGCGATAAAGAATAGGCGAGCCAGGACGAGGCCCTTGGTCATGCCTACGCCAGTCACCAAGACGGTGCGGGGCTCGAAGTAGCGCGTGTAGGTCGACCGCACTCTGGCGCGATGCGAAGTCGCTGGAAACGCGACGAGAATGCGGATCGCATAGCTGAAAAAGAGGATAAAGGTATCAAGTGGTAGGAAGAAGAAGCTCAATGCCAGCAGCTTGAGGTTCTGCAATGCATGCGCAAAGCGAGACGACTCAGCAGTAAGCATGGTGGCTGCACGAGAGTAAGAACGAGGGACACCTCGAGGAAGGAGCAGCTCCAGGTAGTGTGCAGCACTCGCAGGAGGTTAGCGAAAGGATTGCGAGCCTACGTGTCACTGTCACAACTAGATCATGGAATTTGAGGATCCATGTTTGTTGATCACGATAGCTCCGCGATAGCTCGGTGGATAGCTCCTCCCGTTTTCACATGCTTTCCGCTAGACAAACGTCATCGATCTGAGACCTCGGATTGCCTCGAGATGCGGCTAAACCCTAGAAGCGATATTGTACACGAAATCTTGGTTGGAAGTAGTTGAGTTCGATCGCGTCAGTGCTTCCTTCAGGAAGATGAATTGGACGGTCAACAGATCCGATCGTTGAGAGGAGTCGAAGGGAGAAGAAACGGCAGTTCAACAAAGCCCAGAGAAGTTTTCGAGGGGCAGAGGGGTAGAGCTCCAGCTTCTGTGCCCTGCATATTTTCACAATTCTGTGTTTACAGCTTGTGCAGATCTGCATGTGGAATTTGAAAATGAAGCAACTTTTTACTCGGAATACATTTGGGTATCTCTTGTAGTCTGCTGAGCCAGTTCTATGTGATCGATATTCTTCATATTCGTTTCCTCCCCCAGAATCGTGTACTAAGATGTATGGCGCATGTATACATTAAATCGTGGTCGCCCCCGGAGGCTCTGCTCCCGCGAGATCGGTTGCTCTGAAGCACGGGCTCTCTTTAAGAGGACTCTTCTCCAGTGCAGCGAGTAATTTCGACGCCGTCCTGTGAACACGTCAATGGCTGTTTGTCTGGACTCTGCAAATGACGTTCAACTTACTGGGACTCCCGAAGGCTCGTAGCTGTTGACCAGCTTGCTGTCGTAGACCAGGTTGGGGTTGCCCTTGGACTGTTGCAGCTTCTCCTCTGTTTGTCTGTTGGCGTACTGTTTGGCGGTTCTGTCGGCGAATCTGGCATCGGGGTTGCTCTCGTCCGAAGAAGCTTCCGCGGCCTTGCGCTTCTCAGCGACAGTGCTGCGGACATATTCAAGGTACGGTGGGTTTCCAGGTTTAATGACGTTATCGGCCGCCAGCACTGATCCAGGAGTTACGAGCTTGAGCTCTTCGCAAAGCTTGAGGTCGGTCTTGTATGCGGGCTTGTAGTGGTCGAGGAACATCATGTCAATGTGCTTGAGAGTACCTTCGGTGTGCAGTCTCTTGATTGAGACAGCGCTGGAGCCAATGATGACCTTGACTAGATCTCCCAGACCAGCCAGGTCGACCAGCGAGGAAATAACGGCACCGAAGACAGGATCTCTTTCGAGACTGAAGTAACGCTTACCACCAGCCTTGCGCACAGCGTCGGCGTAGAGAATGCAAGAGTAACCAATGTAGCCTCCCAGCTCGACCTGCGTATTTTGTAAGCTTCCCATATCTTTCATAGTTGGTTCTCAAGGGATAGTACCATGGTCTCGGGCTTGACCTCTGAGATCAACTCGGTGACAATCTTGCCCTTGTCTTCTCCCACGTTCATGAGGTACTTCTTTGTCCGCGCAAACTCATCAATGGCAGCCAGGACCTTCTGAGGGTTACCACGAATCTCCTCAATCTCTGGCTTTCCGTAGATGTAGTGCAGGAGTTCGAGCTCGCGGCCATCATCGAAGAAAACTTCCTCCTGCTCGGCGTAGGCCTTGCTCTGGTCAAATTCTGCCATTGTAATGTTTCTTGTGTGGATTTTGAGGTTTGCGTGTTTCTAGTATCGAGTCGACGAGTTTCCAAAGCGATTGCACAAAACGATTGATTCCAATTCACTCGGGTTCCAAGCGAAGCACTACGTGGCAGGAGCTCCAGAGCTGAGCTATCGGGGTGACGCGACGAGCCCCACTATGTGTTGACGACCCAAAGAAGATCGCTCGCGAAGACGCGATCTTTGGAGCTAAGAGGAGGGGTAAACCTGCAAGAAGCTGCTAGACTCTCAAACGGGAGAGTCCAATCATCATGCAAGCGTCACTGAAAACGGAAGCACTGACGCAAAAGCCAGATCTGCCCCTCACCTGAGCCCCGCATCAACACTCGAGCATGATCGTTTTAATTTCAAAACAACTCGACTTTGCTGGCAAGATAGATTTGGTTTCGGTTGATCCACTCTAGCCCTGCATGCTCACGAGTTTCATGAATGTGTTATCATATGATTTCGAACCATTGATGAGCCTTACATGTGTTTCCAAGGATCCGTGCTTCTTGGAACCAAACGACGACATTCTTTGAGCCGCAGAGACGGGAACCCCAGAAAACGTCTCACGAAAAGCTCCGAGTCTAAAGAGCTGATGTCAGGAACTCATCAGATCTGTGTTGGGTCACTAAACTGAACATGGTTTAGACGGATCTCTTACCCACGACATGAACCCCACGGCCCAAGCCTAACAGGGAAGCTCAGCTGTTGGTCTCCGATCCTCATTGGACGTTTCCCATGGCCGCTGTGTTCCAAATCCATGGCAGCAGAAGCCTCATGGGCTTGCATCTTGCAGCGATTGACAGGTTTACGAACCAGGCCGGTGCAGGCGGTGCAAGTTCGTAGTGGCTAGTTTCTGTGCCGGCCAAACGGGGTTGGCCATGGACGCACGCCCATGACAGCAGGTGCATCGGAGCGATTCGCCTGGAGACTTCGTACCTGGATCAGAGTTAGCGTGAGTCTGTCGAGAAGCTGTTGACGTGATGCACTTGAGGCTCGAGTGCCGTGCTCCAAGATATCCGCCGATCTCGTGGCTGGCGAGAACATATGAAAACCCCTCTTCCTCCACCGTCAGCTCTTCCCATCTACCTTTCTTCTTTCAATCCCAACACCTGTCATCCTCTTTTCAACTTTTCCCTGCGTCTGTTCAACACGCATACAAACACCGCAATCATGTCTGATATGAACGCTACTGTCCAGGAGACCAAGGCTGGTTTCCATGTCTCTGGCTATGAGAAGATCGAGTACGACTTCGAGTTCATGGATGGTGTCTTCGACCCCAAGAACAGCCAGTTGGCCGACTGCTACCAGCGTTGGGGCAGAGCCCTGGCAGTCATGGATGCCAACATCTTTGATGTTTACGGAGACGAGATCCAGAAGTACTTCGACCACTACAAGCTCGAGCTTTCCATCCACAAGACCATGATCGGCGAGAAGGCCAAGTCTATTGACACCCTCTTGAGCATCGTTGACTCGATGAACAAGTTTGGTGTCTACCGCAAGGAGCCCGTTCTGGTCGTTGGTGGTGGATTGGTCACCGACGTTGCCGGGTAATACACACACAATGATCCACCGCCATAGATCTATAAGGCACTCTGGCCAATATCTCCTAAGCGGTCAATCCCTACTTTTGAGCACATTACTAACCGTTTACAGTTTCGCTTGTGCGGCTTACCGCAGAAACACCAACTTCATCCGTGTGCCCACCACTGTCATTGGTCTGATTGATGCTTCCGTCTCCATCAAGGTTGGCGTCAACTACGACAACTACAAGAATCGTCTTGGTGCCTACCACGCTCCCATGAACACCTTCCTTGACTTTGCCTTCCTCCGCACTCTCCCCGATGCCCAGATTCGCAACGGTTTTGCAGAGTTGATCAAGATCTCCACCTGTGCCCACCTCGACACCTTCAACTTGCTGGACAAGTACGGTGAGCAGCTCATCTCCACTGGCTTCGGTCGTCGTGATGGTGCTCCCCAGGAGGTTCGCGATGCTGCCGACAAGATCAACCGCGCTGGTATCCACGAGATGTTGAAGCTTGAGACCCCCAACCTCCACGAGATTGGTCTTGACAGAGTCATTGCCTACGGCCACACGTAAGCTGACCTTCGTCTTGTACCAAACATACCTTTACTGACGACATTCAGCTGGTCTCCTCTCCACGAGCTGATCCCTGACCCGCCGCTCCGTCACGGTCACGCCATCTCCATTGACATGGCTTACTCTGCCACTCTTGCCAACCTGAGAGGTATCCTCAGCGACGACGAGCACAAGAGACTTCTCAACCTTTTCTCGCGTGTTGGTCTTTCTATGGATGATGACCACTTCACCGAGGACATCCTCGACAAGGCCACCAAGGCTATCCTCAAGGTAAGATGATTTGAACCCCAACTCTTTTTTCCCACCCCATCTGACAACTCTCTTCCAGACCCGTGATGGCAAGCTCCGTGCTGCAGTTCCCAGCCCTCTCGGCTCTTGCGTCTTCCTCAACGATGTCGAGGCATCCGAGATGAACGCCGCTCTCAAGAAGCACAAGGAGATTATGAAGTCCTACCCTCGCGAGGGTAAGGGTCTGGAAGCCCATGTCGATTCTTCCGACACTGGTTACACCACCAACAACAAGGGTGTCGAGAACAAGGCTTCAAACTCTGCCAGCAAGTCTGTCATCAACGACGATGTCAAGGATGGTGTCAAGCCCGAGGGCAAGAAGACCGCCGAGAACATGGCCAGCGGCCCCGAGGGTGTCAACGGTGTCTCGAACCCCACCACCAACGGAGCCAACTCTCTCGGTCAGGGCGAGTGCTGCTAGATCCATTTCTTTCGTTGATTGATTTGGATTGTTCTTTGATGAAAAAAAGCTTTTTGATACCACCGGTCCTTGGATGTGCCGGAACAAAAAAACATCACCTTTAGGGGCGCAAAGCAGGCGCCTTTCATGTAATAATACTTGCATAGATGACACCTCCCTGCACAAGGGATGGTACAGCTAGAGATAGCTACGAACATTCAATTATTGATGATTTACCAATAGTCTTTCTTCTTCGTTGCCGATCCCGTCAAGTGAGATTTGAAAAGTTCCATGATGAGGAGTGCACGAGCTCCTTTGTTCCCATCACATGCCAATCATTTTTCCACTGTGCAATTATCTATGCAAATGTACGCAGTACATACTGAGCATACAAATGAAGCAGAGCAATGTTTTATGAATCTGTTCCCTGAACGTCGTTTCTCTAGTGGTCCACAAATGCGCATTGTGATGGCTGCAGCCTCATTGTATGCATCGAGGGCACGGCATGCTGGCGCTGGTGTACTCGAGTGAGTAGAGGAAGGAAACTACATGCACTCTATTCCTCCTTTCTATCGACGCTATGATCGATTGATTGCAACAACAAGCGATGTCCTACTTGCGATAAAGATTCGAGGAGTGATTGGTGTGACGAGATGGTCTGCAAATTGATGATCGACGTGCTCTGTTTACGAGGCTTGGAAATCAACACGTGCAACTCGACCAAGTTCATGGCTTCATTGTCCGGATGCGACAATGGTTTAGGGCTATGATTGACCGCCAGAGACCTTGAGCTGAACTTTGTTAGATGTATCGTCCTTGAATAGCATTGATCAGTCGCAGCGTCCAATCTGCGTTCATATCAATCAGACGCTGGATCTTCTGCTGTGTTGCATCTCTGATCTGCCCCCCGCGACAACAGCTCACGGGCCATGAAGAGAAGCGTATATTGGCGGGTCAATATAGAGAGATGGGCAATCTGATCCCTTAGCCGCGTGTCGCATTGCGGCGCTGGTCGTAAGAGAATCTCGTAGAGTTTTGTTCGCTCAAAGACTGTGGTTTTCGCAGACGCAAGGACACTGTTAGGAAAGGAATGCTGGCTCCACGCTCAACGAAAAGATCCGGCTTGGCAAAGATTTGAGAGCTGAGTTAAGAGCAGATTTGGAGTGTTACGAGAGTACCGAAGAATGACAGCTCCACGGATGACGAGGTTGCTGACAGGACGGCGACCAGTGCGGTCTACGCAAAAGAAGGTTGTCCTCCAGAACAGTTCAAGCGGCACGGCTACTGACGATGAACGCCCGATGAACGCCAACCGCGCGGTACTCGGGAACTTGGCTTTCTTACGGCAAGCGGGCGAGTGCGGATTACCGTTGCAAGTACTTTTATTGCCGTGGATGAAATGACTCGGTCGTCACACAGTCACGCAGGACGCAGAAGATGTGATGAGAGGGCCAATGGCATCTGTATACTGGGGTCCGGTCGGCGGAGCGGAGAAGTCGACTGCGGAGGGGTGATGGACAAGTTGGTAGAGATTCATATAAGTAGATTGAGCGTAAACAGAGACAAAGCTCGGAGTGACGAAGATCTTTGCCTGTTCCTGGGGGCAGCATGGCTCTTTATGGGTGGCGCATGGGTCGCGCGCTGCTCAAATTGCACATAAGGCTCGACCATGGCAAAGCCAGGGTGGTTTTAGCAAGGGCATTGGACCAAGTTGGCGACGGGAAGGAATGCTCGTAACGGAGGTGCTACTATTTGTTGATCCAAGGGAGAAGGGCGACTAAAGTTTTGATAGATAGGCAATCGAGCCTCCATGTCTTTCATCTACGGAGGGACTGCCAAAAGAGAAAACCCTTGTGTACCTGCCATGTGCCGCGAGCGTTGTCATTGTCGTTGTCGTTGTCGTTATTCGTGAGAGTCGAATTATCAACGGCGTGCAGATTGGCCTCAGGATATAGGAGCAGGGGGATTTGCGCAGCATGCCTGGAGGAGGGGTGCAATTGCTCCTGCAGCTCGAGCAGGAGAAGAAAGAGAAAGAACAACGGCACTCTCAGCATTACTTGTACCCGCGCCCTCGATCCTCTCAACCACAGTTACGACAGCCCCAGCATCATTATCAGCACCAGCAGTATCTCAGCCCGCAGTCGCATCCGCCGCCGTCGATTCCGCTGCCGCCGTTGCCGGGCATGAGAAAGACACGCAGCGCCGCCCAGGCAGAGCGAGCCGACGCGGCTGAAGATGGCTCGGACAAGGAGCGGGACACTGCAGCTGCCTCTGCAGCAGCAACAACAATCGGACTTTCAGGCGACCCACGGGCGCGTGCAGCTACGGGAATCCCTCGATCCGTCACCTCATCGCCATCGATTCCTACTCTGCGCACTCAAGCATCCTCCCCGTCGCCGTCGCTGTCCCCGTCGCGAGTGCCGACCCCGAACTTGCGCAAGACGGTCAGCATCGAAGCCTTCCCACGACCCCCTGGCAGCGGCAGTGGAAGTCCCCTTGCGCAATTGGGCTCCCCAAGTCCTCGAAACACGCCGCAATCCTCGAGTCCTCTTGTCTCCAATTCCTATTCTTCCTCGAGTCCACGACCACCGCTGTCGCCATTACAACCTCCTACCGGACTGCGCCGACCCCAGTCCAAGCCATCCCTGCGCAACCTACGCTCCAAAACATCTACTGCCTCGCTCAGTACGACCGCAGTTAGCGCTGTCCGAACCTCAAAGAGCGAGAGCCTGCTCAGCATACCCTCTCCGCCTGGAAGTCGCTCGTCGTCCGCCCCCGTTTCTCCTGCCACGCCACTCACCCCCATTGCCGATGAGACCATGCTAGAAGTCATGAATTCTGACAAGGATAAAGAAGCAAAGGGAAACATCACTGTCACTGTGCGCGTGCGCCCTGATGCTGCTGCAGATACTCAGCCAGATGGAGAATGGTTGGTTGATGGAAGACGATCCCTGATAAGTTATGAAAGTGGAGAATATCGCTATGGTGTGTCAACCACGTGGTCCTTGTTCAATCAAGATGATGCTGACCCTGTCCTTCGCAGACAATGTATTCTCACCACACGACCAAAATGCCCGAGTATACGAATCAGCCGCCAAACGTCTTGTACGACGTGTCATGGAGGGTTACCATGGTACCGTATTTGCTTACGGTATGACGGGCACCGGCAAGACCTTTTCCATGCAAGGTACTGCCATGTCTCCCGGTGTCATCCCCCTCGCCATTACCGACATCTTCTCCTACATTCGCCAGAACCCAGCTCGTGAGTTTTTGCTGCGCGTCAGCTATCTCGAAATCTACAACGAAAAGATCTACGATCTGCTCAATCCGGATTCGAACGAAGAGATCAAGCTACGCGAAGATCCTCGCCATGGAGTTTATGCTACGCCCCTGAAGGAGGAAATTGTGCAAAGTCCGAACCAGCTGCTGAGGGTTATTGCGCGCGGTGACCAGCAAAGGCGTGTGGCAGGCACACAATTTAATGCTCGCTCTTCACGCTCGCATGCTGTCGTGCAAATCGTTGTTGAGTCGCGTGAACGCTCTGCCGCCCCTGTCGACGACCACAGGCGCGACAAGTTATTACCCGGCAGTGTTCTTGTATCGACTCTTTCATTGATTGATCTTGCTGGATCCGAAAAGGCTGCCGAGAGCAAGGAGCGACGTACCGAGGGTGGCCATATTAACAAGTCCCTACTCACACTAGGCACTGTTATTGCTCGCCTGTCTGGCGACAAGGAGCTCTCTGAAAAGGACCAAAAACACCTTCCTTACCGCGACAGTAAACTCACTAGGCTCTTGCAACCTGCCCTTTCCGGAAACTCACTGGTCTCCATTCTCTGCACTGTTCAGCTGTCTTCGGCATCTACCAGTGCCGCTGCAACCTCCTCGCATACAAGCGAGACACTCAACACGCTCAAATTCGCAAGCAGGGCTAAGAACAACCTTGTCAGCCACGCGAAGCGAAACGAGTCAAACCCTGCCGATGGCGCCGACCCACGAAGCCGAGCTCTGCTTGACAGATACAAGCTGGAAATCATTGAACTGCGAACACAGCTGGAGGAGCAGAGCAAAATCAAAAACGAGGCGGAAAAAGCCGAAAAGGCAGAGGTCGAAGAGGAGCGATGGCGGGAAAGAGAGCGTGAGAGTGCCGAGCGCCATGAAGAGCAGATGCTGGAAATGCAGCTCGCCAGGACTGCCCTCAAAGAGCGTATCGCCCACTTGAACCGGCTGATATTGAGCTCGAAGTCACTAGGTGTGAATTCGGGGCGATTTTCCAACGCTAGCTCGAGCATGCCAGTCCTTCAAAGGACGAGCACACACAGCACTTTGGAACGGCCGAAGAGCCGGAGACCGGGCAGCAGTGGGAGTCAGACCACCTCGAGTCGCATTCAATCCGGTTCCACTGTAGCGGGCATGCTTCCAATAGCACGGACCTCGCAAATCGAATTGGCTTCCGGATCGGAAGATGAAAATGACGAAGAAGACATGGCAGCTGATGAGGACGCCTTAGAACCCGGGAGTGCCTCCTCGGCCCGTCGAATCAGTGCTTTACAGGCTGACCTCGCAGACAAGGACCGCTACATTTCTACTCTGGAGAAACGCTTGTTGCAGACTAGGAACAATTCTTATAGCAGGGCGAGCAGTGCAAAATCTCCTCTGCCCAGCAGTCCTGTACCATCCCGAGATGGACAAAACTCAGACACCGTCATCAAAGAGAAGGATCAAGAGATTGAGCGACTCCGGCAAAAGTTAGAAGATCAGACACGAATGGTGTCGGCCCTAAGGAACGCAGCCAGGAAGCGCGACATGCTCGACACTTCTGGGGCTCTATCTCAGCACCCAGCTTTCAGGCAGAGTCCAACCACCGCGTCGCCGGAGAAAAGGGAGCCACGCACACCTTATCGCAGCATGAGTCGCCCAGAGCTATTTCGAAGCGCCAGTGGGCCGATCGGTCCTGTCAGCCAGATGTCACCGCCTGGCTCACAACCTGGCTCGCCGCCTCCTGGGGTGCAGAATTTCTCTCGATTGTCAAAGCATCCCGCTACCTCTCTCTTCCCACCAGATATGGAGGGAGGTGAAGTCAGTGGAAACACCGGATCTCCCGTCGACCCGTCGAACCACGTGGGCAGAGTTCGGAGCGCTAACAATGTGCCCGGCACCCGCAAGACCGTGGACGAGATGACAAAGCTCTTGGATGAAATGATTCAAGACAAGGTCGACACTGGCCATGTGATCCGCGGTGACAGAGGCAGCTTGCGGGTAAAGCGCGACACGGTGATGAGTCGTGCGGGCAATGAAGACTCCTCTCGTGACGCTCAAGCAGGCGCAGCAGATCCGTACTACGAGAAGGCGCAGTTCATCTGAGTGTCAGTGGCTTGGTCAAGGTACCTTTCTCTTCTTGACTCCATTGGCTGAGCTGGGGGAAAGACGAGAGTCCGCGGAGGGAGCAGACTATCTTTATGTTTACGCGTCGACGGAGGAGATTAATGGCTCCAAGGGATATGTACTAATTGGAAAAGGAAGGATCATCTGGGTGCCAGGATAAAGGCCTGATGGTGGAGGGTCTGTAATATTTTAGCGATTCATGTTGCGGGTTTTCCTTCTTTTGATACCCAATTAACAGAGCATGCAAACTGGTCGAAAGCCTTTTTGCCTTTTTTTTCTTTTTCATTCATGCATTTCAGGCTTCTGTTGGTGGTGGGTGGCCCTGGGCATCACCGCTAGGGAACAAAATCTCCGAGCAGTCATCTGGACGGAGGGCCTTGAAGGTAGTTTTGTACCTCTAGAACAACCAAGGCGGAATAGACACGGAGATAATCTCAGAAGGGGAAAGAGCACACCTACTACTAGAGTATTCATCCACTGACTCCTCCCCAAAACAAGAAGTTGTTTCCGAGCAATGTCGTCAAACCTTGACAAGAAGGAGATTATCACAATTCTTGGTTCACAGGCGGGAGCATCGTTGATCTTGAGAGGTCACGGTGCTCTTTGGGTTGGTAAGCCTGAAAACAAGGGCTGGGTCTACTCGGGTTGCGCTGTTGCCAGTGTAACATTGCAGGGCCGCCCGTATGATGTTATGGCTGTGACGGCAGGCTTTCACGGCACGATGCTTTTCCTTCTAGAAGCTCCAGTGATCAGGCCTGCCAGCAAGAATGAAGACATCATTGCCTCCGCATTGATGTGCGGGTTGGGTAAATGTGAACGGTGTCTTGATCAGAGCGTTGTGCGGACATTGTGGTGTGCCTGATCGCGCAATCTGATCTTTCATCTTCATTTCGGATATAGTCTGGATCAATCACGAAGACGTCAGTTGGTATTGTATAGGATGTGCATCTATCTATCCTCAATTGAATTCAAGTTTGACCGGATTGCTGGAAATCTTCAGGGAGTGAGACATTGCTGCAAACCTCCCGTGTCTGTGTTGATGCGGGTTGTCGTTTTGGATTGCAAGAGAGATCGCTTAGCGCGCTTCGACTTTGCCGAGGCCAGTGAGCATTTTTGTTTGGAAGTGCTGGCTTGCTGTCATGTTTGGGAAAGTCGACTGGCTTTTGCCGGCGGCAGTCTTGCTCTTGCCGCAAAAGTTCCCCCTTCTAGAAGCCTTGTGGAACGTCGATGCCCCTCCTTGTCAATTTCGCGAACAGACCCACGCCGCACGCGGCTACAAGAGCAAAGGGCTGCTCGACAGCAGGGGCCTCTCTACCTCGTGGCTTCTTGCCCTGGATGCTTGTGGCATCACGGCAACATTGCACAATGGTGTAAGCAGTGTGCGGATGCTGCCCAATGGGTTGCTCTCTATCGGTGAAGCAGGACAAGGTAGAAAGGTAAGTTAGAGTGGAAATAATGTCGGCCGGCTGGTTTGACCGTTTCGTGGTTTGGGAATGCTCGGCGACCAAAAGAGGGGTCCAGTTTTTCCACAGTTTCGCTCTTGCTGCCCAATCACGCTTGAACGATACCCAGCAACAGATCTTCCTTTCAAGACGACTTGGAGATCGTGGAGCGCCAACAACCTTGATAGATTAGCAACGGGGACACGAGGACATGTTCAATCACCGATCTATACGCGTTCAACTCGAAACCAGACTGCCCGTTGCTAACTCGACACACTTGGAAGCTATCATTATGGTAGAAAAGAGCTTCGGTCAGCATGGTCAGGAACATGAGTTCTAACAGTGTCCGGGCGCCGTTTACTGTCTTCACGACTCTTCTCTGCCACCTCGTCAAGCCTCCCGGCGCCGCCGTCAGCCTTGCCCGCACCATCCGTTACGCATGGGAAACTCGACCCTCGAGTCATGATGAAACAACCTTGTCCACCGAGGCTTCTCCCCCTTCCTTTTACCATACAGCGGCGCCGTGTCAGCGCCACGGTGCGGTCTCGTCTGCCCGAGATTGCCGAGTTTCGACTTGAACAAGAGACCCGAAGGCGTGGTGATTGGAAGAAAGGTAAAGGCCGGATACAGCGCGTGGATGTACGTGTTCAGGGATCGACGTTGGACGTTGCGAAAAGAAAATCAACGCTCGGTCCGCTACCTGCCACATTTTGGCTTTTGCTCCAGCAGAACTGGTTGTTGCCAAAATCACACACAGCATTGCGCAGTGACCGGCAGCGGGGCTGTCGTATTTGGACTGGCGGTGGACATGAGTTTCGACGAGTTGACTGGGTGCTACTGGGCATCTCTCGGCCTGGTCCGCGACCCGGTGTAGCCCATGTGTTCGTCGGGCATCACCAAGCATCCAAAACATGGAACCTGCGTTTTTGATCCTAGACCGTCTTGTGCGAAGCTTTTCGGCTTTGCCCTCTCTGGCAGATGTGTGGTGCCTGCTCGCGCTTTTGGTGCACTGCGACGCTGACGCCCATCTCTGAGGCGTGCCTGGAGTTGTGCACACACCACTCCCGTCCCCTGCTCATTTCAGTGCGTAGTGAACCGTAACAAGACAGATCCCTCTGCTTTCCTTCGCATGTTGTGATGACGAAGGTGTCCGCAATTGCTGCGATTGGCACTTTTGGGAGGGGCTGCTGTTCTGTTTATATCAGCTAAGCACTTTCCTCCACTGCCGCAAAAACACTTTTTTCTTCCAACAAGCGATTGATCCACAATCTGACTCCCCACTGCCTCGACCCCCCCTTTGCAACACAAAAAGTGGCGGTATGTCATCGGTTATGATTGCTCGGCTTTGTTCAGAACCCTCTCTCAATCCTGCATTCCGACTGCCCGACTCTTCTTCCTCTCAACCCGGTGCTTCGGTTACTACAACCAAAAAGTACTCCCCTACATCGACTCCCATCATGTACTCTGCTCGCAGTCCGCTGGAGGACTCTTTCAATGTCCAGCAGCATTCACAGCCCACTTCTCGGCCGGCTCTAAGCAGACGCCCTACTCTGCTTCAACAATCTGGCTTGTACGTGTCCAGTGACAATCGTCTCCACTCACCGCCCCAAGCAAAAAGCTAATCTTATCATATCAGGTATACGCCTGCATCACCAGAAGCCAATCGCTCTTCTAGGTCATACTTCTCCTCTGGTTTGCAAAATGACCGCTCATGGCCGTCATCACCATGGCCCACGACCAACCCCAGAGATTCGGGCTCTTCAGTCGGCTCGACCAGATTGTCTTCAGCTGGAGGTCTGGCAGTCGGCTCTCAAAGATCGCCTAACTTGCCTGTGTTTCCTCCATCACCAGACTACTACAGCTCATCCATCTCATCAAACCCTTACACGACAGCACCACCCCCAGGATTTAACACAGTAGACATGAATATTCCCAATAACGCTCAGCAGCTGCAACAACTTCAGCAGTTGCAGCAACAGCAAATCCAGCAGCAACTCCAACAGCAACAACAGCAGCAGCAGCAGTCGGGTATGCTTCATCCCAACTACAACTCCGCCGCCATGGGCAACGACGGGGGTGCAATGCTGCCTGGCAGCTCTCACCGCCGCTCTTCAGGCCGTGACGAGTTCGACGGGCCTCACCAATTACTAGCCAAGCCTACCAACTCGCACCTCGAGACTGCCGAGGCCGAGTTGATCCAGCTTCCCGTATCTCTGTACGCCGAGGAGCAAGATTCGATACTGACACGCGTCAACGACCGTCTCTCCCAATGCGCATACGACTTTGTTGCGAAATACCAATTCCCCATTCCTCTGGAGCCTGACAAGAGACCCGTTCGCGTTCCCGCCGACCGTGAGTGGACAGAATGGTGCTACCTGCTCAAGCGCCTCGCAACCAAACGCCGCATCCCAGCCCGCGTTCTCTACAACGGACAGATCAAGCAGCTTGTAACCGTACTGGAAAACTCACTCGAGATGAGACACGCAGCCAAGCACCAAAGCAGACCTCTCAAGGATGACCGCAACGTACTGCAGCTTATTTCCGCCGGCTTGCAGGTTTCGAAGATGCTCAAGGATCCCGACGCCATGAGGTACCTGGACGAGCTGTACGTTGCTGCCGAACGCTTGATCGAGAGCAGACGTGGTACCCCGTCATCGACCTAACGTGGCCAACATTTGTTCTCCCCGGATGCGCCAGGCCGCAAGCCTTCTCCAGGGATCTTTTGGCTGTTGTAATGTATAACATATCGCAAAAGGCTTGAACGGCGAGCAGGACTACAATGGTCGAGTGCAGGATGCATGTCTTTGTTCTGCCTTTGGATGCATTGGAGACGTCTCCGTCGCACAACGGCCGGACGTTGGCCCTACGTTTCAGCCATGGAAGCCACCAACATGCCGGCATTGGACCGGCAGTTCCTTTATGATCGACCTTCCTCCTCTCTCAGCAGGGCTGATCATCTTGTTTCACTTCTGTACCAACCCTTTTCTGACGACAAAAGAATGATGGGTCATTTCTTCACTTCTCCTCTCTTGTGCTTTTCTTGACGATGGCTTGATTCGTTTGACAGGGGATAGAGCGGTACACATGACATGGTGGCGATGTCTATTATCTTGTTTTGCATTTACCGGTAGTTGGTTCTCGTTTTGGTCTGTACTTTTTGTTTGGTGTTTTGGGCTAGGTGCATGCATTGCAAAAGGGGACGATCTTTGAACGAAAAGAGAAAAAGAAGGACATTGGAACCTTTGTGTGTTCGGTATACCCTAGTATTGCGACAGTGGAGAGTCAGATAGTTCACATGTAGATCAATACAGAGGTGCATCTTCTTACTTTTCTCTCGCCGATTGGGTTACGGTACTGCTGGATATTTGTAACCTTTTTCCACCATGCTCGATCTCACCTAGCCCTGTTCTGACAATCCTTGTGTCTCCACGGAGTCAATTGTGCCTTCCGCTTCAGCCCAGTTGCGTCTAGATATGTGTCAACCAATCACTCCTTGTCAAGGTCGATCCATTGTCGTTCTTTTCTTGACTAGTCATGTCCATCATTCCTTCTCGACATGCAGCGTCGATCGCGTTTTCCTTGTTCAGAAAAGTCAATCGTTTCTTGTTCATCTGCTCGAGTCAGTCGTTTCTACCACCTTTGTGGTGTGGAGTCTATTGCTCCTTCCTCTCTGTCAGCTCATTCGCAATCTATCCTCCGTCTAGTCAAGCCGATTGTTCTTTCTTCATCTGACAACTTGATCTTACTTCCATCTTTGGTCATGTCTTTTGTGTTTGATCTTCGATCACGCTTTCCTATCTTACCACTTTCGATCGTTCCTCCCTATCTTCCAATTCGATTTGCTTTTCTTCTTCGTCAGTTCCGCCCTGTCCTTTTTTTTGCCATGTCCATAATTTTTTCTCCCTTGATCGTGCGAGCAAATCATCCGCTCTGGTCAACTAATTGTCGCTTTCCTTGCCCTCAGATTGATCATTGTTCTTTATCTGTCAATGCAGTGATTGTTTATTGTTTTTGATAGTGGGTGTTTACAGCACCAGATAGATTTACCTCCTCATCAATCGATACACTGTCTCTAATCGCTGTCACTTGTCTTGCTGATGGAAAGCGAGCTTGTCATTCTTCGTGGTCACATGCCAGAGATTTAGCTTCTTGAATATTCATAAAAGGTTGCATTCCAGAATCACATGAGTAGTACATAGCTCAATAGAAACATATAGCAGTGCACGACTATCGAAGAGATCTGATAGAGGCAAAGTGCAGCTTACATGGAAGCGAGGACCAATGATATAGACAGAAACCCCAGAAGCCAAAGGAAAAAGACTTGTAGAGTAGAAGGAGGAAAGAGCGTACGAATCTCCAAGGAAGGAGCACACGGTGTTTAAAGGATGTTACTTCCATCTTTGATAAAAGTCATATGAACATAGTATGAGTGAGAAGGAACGAACGAATCAGTAGGAACTCAAGCAGAAATTCAAGTCAAATAACCGAAAGAAGGTCACTGTACGACATGAGCAAAGGAACACCAACAAGACAGCCAATACACTGCAAGAACAAAATTACATTTACCACTAGAATAGTCACAGAGTGAAGGCAATTGCCACGGTGGATACCAAAGGTATAGCTTATAGACTGTACATTAGAAAGAAGCTCAATCTTCATCCATGTCTTCATCCATGTCTTCATCCATGTCTTCATCCACTGGCGGCGATGCTTTCTGTGGTAATGCTGTCGCCTTCTTTGGGAGATGTTTCCCCGCTACTTTGCCCGCCTCTGAGGGCGTCATGGGCTTTTTCACTGTGCCATCATCCCCATCATCTCCATCATCTCCATCATCTCCATCATCTCCATCATCTCCATCATCTCCATCATCTCCATCATCTCCATCATCTCCATCATCTCCATCATCTCCACTGCCCTTCTTGTCCTCCTCCTCCTCCTCCTCCTCCTCCTCCTTCTTCTTCTTCTTCTTATCCTCTGCCCTCTTTCTTACATCGTCCGCAATCCTCTTGAGTCTCTTAGTCTCTCTTGCCCGGAAATCCTCAGAACGCTCAGGATTATCAAATACTGTTCCAATTCCCCATTTCCCATCCCCTTCCCTCCAATGCAACCACAGGTTGGACGTTTCGAAATTACGCGCTACGTTCGGATCGGCCATTTCTAGCCATACTTCTCTGTTCTCGACGTAAGCGTTCATGATATCCTGACAGTTTGCGCGGGAATCTGGGTCCGGGTGTAACATTTCGGCCAAAAGGTTGACGAGTTCATTGGAGTACTCGTTGCCGCTTCTGAGGTCGCCGAGAGTTGGGTGTGCCGGCTCCCTCTTTTGGTTGTATTCTATCACATCCGGTAAATTACCCCTCATCATTTGCACTGCTGTCGTTGCAATCTGCCAGACCTTTTCAAGGGTACACGTTAGCTTTCTAGATTCTGTCTTCCATGCTTTCTTCCACTGATTGGTCACTGAGAACGTACATTGGTTGCAGAGCCGAGTCTTGTCCACGTATTCCTTCTTTGCATCGCGCTAGACATCTCCGGGGCTATATAGCCTGGAGTTCTGGCGTCACCCCGATAACCTCTCGGATTCCTGTTGTCGAGTTCCGATGTGAGGCGTGCGGAGCCGAAATCGGCCAACTTTCGAACACAGTCAGAATGATTTCGTTACACGTAGACACAGCTTCTACTTGCCTTCATGATGGGGTAAAGTGGGAATTCGTTGGGGTCACAGCGACCTAGGAAGACTGAGACTGTATTAGATGGTAAGGATAAAAGACAACGACGTCTTTGACTTACTGTTCGCCGGCTTGATATCTCTGGAGTACACGTTAGCTACACCCTCCAAATCCTAGTCTGGGAAACTTACTGATGAACCACGTGATACTCCTTGTATGCTCGTAGAGGAATGTTGTTCATTCGATGCATTGCGGTAGCCATCTGTCTCAAAAAGTACCAGACAAATGCTTCGGGGACACCTTCAGCCCCATCCGTATCCCTCCTGGGAGTCCCATCTCCGTCATGCTTGTTGATGTGAGTGCTGTTTTCTATGTCAGCTCTGTATATTTGAGGTTGATACACCGCGATGGAACTTACTACTTTTTGTTCTGTGCTCTGAACAATTTATGGAGGTCGCCTCCATCAACGTATTCCATGTAAGTTCTGTGACTCTTGTTCTTATGATTTATGGAGTGACCTCTGTAGTCGATGATATGGCGCTCCCACTTCTGTTCGGTCTCTAGACTCAACAAGCGATGGATCATCGCCTCTCGAGGATCTTTCCCCTCTCTGTATTCATGCCAGAAACCAGTACTGAGCCACGTTGCGGCACTTTCGTATGTCTCTTTGACTGCAATTCGGTCGACGATTTTGCCTTCTTTGTCGAGTTTGACGAAGAGACGAGCACACCCTTGGCCACCTTCTCCAAGAGCTTCGTTGACGCCTATCCATCCTTGCTCAGCGTTCCCGTGTGTCTCTTTGTCCAGGTTGTCCACGCGTTTGAATTTCTTCAAGAGCATGTCTTTATCTGGTTCGCTCTCTTTGTAAAAAGGTATGTATATTTTGAGGTCGAAGGGATTTATTTGACCACTCTTTGACATCCATGAGACTGAGCTTTTGATTTTGCTGATGACCCTTGCTGCCCCTGATACAGTGGGCGGTGAGCTGCCAGGGATTGGACTGTTCTGGTCGGCACTCTCGTCTTCAGAGTGTTCAACAAATGGAATATCGAATGGAAGATTAGGATCTGTGTAGTCGATGTCCTCGAGAGTCATCGCTGGATCGGGCTCATCTGGCACGTCAGCATAGTCTGTTGGGAATGGAGGGTCCGTTGAGGTCGTTGGGTCTGTGGAGAATTCCTCATATTCATCGAGCCATGGGATTGGGTCAAGAGCCTCGGGGTCTACGGAAGGGTCGAAAAGCCCGGCGCCTGGTGTCCGGGGCACTTCATCTTCTGCGTCAGGCATTTCCACATCTTCGTCGTTGCCTAGTTTGGCCTTCTTCGCGGGACCTCCCGTCGGCAGTCCACCCTGCTCAAGGGGGTGTTTCGGTGCCATTCTTGCTTTTAGATGGCAATGGTGCTAATGGTCAAATAAACGAGAAATAATGCAGGCATCAGGTACTATGATGAGGGATTCAACACCCTCTTCCTACCCGTACACTGTATGTCGTGAATGCACTTCGGAGAGCCGGAACCGGCTGGCTTTGTTGTTTCTCGACATGATATTTTCTTTGATCGCTCGAGTCGTAGAACTGAGCTGCTTTCGGCGACAACGATGTAATGGCGGCAAACAAAGGAAGTGCATCCATAATCTGTACTTTTTGAAGGACGTCCATTGTTGTTGAAAACATGATATCAACATAGAGGAAGATTTTGGAATAGTAACAAAGCGGTTATGTTATTCCGGAAGAGGGAGTCAAGTCGAAGGAAAGAGCGATTGTCGGCGGACTTTGAACAAAGATCCGATGGTCAACAACATTCCTCGGCACATTCGCCGATACTCGTGATCTCTGTATACAGATTAGATCATAAACTGTACAGTATTTGTTTTTAACGTGTTCTAGATCATGGTCAGAATCATCGTCTCATAGTATACAAATGCCAAAAGTGTATGCATGACAACCAACTACAGCTTGGCTTTCTGTCCCTTCTTGGCCTCTTCTTCGGCTTGCACCTTCAATACTCGTCGCAAGATCTTTCCGCTGATACTCTTCGGGATTTGATCTACAAATCTGACACCACCTCTCAGTTTCTTGTGATTTGCGACCTTTGCGCCGATCCAGCTGACAATGTCGTCCTCGAGAGCCTTGCCAGCTTCCACGCCCTTGCGTGGTACGACATATGCCCGAGGGACTTCAGTCGCAAGATCCTCTCTGTAGATGCCAATGACGGCAACATCATCGATCTTTTCGTGTGCGACGAGGTATCCTTCCAATTCTGCTGGCGGTACTTGAAAGCCCTGCGGAAGTTTACGTTAGTTTGAGTCTTCTCATAAATTGTGTGGTGAGGCTTACCTTGTACTTGATCAACTCCTTGACTCTATCGGTGATGAAGAAGTTGTTATCCTTGTCTTGATAGCCGACATCACCAGTTTTGAAGTAGCCGTCTGAGGTTAATGCATTCGCTGTACCCTCAGCGTTATTCAGATAGCCCTTGAAAATGTTAGGTCCTTTCAGCCACAGCTCGCCAACCTCTCCGACCGGTACTTCGGTCTCTTCTGGCGACATGTATTTGGCAGTCATATTAGGCAGTAAGATACCGACACTGCCAACAGTACTGTGCCAGACATCCCATTGCTGAGTGTGTGTAGTGGGAGAAGTTTCGCTCAAACCATAGCCCTGCTTGACCTTGAGTTTTGTGCGTTCGTAAACTGCATTCACAAGCTCTTTGGTCAAAGGTGCAGCACCCGAGTTCATCATGCGTATTGTGCTCAAATCATACTTTTCAACAACAGGGTGCTTGCTCAAAAGCAGGACTACTGGTGGAGCAACGTAACTGAATGTGATCTTCTCCTCCTGTGTAATGCGACAGAAGTCCTCAATGTCGAACTTTGGCATAACGACTGTCCTGCAGCCCTTGTGAAAGCTCATGTGCAAGATGACAGTCAAACCATAGATGTGGAAGAATGGAAGGAAGGCGAGAATTCTGTCTTTCGGAGACAAGGGACCTTCGGCTGTGCCAACTTGAAGCGTGTTGGCAACAATGTTGCGATGGCACAACATGACACCCTTGGGCAGGCCAGTAGTGCCGCTGGAGTATACCAAGAAAGCCAGGTCTTTCTCAGGGTCGACCTTTGTGCGGCGGAAGCGGTTGGTACCCGAGGTATTACGGATGCTGGTGAAGTGTTTGACCTTCATTTCGGGATCTCTTTGGTCGCCGATCAGAATGATTCGATCTTCCGGTAGACCGACCTTCTTTGCGGCTGCCCGTGCGGTTGCGATAACGGGCCACTGTGTGACAAGAGCCTTTGCGCCCGAATCTTTCAATTGGAAGGCCAGTTCGTCCACACTGTATCCAGGATTGGCTGGAGAAACAGTTGCTCCTGCCCAATGGGCACCCCACATGACAATTGGGGTGTCAATTGAATTGGGTGTGAACATGGCGATGACATCGCCCTTCTGCCAATCCCATGCACCCTTGAGGCCTTTGCCGAAGTCAATGGCAGTACTGCGTGTCTGGGCGTAGGTGTAGGAGCGTTTGGTGTATGCATCTTGGAATACGACTGCATGTGTGTTAGTCAATGGCGACGATTGATGTGATATATAGCATACCATGGTCATCTGGGTAGGGCTTGTCTTTTCGCTCAAACAAAAAGTCCCACAGGCCGACCTCTGGGACCTGAATGCGCGGGTATGGAGATTCGGTAGGCATGTTGATGGCGAGCAACAGTAAAGAGAGTTGACGGAGGAATATGAGGACAAGGAGGTTGGGAGAGAAGACGGTAAAGGAGAAAAGTATTAGAGATGCTTACCAAGTCAGAATGTATCGTGTGCCGATATCCAGCACGATCCACACGGTCTGGTGGCTTGATGAAAAGCATCGTCACCGTCACGGACAGAATGATCAGCCCCGCAAATAACAACCGGGGTTCATGGTTTTGCGGAGGACATTGGTGGAGAGTTTGACACTTTGCCGCGGTATACTGCTTTTGCAAGCCTGCCACGGGCCGAGGAAGCCGATGGCCCAAAGGGGCAAGTCGCCAAGTATAGCATCTTTATGCTTTGGAGGAGGGTGTTTCCAAGAAATACTTGAGAAAAGGAATATTCAGACTCAAACATGGCATCATTAGTATCACCGACTCGACACATCGCCAGGGCTTTTGCGCCCACAACTCGCCTCACGCAGCGACGATGGGCGCAGGTGCACGACATTCGCTTTTTGGCCACCCACCAGAAGCCCGACCAGAGAGTCTTTGACAAGTACAAGGCCAAGCTGGAACAAAAGGCAAAGCAGTAAGAGACATTTGCTTAGTATGAAGTTCTCGGGACAGACTCTAACTTCCTTTCTAGGGAAGGACATGGCGACGTTGACAAGCTCAAGTCGGCCTACAAGGAGAAGATTGTAGAGCTGCGCCAGCAGGCAATCGTCCCCGGCGCAAACGCTCCTCTGGACGCTGTCGCAAACACTCCCAAGACGCCCAACGCCCCTTTCCAACCACCTCCGCCGCCTCAGCCGCAGTCGCAACAATCACAGGCGAAGAAGCCTTCGCCCTCGGCCGAGGAGAAGGCGGGAATCAAGACGCTATCATCTTTCATCGACGTCGCAAAGACAAAAGAGCTGCCTCAGAAAGAGATTGAATACATCTGGAGACTGCGCCACGCCAGCTCCCCCAGCTCCTTGTGCGCCGTCGTCCCGACTCCTACCTACCAGCAGATTGTTGAGACTGCCCGCAAGCACCCGCAATTCGTCCTTCCTCTACCCAAGGAGGGTCAGGGTGCCGAGATTCACTTCTTGCAATGGACCTTCCCTTCGCCCACCACATGTACTGTGCTTTTCACCGCCCTGGCTGAGTTCAAGCTGAAGGGCGAGTTCGCCCAGCCCCACACAACCATCACCCACCATCTGGATCTGGCCCATGACAAGGGCCTCGTTCTTCTCGAGGGTACCGTTATCGAGGACAAGCAGGTCACTGTCGAAGAGGGCAAGTGGTTGTTGATGTGCCTGCAAAAGTTCTACGGCAAGGCTGCCGAACAGAGCCCTAGAAGAAAGCTCATGGAGCAATTCAGTCAAGGAGACAGCAGCTTCAAGATTGATGAGCTCTTGGAAGAGGCTGAGAAGTTCTAGATTGCTGCTTTGAGCACTAGCCCTACACTGGCCATGCTGCTTTCCCTACTGCATCGACACAACATAAACAATGTCGACAGAGCCCAGAATGTATAGTATCAATGTAACAACATCAACATGACTTTTATCAAATTGTATACAGGCCCGAATTCACGAATCGATCGTATGAAGCACGCCATCATGGAGCTGTCATTCTGAAGCGGGGTACCGGAGCACAAGACATAAACTCGTCCTTTCACCTTCCCAACATTTCGATTTAAGCTATCCTGCATTCGTTTCAAAGCATTCCAACATGAGACCGGCACTGATAGCTGCTGCATGCGCCGCGATCGGTAGCGTCACAGGCCAGCAACAATTTCTCGGTCAAGAATCACAAACGACTAAACCACCGAATATAGTCTTCATCTTGACCGACGACCAAGATGTTCACCTCCAATCGCTTGATTACATGCCATTGGTGCGAAAACACTTGCTGGAGAAAGGAACCTACTATGATAAACACTATTGCACGACTGCAGTGTGCTGTCCAGCCAGAGTTACTCTCTTGACTGGTAAAGCTGCACACAACACCAACATCACTGATGTCAATCCACCATATGGCGGCTATCCTAAATTCGTCAAGCAAGGTTTCAATTCGAAATATCTGCCTGTCTGGTTGCAGGAAGCCGGGTACAATGTTTACTATACTGGCAAGCTTTTCAATGCTCATAATGTGGACAATTACGATTCACCTTATCCTGCTGGATTCACAAGTTCAGTAAGAGCATTGGGTACGAACTGAGGGGAAGGAGCTAATGTCTGCAGGACTTCCTTCTCGATCCATTTACATACAACTATCTCAACAGCTCTTTCCAACGCAATCAAGATCGACCCGTAAGCCACGAGGGCGAATACGTCACTGATGTGATGGCTCAAAAAGCTTATGGTCTTCTCGATGAAGCTGTAGAAGCAAAGAAGCCTTTCTTCCTTATGGTTGCGCCAAGTGCACCTCATGCCGATATCCAGAACAACAGCGATTCACTTACCTTTGATGCCCCAGTCTCAGCTCCTCGCCACCGGGATCTATTCAAACACGTCAAAGTACCAAGAGCAGTAAACTTCAATCCAAACGTACCTTCGGGTGCCAATTGGATACGAGCACTCGATCAACAAAATACCACAAATGTAGACTGGAACGATCACTTCTACCGCCAGCGGCTTCGCTCCCTCCAAGCCGTCGACGAGATGGTAGATGGAATTTTCGAGCGGCTAAAATCACACGACTTACTCGATAACACATACATCTTCTACAGCAGTGACAACGGCTTCCATATAGGCCAACACCGAATGCAACCAGGAAAATCCACCGGCTGCGAAGAAGACATCAATATCCCCCTCGTCGTCCGTGGCCCGAACGTCCCAATCAACGAGACCACTCGATTAGTCTCCAGCCACACAGACATTGCAGCGACCATTTACTCCATCGCCAACATTCCCCTCCGTGACGATTTTGACGGCTCGCCAATCCCTCTCACTGCACCTGCCATCGAATCAGCAACTTCTAGACGTCGCGAACACGTTCAGGTCGAATACTGGGGATTCGCTGGTGGTGAAGGAATTTACGACCGCCGTTTACACATCAACAATACATTCAAAGGTATCAGAATTTTCGGGGAAGGGTATAACCTGTACTATCAGATTTGGTGTACAAACGAGCATGAGCTTTACGACATGTCCAAAGATCCAGGACAGATGAAGAATTTGCTGTTAGATGATAGTAGGGTAGATGTTGTGGCAGGTCATCCGATTGAGAGAGTGGTGGAGAGATTGGACGCATTGCTCATGGTGCAGAAATCTTGCACGGGCGAAGTCTGCAGAGAACCGTGGAGATCTCTGCATCCCGATGGAAAAGTGATGACTTTAGAGGATGCGATGGCTAGTAGATACGACAAGTTCTACGAAAAGCAAGTCAAGGTAGAGTGGGATTTCTGTCACAATGGCTATGTGCCCGAGGCCGAAGGACCAATGTTTGAGGATCAAGGTGTAGAGTTTAGAGACGATGGATTCATGTGGCCGGATTGGGTTTGAGATGGATGTCGCGGCATATCGATGTGTTACTGCAGTCAGCCGAAATCCGGAGGAGGTGTGAGGTATGCTGACTGGCTGATCATCATGAAGGATTCGTGTTCATATAAGCCGCATCACTAGCGAATGCACGTGCGATGCTTGACCGTAATAAGAATTCGGCAGTCATGAAAGCTCCGAGGACACGTCTTTGTGGTTTGATTTGGATAATGGTGACACAATTACAAAGCTCTCACCAAAAGCCAGGGTGGAAGAGGGTCTGGACAGATCTGACAATGTGAGATATTGGATTGCTAAACTACCCCTCATCAGCCATCCTCACCGGTCATTTGGGGATCTTCGTTGGAGTCGAAAGAGGCGAGATGCTTATTGGGCAACCCCACAACATGTCATCACATCAGCATTTAATATCAAGGTCTGGGCCACCAAGACCTATATAAACAGTCATGAAAAGCCTGACTACCTCACATCGAACATCTGAAAACCGAAACACGTACCATCATGAACGGCAATAAGAACGAATACGCCATCCTCGACGGTGGAGATCCACTTCCCATCAAGGAATCTATCTGGACGACTTTCGCAAATGTCGCAAAGGAGAAACCGGACCACGTCGCTGTTGTCTCGCGCAGTCAGCCCTCTGATCTTCTGGCATCCATCGTTGGCAAGTCTGCCAACAACTCCAAGACAGGTCTGGAGTGGACATACTCGCAGCTCGCCCATGGAGCTCTTAGTGTTGCCTCTGTAATCGAAGACCACGGTGTCAGGCGGAACTCGGTACTTCTCGCCTTTCTCCCTCCAGTGTGCGCGGAATGGTCTTTGCTTTGGTGGACTGCGAATTGTCTCGGTGTCACTCTTGTGACTATCGACAAGCGAGCTCTGGAGCCAACAAGAGTGGATGAGTTGAGCTTTTACATTCGTTCATTGCAGCCGGAGATTGTGGTTGTTCACGAGGATCAGGGTGCTGCGGCTGTGGATGATGTTTGTGCTGAGGTGCAGCATTTGATCAAGAGCAAGGTGACTCTCGATACCGGAGAGGGAGCAGCAGGTTGGACAGGACTGGCCAACTTTGACCCCTCCTCCGGCAGTAATGGTCATTTGGCCGATGTCGACGACACAGACTACGACCGCACAGCTGTGATTCTCTACACCTCCGGCACATCAACTGGTCAGCCCAAAGGCTGTCCTTTAACGGAGAAGAACCTCATCCTCGGCTGGTCGGTCCAGAACCCTGCCTCATTCAAGGTGACCGGCGTCCCATCCAGGATCATCATGATGTTTGCAAATTCGCGAGCCATTAATTTGCACATGTGTAGTGAATGCTGGCTCGTGGGTGGTACAATCGTCTATCTCTCGACAGGCTTTACACCAGAAGGCGTGCTGTCGACCATAAAACAAGAAGCAATCACCGCTTCCATCTTTATACCCCCGATGCTGGGAGCCATGATCAGACATCCGACATTCTCGAAAGAGGGTGTGAAGAGTATCAATAGGGTATTCGTGGGCGGCGACATAGCGATGGCGGAACTTCAGGACGTGGTTACTGAGCATTTCGTCAATGCACAGATTGTCTCTGCCTACGCTATGACCGAAGGCCTCTGGGTGACTGGATGGCCAGACTCTCGCGCTCCAACGCGCATCCCTGTATCCATGGGTCTGCTCGCACAAGGCTCCATTCTTCCCGGTAGTGTTCTCAAGATTGTCGACGACGATGGTGCTGTTACCAAAAGGGAAGAGACTGGAGATATACACATCATGAGTCCTGTGATGATCGAATCATACCGCGACAACATGGCTGCGGACACCTTTTACGAGGATGAAGAGGGCCGATGGTTCAAGACTGGCGATGTCGGCTTCATCGATGAGGAAGACCATTTCTACGTCTTGGGAAGAAAGAAGGACATCATCAAGAGACTCGGTGTGCCTGTTCCTCCAATCTTGCTCGAAAACGTCCTTGCCACCTTCGGAGGTGTACAAGTAAGTCTGAATGAGCGTGCCACTCAGGAGCTTCGCTAACGTGTGGTAAAGGCGTCGGTCATTGGTCTGCCAAACCAAAGACTAGGAACGGAGATAGTGGCTGTGGTATCGAACGTACCCAAGGCAACTCCTCAGGAGTTGAAGAATCTGGTAGTGGAGCATCTGGGTCCAGATTATGCACTTAGCAAAGTGTTCGCGCTGCAAGAGCTCGGGATGCAAGAATTTCCGGTGAATGTTACTGGCAAGGTGATGAAAATTGAATTGCGCAAGGCTGTTGAGGGTGTTCTGTCAAGAGAGTCGTGACGATGTAGCTAAGTGGTCAGGGTCGAGGTCAGATAGAGCTGTTACCCAAGATTGATATTATTCCTCTACGTCAATTGAACATCAATAGGTTCTCGATTGATGTCCCATTGCGATGAATAAGGTAGGCTGGATAGTGGAAGTTTCCAGACAAAACTTTGTATCGGGCGGGAAATCCAGTGGTGGTCGAAAATTCGTCTCCAACTGTTTTGTTGTGCGTCGTTTGTTCTGCGCTTCTCGCAAACAATTCATCCATAACAACGCGCATCAAATCCATTCGCAACTGGTCTTACGCAGAAGCAAGGTACCTTTTCCATCACACAGCTTCCCCGTTCAAAGCTGACCACATCCTATAGCAATCAAGTATCTAAGATGTCGGACACCTCTGGCGATAGCGAGAGCTCAGTCGAGTATGATGGTCTGAAACCTTTTCTTTCCAAGCACAAGAGCGCGCACTCAGTAGCTCAAAGTATGAGCCACGGCGACAATGACAGCGAGTCCGACACCGACTCCTCAAGCGAGGAAGAGGGCGAAGGCGACGAACTTGTTGGGCAAACTGCCATGTCCAAGAAGCTGGGCTACCCGTATGTCTTTGGCATGAAGAGCGAAATTCATCTCGTCAAGACTTGGTTGAAAGGGCTCGCCAATGAGTCTACCCATGAACAAGTCTGCATCACCAAGCAGCACATCCGCCATAACAAGAGAATCATGGACAACTTGGGACATTGTCTGAAAGACGCTGCCCCCATGGCCGACAAGTATGTTGCGCACCGACGAGCCATACCAATAGTAAGTGCTGACGTTCTCTCACAGGGTATCGCAATTCATGTCCGCCTCAGTCCAGAAGTCTGTTGCGTCGTACTTCGACAAGGCCACCAAGAAGGTACTCGCAGCCGAAGGAACCGGAAGTGCTCTCCTGAAGGATGTTCTGGCCACAAACTCTTTCAGATCTGAGATGTTGGAGGCGATTGAGCAGGAAGTGATCCTGAACGACGATTTCCCTCACGCCAAGATGGGCGCACTCAACACGGAGATCAGCAAGGTCGTCAACTCTCACCTCAAGACCGTATTGCTCACAGAAGCAAAAAAGAAGTCCGAGGTCAGACTGCAGAAGAAGCTTGATGCAGACAGGATGAAGGCCAATGAAGCACTCGAGAAGGAGCTCAAGGAGATTGGTTTGACAAACTGAAGGGCCTGACAATATGTTATGATGACCAGCCGTCAATCACACTGGTACTTACTTCATAGCACGCTTTTTAACACGGCTTCGGCCAATATGGATTACCAATCGCTTGATCCAGACTCAAGATCCTTCCATGTGCTCATAGGTTCAACTCTGATGGCCGGTTCTTTCACTACAGTTAGAACTGTCCTCACATCATCCCAGGTGCCCGACCTCAGCCACGCGCGTAGCGGTAACAGTGCACGATAATTTGTCAAATAGAGTCGTATTTTGTGAGAGCATGTCAAACAGTTCATCTCTGTGAACAACTCGAGAAAGATTGAACATAGGATTACGCTTGGACTCTCACTGGAGGCTGTTCCATTCTCGAAATGCAAGAGGGCCTTCGAGATTGTTTGTTTGTCCGGTGAGAGAGGCTGATCATGTATTGCTGCAGCTTCAACATCTCTTGAGACGGTGACGGTGACGGAACTTTGCACTTGGGAAGGATTCAAGGACCAAGAGTACCCGAGATGCACAGACCATTTGTGTTGTCATTTCGATCACGCTGGAAATCAGACAGATATTTTCCAAGGATGCGACTGCCATTTGCAAGGCTGACGATGTTAGCTTCATCAAGGAAGGACTCACGAGCGACATGGCAAAAATAGCCTTGAATTGTCCGGTGGCGCAGAACCAAGCTTTGTCAAGCCTCGAGTCACGAAGTCTTTCTGGACGAGAACTGACAACAGTACACAAAAATACAGAGATATACCGCGGATACAAAGTGTTTGATGAGGCCATTTCGCCGTTGATGCTGCCTTCGCAACACTGCCGTCTCCGGTGGGCTTTGCATCAAGGCTTCTCGTGTTTCTTGATATCTTCCGGACCGGATGGTCGCGGCCAGGTTCTCAGGGCTTCTCAGACTGCGAACCCTGTATGCAAGGCAGTTCGAGACTCCACGTCATTTATAGGCGAACACCGACTGAGTGGTTTGTCTCGCCAATTGTGAACAGTCGCGAAGGGCGGCAGAATGATTGAAGACGCTCGGGCAGGAACCAAACGCCTCCACACCAAGGCCTTCGCGTCGTCTGGGGGCTCCGCGTTGGAGTTCCCCAATGTTTTGTCGATCTGATTGGTGGCATTCATCCTGCTCGTACAACTCCTAGATCTTGCATACCTAGGGCGTGGTCAAGACCTTGATGCTCCGGCGGGCTTGGCTCCACCACAAGCATTAGTGAGGTCTTAGCGGGTTTCGACAAGCATCGAATTGACTTGACTCGGTTGCTTTGTCTTGCTTGGGGAGCTTAGCGGGCTGGGGGCCAACGGGGAAACAGAGTTTCGGTGAGTCTTTCCTTCCTTTTCTACATCCAACTTCCGCGCTTGTAGGCTGTTTGAAGGCGCAGACATGGCTTGAATATTGCAGGCGTCTATTGAGAGTCCGTATGAGAGCGATGAGTACTCTCTACATACTTCATGAAGAACACATCATGTTATGATGGCTCATGATTATTTACTGATAGTGAGCCCATCCGTGCCCATAGATCCACTTCCGGGAAAATGCGTTCCCGCGTGTCATGCCGTATCATCGCCGTCGCTAACCAACAACCCCAACTTTCAACATGGTATCCACATGAGCAACATTGACCACTTCCTGGTAGCTAGGGTTTGTTGATACGGTTGATTGCAATCTGGATTATGGAGAGCTTCCCCATGGGCCTTGTGGGGACGTCCGCATCTCTATAAGACCTCTCTGCCCATCCAGAATTTGTTCTATTCTCATCTCTCCACATCGACACGGACGAATATCAACCAGAGCAACATGTCGTCGTTACACGATAAGAAGGTCAACGACCTCAAGGACTCCTCCGCTTTCCACGCCGAAGTTTTGGGCGACAAGGAAGTCTTGGGCAATGCATACGAAGCCGAAACTCGCGAGCATGAGATGGGCATGTGGGAGGCTGTCAAAAGTTATCCTTGGGCCTGTCTCTGGGCATTCATCATGTGCTTTACTATCGTAAGTTGAGGATATCGACGATTGTCGAGAACGGTCACTGACTCTCTGAAGGTCATGGAATCATTCGACATGTTCCTGAACGGTAACTTCGTTGCCCTCGGTGCTTTCCAGCAAAAGTACGGTGTTATGGTTGCGGCTGGAGAGTTCTCAATCCCTACCAAGTGGCAGAGCGCCCTTTTCCAAGCCGGTCAATGTGGTGCCTTTGTTGGTGTCTTCCTCGCTGGACCTATCACCAACCGTATCGGTTACCGATGGACTACCATCCTGGGTCTGATTCTCATGATTCTCACCATCTTTGTCTCGTTCTTCGTAAGTGAAATGAACACTACACCACAGCTATCGACTAAACGTATCTCAGGCCAACTCGCTCGCACTTCTTGTAGTCGGCCAAGCACTGGAGGGTATTCCATGGGGCTTCTTCATCGCCAACTCTCCTGCATATGCGTCCGAAATTGTACCCCTAGCGCTCCGTGGTGCCTGCACGGCTACTCTGCAGATGTCATGGTCAATTGGTTCCATCATCGTCGCTGCCGCAACATACTCTTACAACAAACGTAACGACGAGTGGGCTTGGAGAGTTCCTATCGCCCTCCAATGGATCTTCCCTGTTCCTCTTTTGGTTCTCGTTTGGCTTTCACCTGAATCTCCGTGGTGGCTTATCAGACGCGGACGCAAGGAGGAAGCTCTTCGCTCAATCAAGCGCCTTGGAAGCAAACGCGAGGGCAACAACGAGGAGACTCTTGCCATGATGGAGCGAACTGTTGAGATCGAGGCTCAAGCTGGAGGCGCTCCCAAGCTCACTGACTTGTTTAAGGGCAACGATCTCAGACGTACACTCATCACCTGTTTCATCTACATGTCTCAGAACTTCGCGGGTAACCTGATCGCTAATCAAGCAACATTCTTCTTCGAGCAAGCTGGAATCTCTCCCGACTTTGCTTTCAAGCTCAACCTCATCAACTCTTGCTTGCAATTTGTCGCCAACATCATTTCCTTGCCCTTGACTGGCTGGTTTGGTCGCCGTACAATTTACCTCTACGGCACTGCATTCAACGCTACCATGCTATTCATCCTCGGTGTCTGCGCTACTGTTAAGCAAACCAACGGTACCAACTATGCTCAGGCCTGTCTCGGTATTATCATCTCCTTCGTTTACGCTGGTACTCTCGGACCCATCTCGTACTCTATCATCGCCGAGACTTCGTCCGTTCGTCTTCGTGCCCTGTCCACGGGTGTCGGTCGTGCCGCGTACTATGTTGCTGAGATTCCTATGATCTACCTGGCCTCAAAGCTCCTCAACCCTACCGGATGGAACCTTGCTGGCAAGTGTGGCTACGTTTGGGGTTCCACTGCCGTCATCTGCTGGCTGTCGGCCTACTTCTTCCTTCCCGAGCTCAAGGGTCGCTCGTACCGTGAGCTTGATATCTTGTTCAACCGCAAGACTCCTGCCAGACAATTCAAGAAGACCATCATCGATGTCAAGGATAACGATTAGACAGACGATTTTCTGAGATCTTAGAACAATAAATGTGTATATGAGTTGACTCTTTTCGACCATATCCGCCGTCTATCTTAACGAAGTTGCGCATGTACATCTGAAAGCGAGGATTCCAAGCCTTCCATGTGTCGAGCTACAACTTGTTGACTTGTCTATTACTTCCAACCTGTGAAACTCATCAAGCATCTATCTAGTGTTTGACTCGTTCGATTCAGCGTTCTCATCGCAAAGGAGAGAGTAAAAGTCGCGATGGCGCGGGAAAGAAGAAGAACAGGGTCCGACAGCCAACGAGCTAGCCGAAACACATCCTGGAGGTCGCGATTGATCAGTAAGTATACAGACATCTACTCTACAGAAAGCCCGGGTCACTGTGAGCGGACCGTAAAACCAGGTTACACTGGAAACAATCCAAAACTGATGAGCCAATCATATTTTTGTAGGGAAGAAGACTGGCACGAGTCTTTTCTCAAATCTCTCATGATCTGACAGGTACGCGGCCAGTAACTCAGGCATTAGAAACGGTGAACCTGCCTGCTCTTTCACGTACGGCCACAGTCAGCTGAAAACTGGGCATCCCGTCCGCTCTGCCATACATAAGCAGTTGAACGGCAGATTAGTACTACGGTGGGTGACCAC
>JGI24891J29808_1000219_pt1 | contig 59230 bp, 51 predicted proteins | sample FreactcultuFSWF8_FD_29808 | JGI IMG/M metagenome (IMG submission 29808)
AAGGCAGGGTGTTGCTGAGGGTATTGGAAGTCTTGCTGCATGTTACCCATGTACTGCTGGCCGATGGGGTACTGGCTGATGGGTGGGGCAGGCTGGGCGCTGTCGTCTATGGGAGCAGGAGTCGCAAGCTCACGGAAAGCGTGCGAAGCTCTGAAGTTGTTGGGTCTCGGAGCGTGAATGTGCTGACCAAGACCATATGGGCGCTGCTGAGCCTGGTCGAGACTTGACTGCTGACCGTAACTGGGCAGGGCTGAGTTGTACTGCTGACCATAGTCGGGCAGAGCTGAGTTGTACTGCTGACCATAGTTGGAAGCAGTCAAGGCAGGCTGCTGGACATGGCTAGGCATACCGTGCTGGTTCTGCTCAGAGGCGGCCTCCTGGCCCTGGTTGGAAGCAGCGTACTCGGGGAAGTTGTCAAAAGCCGATCTGCTAGGGTTGAAAGAGTGCACGCGGCTGTGTTGAGCCTGCTGGGGCTGGGCGCCTTGGTTCTGAGCGCCTTGAGCCTTAGTGCCCTGGGCCTGGCCGGAATGAGTCTGCTGGGTAGCCGTGGCCTTGCTACCATTCATGCCACGAGAGTGGTCAAGAACGCCGCGGTTGGTGGCACCGAGTTGAGTCTCATCCTCAGCAGAGGGAGGAGTTGAGGGGCGCTTGTCCTCGTGGACGTAGTTGGCGTTGGGGCGGCGCATGTCGGACACGCTTGCGTCCAGAGACTGAAAAGGCGATCTTACGGTTGAGGATGGGCTGTTCCAAATGCTGCCAGTAGGCGACAATCTCAGACCTTGGACCGAGGCAGAGAGATCGTTGAGGCTGATGTTGAAGTCACCGAGTTCTTCAATCTCGTGTGTAACTGTGACGGACTGTGAAGGTGTGAGCAAGGGAGTCAAGTAAGGGGAGATGAATATCATGAAACGATATAGATCGTAGGATATATGATGCGCACCTTGAGACAACGTGCGCAGCGGAGGGAAGCGCCTTCGGGGTGAGCTAGAAAATGGTCATAGCAGACTGTGTGTTGGCAAGGGAGCAGACGGTGACTAGGGTTGGAGACACAAGCATGGCACTGGGGAGCGCCGATGCGGCGGTCAGCGCTCAAGCTTGTCTCGGCGGCGCTCAAGTCCCCCGGGTATCTGGGCTGAGGAAACATGAAGCTTGAGTGTTGCCTAAGATGGCGGACGTGGGTGGCTTTGATGAGTCTTTCGATGTAAGGAAGAGTGTGAGATCGTGTGTGGATAATGTCGCGTGGTTGATCGCGTCTTGAGAATGATGTTGACATTGACAGACAATCCAACGCCAGGGAACTGACGAGATCAGTGAAGGTATAATTCCGGTATGGCCCCGGCGTCATCCAATCGGGAAATCCGGCAAGTTCCTTTCTGGCACAGTAACCAAAGTGAATTACTTCCTCCTCTTCGGGGATCAGACATGGGTAAGAAAGATATTGATATTTTTTGGATGAGGGTAGCTCCATGTGTGCGGTCGGGACAGCAAAGTACATCACGAACAGGAGGACAGTACAGTGTCAAGGACAGCAAGGAGATATTGATGCAAGAGGAGATGAAGGTATACTACCGGTTCAAGATACAAATGCCTATGAAGGTGTTGATCGCAGAAGGGACGTGCGCCGTAGTTGAAAGCAAGCATGCTGACACAGAGCAAACCGCCGTCCTATGGAGGCGTCGGTCTTAGCGATGGCATGAGACAGTGATGATAGTCCTTGTCGACGAGTAGAAGTTCATGGTCCATCCAAGGGAAAGGGCTGGTCATAATCGTTTCTGGTCGGATTGGTATCTTTGGGAATCTTCTATGTAATGCAGCGCCAAGACCAGATACAGAGACCTTGGGGCAGCACAAAGCGGCGTGCAGCTGAATCAATCGAACTAGGCTGAATGAGTATGTGTAGACAAACAAGAGTAGAAGGTGTCTTACTGGAGTCAAGAAAGATTCGGCGACGAATCTTGCTCTGGCGTTCAACTGGAACATGTAAGTCAAGGCCGGGCGGCGTTAGGCAGAAGGGGTGACATACGAAGAGCTTCATCTCGGAAATCTCCTTGTCTACCTCTTCCATGAACTGGATGATGAAGTCAACAAGCTTGTGCTTGAGCATCTCCTCGGTGTGGAAGTTTGTGATGAGGAAGGAGATGTCGTATCCCTATCGTTGTGTGAGCTTGTTACAGGCGGCGTAAAACAGGTGTGGTCAACGGACCTTGACGGGTTTCCTTCTCAGAATGAAGAAAGACTCGGCACGCTGTGTCAAGAAGCGAGTGAACTTGTGGACCAGGATATGCTCAATCTCGTCTGCCTGCTTGATTCTGATGCTGACGCGGATGCTGTTGACGCTGGGCTCGATGAAGACGCGCTCGTTCTCATTGCGGGAGACGGTCAGAGGGTTGAGAAGAACTTCGGGAGAGGTTTGGGCTTCGATCTCGGGGACATTGTGACGTTCAGACGCTTGCGAAGCGAAGTTGGATAGCGACATGGCCGCCGTCAACGACGACCGCACACATTGCAGGTATGGTCGGAGTGATTGCGACTAGGAGTTGATCAGCGCTGGATAGCTAAGTTGTATGGTTGATTCAAGAGGCGTACCATGATCGAATACTGTGCAGCGACAATGTACTAGACAAGGAGCTGTCGTTGGTATACAATGCCACGCTTCAGACGACGAGGTTGCGGAGATGCCGAGCCGGTGACGCGCCCGATCGAGGGGTCTTGGGTGCTCCTTCAGCCACAGCACGAGCCACAACCTTGACTTCCTCTGTTATGCAACTTTCCTTCTCTCCAATCTCAGGACATTGCGGTCGATCATCAGTACAAGCTGTGATTCCAAGTGTCGGAGTCATAACGAGGGCTTCGCTTTCAGCCCGAATGTCTACTGACCAAGAAATTTACTATTCAAGCAGGATCAGAATTTCATGACCAGACGCCCCTTCAAATGATTGTCCATGTACATCTCGGGAAGATCTGGCGTCTTCTCGAAAGGCACGGTTCTCACATATGACTTGACACCATGAGATGCCACAACCTTCATCATCTCCTCTACTTCCGACCTGTTAGCCACTCCAGAACACTTGACGATGATTTCTTTTCCAATTAGGTCGAATGATCCAAAATGAAAGCCTTCTCCTGGCACTCCGAGAGGGACACAGATTCCATGAGGTCGCAGTGTCTTTAGCGACCACTCTATCGCTTGAACGTTGTCAGTGCAGACGACAATGCCTGCAAGTCCACCTTTGCCCGACCATTCCACAATCTTTTCGCCTGCCTTTTCGTCGTTGTAGTCAATGACCAAATCCGCTTTGAGTGGAAACTCAGTGGCTAGATCACGTCCTTCTGGACGATTGTCTATCGCGACAGTCGAGTAGCCGAGTGCTTTGCAAAACTGGACACCGAGCCCACCAAGGCCTCCAATTCCCAGAATGCCGACGGATTCGCCTGCAGGAAGACCAAGCTTAGAGATACCGCCCCAGACCGTTGCCTAGAGCTGAAGATCAGTCTCATGACGGTATCGAGATCACCAAGGTATACTTACACCAGCACACATCAAAGGTGCAGCCTGCTCAAACAAAATGGTCTCAGGCAGCAAGACAGTGTTGTCGGCATCCGCGATCATGTATTCGGCAAACGCTCCATCGCTTGTGACCCCGGCCATCTCCTTCTTCTCACAAAAGCGTATGTCTCTAGTGGTCTTGCAACCAACACACTCGTGACAGGCGTGCTTGAAAAGGAGTACGCCTACACGTTGGCCTTCGTTGAAAGACTTGGCAGCCTTGCTTCCAACCGCGACAACAGTTCCTGCTGGTTCGTGAGAGCCGATCTGAGGAGTCTGAGATTGGTAGAAGCCTTCGTAGACTTGATAATCTGTATGACAGAATCCTGCTGCGCCGATTTTGACTAGCAAATCATTTTCTCCGTATTTAGGGACATCAACCTCGTGTATTTGATACTTCTTGTTGTACTATTCGATGTAAGCATTCAGTAGTCATGGAAAAACAGACCATGAACAATACCTCGACCAGGAGGGCAGCTTTCATGGTTTTGGGAACTGATGACATGGGGTCTGATATATTGCAGATTTATAGGTAGATGTCAAAAAGTTCTTTTGTCTACCGCTTGGTGATTGAAATATTTGAAGATTGATAGAGCTTCATTCTCGTACTCGTAGCAGCTCACGAGAGTTACATGACGTGTATTTGATCAACGGTTCCGCGGGTAGTGTGAATCTAGTCAAAGCACAAAGCTAACTTTCTCGACATTCGTGTCGTTACTGTGCGATTGCTGTTTGGAGTCTTGATTGTAGATGATCGCTTTAAGCTTCCATCTCTGCAAGACATACGACATCTAGAAGGTAGAGCATCCATCGGAAGCGGCGCCTTTACGCCTTCACTAGATGCGACACTAATTGTGAGAAGCTGTGCGTCTTCTGACAATTTACTCATGGTAATCGTGCTTGATGATAGGAAATCCTGCCTGGGCCTTATATCGCGTGCTGTGCTACGTAGAAAAGTGGGTGGATGGAGCGTAGAGAGGCACAACAAGAGGTGGTCGAGCTTCATTCAGGTCTCCTCCGGTCCTCGGCTTTCATCGGGATCGTCGGTCGGTGACAATCGCGAATTAATTGTGCTTTCTCCACGTCGAGGTTGACAAGTGCTGTTGTGCTTGTCCTTCCTTCCTTTGTGTCTCTCCAATCAATTCCCGAGTCCCGACCTATCATGTTCAGATCGTCGGCAATCGTCAAGAGGGGTAGCTCCTTCGCTGGAGCTGCCCTCCGCGTCAACCACACTCCTCGTCTTGCCATCCCCGCCCTCCGCCAGTTCAGCACATCCCTCCAGATGGCACAACAAACCCGCGCCGAGAGCGATGCCTTTGGCGAGATCCCCGTCGCCGCCGACAGATACTGGGGTGCTCAGACCGAGCGCTCGCTGTCCAACTTCAAGATCAACCAGCCTCATGACCGCATGCCTCCGCAGGTCGTGCGCGCCTTTGGTATCCTCAAGGGCGCCGCTGCCACGGTCAACATGAAGTTCGGCCTGGGTATGCCATGATCAAGACACGTCCACAACCACAGCAGCTGCCTGCTAACGCCCTTCTCTCCGCGCAGACGCAAAGGTCGGTGAGGCCATCCAGCAGGCCGCCAAAGAGGTCGCTGCCGGCAAGCTCGACGACCACTTCCCTCTGGTCGTCTGGCAGACCGGCTCCGGCACCCAGTCCAACATGAACGCCAACGAGGTCATCTCCAACCGCGCCATCGAGATCCTGGGCGGCGAGATGGGCTCCAAGAAGCCCGTCCACCCCAACGACCACGTCAACATGTCCGCCTCGTCCAACGACACCTTCCCTACCGCCATGCACATTGCCGCCGTTCTCGAGATCGAGGAGGAGCTCCTCCCTGCCCTGCGCAGCCTCAAGGACGCCATGTACAAGAAGCAGCAGGCTTTCGACAAGATCATCAAGATTGGCCGTACCCACTTGCAGGATGCCACTCCCCTGACCCTCGGCCAGGAGTTCTCTGGTTACGTTACTCAGCTCGAGTACGGTATTCTCCGTGTTGAGTCTGCTCTTCCCCGTCTGCGCTACCTCGCTCAGGGTGGTACTGCCGTCGGTACCGGCCTCAACACCTTCAAGGGCTTCGCTGAGGACATTGCTACTGAGGTCAGCAAGCTTACCGGCCACGAGTTCGTCACTGCCCCCAACAAGTTCGAGGCTCTTGCCGCCCACGACGCTATTGTTGAGGCCCACGGTCAGCTCAACACCCTTGCTTCCTCCCTCTTCAAGATCGCTCAGGACATTCGTTTCCTCGGTTCCGGTCCCCGTTGCGGTCTTGGTGAGCTTAAGCTTCCCGAGAACGAGCCCGGTTCATCCATCATGCCCGGAAAGGTCAACCCTACTCAGTGCGAGTCTTTGACCATGCTCTGCTGCCAGGTCTTCGGTAACCAGGCTGCCGTCACCTTCGCTGGCTCCCAGGGTAACTTCGAGCTCAACGTCTTCAAGCCCGTCATGATCCGCAACCTCCTCCACAGCTCCCGTCTGTTGAGTGACGGTATGCGCTCTTTCGAGAAGAACTTGATCGAGGGTCTTGAGGCCGACGAGAAGAGAATCGAGGCTCTCCTCCACGAGTCTCTCATGCTTGTTACTTGCCTTAACCCCGTCATTGGCTACGACATGGCCTCCAAGGTCGCCAAAAACGCCCACAAGAAGGGTCTTACCCTCAAGGAGAGTGCCATGGAGCTCAAGGCTCTGAGCGAGGAGGACTTTGACAAGACTGTCCGTCCCGAGCTCATGCTTGCTCCCAAGGAGAAGAAATAAATGTAGATCATGAAGCGAATTGTATAATACACTTTTTTGGAATCATCTTAAGTGCGAAAGTGTCTTTTCACATGTCCTGGTTTAATCTCCTACTTTTGCATCTCTCTCATTGATCGTGTCTCCATCTCAGAATGGTTCGAGAAATAATGCAATTTCACGCACGGACATTTCTTTTCGCCGGGAAATCCAGCCTCTCCCCCGAGCTTTGAGGAACCAACTCCTTTAGTCGAGATCCTCGAGAAAACCAATTGCATACCGGAAAATGGAGGAGGCATTCGATTGGGTGTCCGATAATCAAGGCACAGTCGCCTTAACATGGGTTGCTGTTGTATTCGCCACTGCTGTGTTGTGGTTCACGACAAAAGGAGATTCCGAAGCTGCTGTCAACTTTGAAGTGCCACTTCCCAAGCAGTGTGAACCTGATTGGCAAGGAGAGGTTTTGCAGGAGCCTGGATTGAAGGTGTGTTTTGCTTTTCGTTCGTGTTCATTTCTGTCTTTCTCTGGTTTCTCGTCTCTTTTATGGAATCACGAGTTTCTTGAATGCTCGTTGATGGACATGTGAGAGGATAAAAGAGTCGGATATCAGGAGGCTTTGGGAAGTTGTCTCTTCCTCTGACAGACCTCAAAAACTTCCAAGCACCTCTGAAATTTGGTCATTGATGTTCTGAAACGGCATGATTTTATACTCTCTTGGTCTTTGAGACAACGTTATGAGTATGTGACTGACATGAGGCTTCACAGATCTCAGGTTCTTCTGCTGTTCAATGTTACTGCCCAGCAACAGGCGAATTGCTCGGCGTCATCAACCCTTCTACACCTGATGGTATCGACAGAGCCATTGCACGTGCTCAAGAAGCCCAACACACTTGGGCTCTGACGACCTTCTCGCAACGTAGAAGAGTGCTCAAGACACTTTTGAAGTGAGTGACTTCGACAGGTTCCATGTAACACAAATACTGATCAATCAGATACGTGCTCACACACCAAGACGATATCGCTACAGCAGCATGTCTGGACTCTGGCAAGACGCGCGTGGATGCACTTTTTGGTGAAATTCTGGTAACAGTCGAGAAGCTCAAGTGGACTATCGACCACGGCGAAAAGACTCTTCAACCCTCGTCTCGCCCCACCAACCTTCTCATGATGTACAAGTCCAACTCGGTCGTCTACGAACCCTTGGGGGTAGTCGCCGCCTGCGTGAGCTGGAACTACCCTTTCCACAACCTCCTCGGACCAATCATCTCAGCACTATTCACCGGAAACGCCATCATCGTCAAAGGATCCGAACAAACAGCCTGGTCCTCCAACTACTTTGTGGAAATTGTCAAGGGCGCTCTTGTAGCTTGCGGACACAGTCCTGAGCTCGTTCACGCTGTCACCTGCTGGCCCACTACAGCCGAACACTTGACCTCGCACCCAGGAATATCACATCTGACCTTCATCGGCAGCAAGCCAGTCGCCCACCACGTCTGCACTTCAGCAGCCAAATCTCTCACCCCAGTAGTCGTAGAACTAGGCGGCAAAGACGCAGCCATCATCCTCGACGCACCCAACCAAAAACCCATGCCCGCTTCCGAACTCTCTCGCATCGAAAGCATAATCATGCGTGGAGTCTTCCAATCAGCTGGACAAAACTGCATCGGTATCGAACGCGTCGTCGCCATGCCTCTAGCCTACGACTATCTTCTCTCCGTCCTTCCTCCCCGCATCCGCTCCCTACGCTTAGGAAACTCCCTCCAGTCTCTCGACATCGACGTCGGTGCCCAAGTCTCACCCCTCAACTTCGGTAAACTGGAATCACTGATCGCAGAAGCCGTGTCCCAAGGCGCCATCCTTCTCGCCGGCGGAAAACGCTACACTCATCCTGAATACCCCAGCGGTCATTACTTTTCCCCCACCCTTCTCGCGGAAGTGACGACGGACATGCGCATCGCCAATGAAGAATGTTTCGCCCCGATATGCCTTCTCATGCGCGCAGAGTCACCTTCCCACGCAGTCGAAATCACAAATTCCACAATTTATGGCTTGGGCTGCTCGGTCTTCGGTCCTTCTTCCTCTCCTCTGCAATCTGTCGCTGCAGGTGTCAAAACAGGAATGGTGGCCATCAACGATTTCGCAGCATACTATGCCGTTCAACTCCCCTTTGGCGGCGTCCGGGGTAGTGGGTATGGCAGGTTCGCGGGAGAAGAGGGATTGAGGGGTTTGTGTAATGGTAAAAGCATTTGTGTGGATAGGTGGGGGTGGATGGGTGTCAAGACCGCTATTCCTGCTGGATTGGACTACCCTATGAGGGAAACGGCTTGGGAGATGGGAAAGGGTGTCGTGGAGCTCGGGTACGGGGAAACTTTACGACGTAAAATCAGAGGGCTGAGGAGAGTGATTGGGGGTATGTGAGATCATTGGGATTGCTGTTGGAGAGTAGATTCTGCAAGAACATAAGCCATGGATGTAGAAGTATTTGCTATACTTGGCTGTATAACAAGAGAATTGCTATAAACAAGGCAAAATCACACACACATTCAACAGGCAACCTCGCACTTTGCAGCAATTTGTCCATTCTCAGATCCACGAAAGATACAAATCTCCTATACTAGAAAGATACAAGTATTCATATATACAAAAAACGCCCCATAATATATCCCAACTTCCCAAGCCCTCATCATACGCCCCCTACGTAACCCAAAATATCCCATATCCATCAAATTTAGAACAGTGCCTCGGTACTAATCTTACCCTTCTGCTGAATATCCCTAGAGCTAAACCCCAACTGTACCTCAAAGTCTCCCATCGGCAAGACCCAATTCTGCAACCCAACATCCCAGAAACTAAGATCTTTTCTCGTCAACTGCAGAGAAACCTCTACTCTCTTTTCAGGAGTGACGAATAACTTGTCAAAGGCCCTCAAAACACGGACGGGGAAATCGACAGTGTTGCCTAGGGAATCGATGATAGGAGTAGAGGGGTAGGAAATATACAACTGAACAACACAATCGCCAGGAAGAGAACCCGTGTTTGTCAAAGATGCCTGGACGACAGCAAGAGGGGTGTAAAGGTCAGGATTTCCGCCTTCTGCGCCTCCGGCTTGGGAAAGCGGTTGTGCGATTTCGTAGCCCACTGGATAAGGGTATTTGCCCGTTTTGATGTCGTCGACCGAGCTGATGTAGGGGTAGATGTATTTCTTGAGAGCGATGAAATTGGAAGGCCAGAGTGCTTCGCGGGCGTCCGGGATGGAGACGTCTAGGTGGGGAGGTGTGATGGATTCGGGTCGCTTGGCTGGGAGGGTGGAGTATTCGGTGGCCAAGGGGTGGATGAATAGACTACTGAGGTGGAAAGTCGTGTATGAGAGTCCGAAGCCAAATTCGTAGCGTGGCTCGATGTCATGCTTGTCAAAGTAACGGTAGTCGACGTATAGACCTTCAGAGAAGTTTTGCTGCGGGATGACAGCGTTGGGGCGGTAGAGAATCTTGCTTGTCGGGCCGTAATCATCCTCGTTCTTAGCGATTGTGTAGGGAAGACGACCAGAAGGATTGATGTCTCCGAAAATGATGGAGGCCAAGGCGTTACCGCTCTCTTGTCCAGGCAAGTTTGCGTACAACACCGCCTTCACGCCAGGTAGATCGATCCATTTCTCGAGGATGACGGGACCCACAGCGTGGACAACAACGATAGTAGGGCCACCACACTTGGCTGCAACCTTCTGCACAAGCTCATCACCACCTTTCTGTGCGTAGAGATCATTACGATCACCCTTGACGTCTTTCCATGCTACGTATCCTTCTCCTCCATCGGAGTTGATAAAGACAAAACACAAATCCTGATCGGCTGCGCGAGAAGGATGCTTGTCAAGATCTTCGTAGTTAGAAGGGTAGTCGGAAAGAGTGACACTTTCGACGTCAAATCCAAGATGGATACCCTCAGCAGGAGCAACAAGGTAAGGGAACTCGACAGTACCAGAACCCCATCCTTGAGCAAGAGTACCTTCGTTGCAAGCACGGTCTGCGCATGCATTGGGTCCCTTACCGTTGTTGTAAGCGTCTTCGCCGAAGATGGCGACACGAAGCTTGTCACCATTCCTAGTCAACTTCTTACCATCACGATTGAGAGGGAGGACATGGTCGTCATTCTTCAAGAGGACGGTTCCCTCGGCAGCAATCTGGCGAGCAAGCTTGCCGTGAGAGTCATCACCTTCGCCTTGGACGTTGACGAACTTGTTGACAACACCCTTAGTAGTGTCATTGCTTCCAGGGTGCAACAAGCCAATCTCGTCGTTGGTCCAGGAAGAGAAGTTGGGGCCACCACCATCTTTCTCAGCGGGCCATTTTTTCTTGTCGTCCTGACCGAACTGGTACCAGGCAGCAACAACGCGAAGGACCATGTCGTTGAGTCGCTCCATAGGAACACTACCATTGAAGACAGCCTTGGTCAATTCACCGCCCCAAACAGATTGGCCATCCATCCAGCGGAGACCATCACCAGGCATGCTCATATCAAGACCAGCAAGAGCCGAGGCAACACCACTTCTTTGAGCGAGCCAGTCGCTCTGGATGAAACCTTGGAAGCCCAATTCGTCCTTGAGAATACCATTGAGCAGCTTGCTGTTCTGGCAGGCATAGGACTGGTTGACCATGTTGTACGAGCACATGACACTACCAACACCAGCCTTGACACTCTCAGCAAATGGCCAGGCATATATCTCGTGCAGAGTTCTGTCGTCAAGGTTGCTGCTGATAGCATTGGGGGTGCCCCACTCCCAGCTCTGACGGAAGTGTTCCTGCTCGTTGGCAATGTAGTGTTTTGCAGTAGCAATAATGCCCTCCTCTTGAATACCGCGGATCATGGCGGCAGCGGCGAGGCCTTGCAGGACGGGATCCGAACCAAAGCCTTCCCAGTTTCTACCACCAGCGGGCAAGCGACCGAAAGGACCCATGCTTGGACCAAGCGCGATGTGAACACCCTTGCCACGAGCTTCGCGACCATGAGCACGGCCTTTGAGGTAAATCAACTCCTTGTTCCAGGTAGATCCAAGAGTGATGCCTGCAGGGAAGGCGGTAATGTTGTCGGCGAATCTCAAACCCAATGGACCGTCCTGCAGACAGAGGGAAGGGAAGCCGAGTCTTTCGACAGGACCAGTGTTTCCAACACACATGCCCATCTCCCAGCCAGTACCAGTGGTAATGTTGACCTTCTCAACGACGGACATTTGGCCAACCAGGGCGGCAGCCTTCTTGTACGCCTCTTCCCATGCAGTAACGGAGCCTCCTCTTGGTGCCGGATACCATGGGTCACTCTGACCACCTTCCGGCTCGGTCTTGTATACCCAGATGCCTCCAGCACTCAACAGCAGTACTAGAGCAGCTGTGAAGAGCAAGACCATCATGCAGCACATGCGAGATGGGAGCAAGTAGCGACGCCATGTCGAACGACGGCGTGTGACGAAGACCGAGTCGTGTGTTTGTGAGACGTCGTCCTTGTACGGTCGATTGGGTGTCTTGAGGGGGTCGAGTTCATTGATTGACGACGAGATGGAATCGCGCGATGAGGTGGACAGACGGTAATCTTCGGGGTGGTCGAGCGATTGACGCGGCGACTCTCTGGGCGTCAGCTCGTAGTCCTGCGACTGCGACATTGCTGTGGTTGTGGGATGTCGCTATTATGACATGTAGGAAATAGAACGAGAGGTGTCTTGTACTCAATGACCTCTTGGAAGCATTGCAGAAGAAGAAGAAGCCATCATGTACCTGAGGCTGACAGAGTTACGCCATGCCATCTATCTGCTGCACTCCAGCCGACATCCGATCCGTCACATCTTGATTGCTCGCCCCGCTTTTCGCCCTTCCCGTCCTTTCCTAATTCAGTCCATACCGTAAGCCACCACTAAAGTCTCCGATGGCCAAACTCACGGCACAAGCAACCACTTCTCTCAACATGATAATTCAGGATTCAGTATTAACGCTTCATCAATTCGACATATACATAGGGGCCATTCCTCCCATTCGTGTTACATTCGCCATAGCCATCATAGTTCAATCGCAGCCTGGGCCGGTCCGACCTAAGATTCCCCATTATCAGCCTTCCGTTCGGGTATCAATTTTGAGGCTGCTCAACATCGTGCTGACCATTTGGACAACTTCCTCAAAGCTTAGAGGCAGGGGCGGGGCTACCCACAGTCGTGATTTCGTCGTACAACAACCTGTGCAACCACGTTAGCAATCTTGTCCTACTGTCAATCTTGGAATCTCTTGTTACGTACGATGTCAAGAACTCGTCATACTGCTCGCCAGTCACCTGAGTGGCAAAGTACTTCTCTGCCAACTGGTACTTGTGGCCCTTTGGTGCCTTGGACCCGAGCTCCTCAGCCTGCTCGTGGAGGAGCTTGAGTGCGTACTCCTTGTTGATCGTCTGCCCTTCGGCCGTCTTGGCCTGGTGCTTGCACCATTGCCAAAGTTGACTTCTGCTGACCTCGGCAGTGGCAGCGTCTTCCATCAAGAAGTTGATGGGGACACAGCCAACTCCTCTGAGCCAGCCCTCCATGTAACCGAGACCGATATTGAGGTTCTTTCTGATACCGTCCTCGGTAATCTGGCCGGGAACGTTCATGTTGAGGAGATCGTATTGCTTGATGTTAACATCCAATCTGCGTACGTGGAGCTGGTTAGGCGTGGGCATGTGCTCGTTGAAGACCTCGGCAGCAATGCTGGCAAGGGCGGGGTGAGCAACCCAGGTACCATCGTGACCAGCCTTGACTTCGCGGAGCTTGTCGGCACGGACACCAGCCATGGCCTTGTCGTTGGCCTCCTTGTCGGTCTTGATGGGAATTTGAGCAGCCATACCACCCATGGCGTGAACGCCTCTGCGGTGGCATGTCTTGATCAGAAGCTTGACGTAAGCATCCATGAAAGGGGAAGTCATGGTGACAGCAGAACGGTCAGGCAAGACAAAGTTGGGGTTCTGGCGGAAACGCTTGATGGTGCTGAAGATGTAGTCCCAACGACCGCAGTTCAGACCTGAAGAGTGGTCACGGAGCTCGTAGATAATCTGTCCCGATGTTAGCTAACTCATCCGGAGTTCTACAACTGCAATTCTTACCTCGTCCATCTCGAATGCTGCCATGATGGTCTCAATCAAGACAGTACCTCTGATGGTACCACGGGGCATGCCAATGTAGTCCTGGGCAAGGTTGAAGACATCATTCCAGAGTCTAGCCTCAAGATGGCTCTCCATCTTGGGGAGGTAGAAGTATGGGCCAGCTCCTCGCTTGACGAGCTCCTGTGCGTTGTTGAAGAAGTAGAGACCGAAATCGAACAAGGAGCCAGAGATGGGCTCGCCGTCGACGGTGAAGTGCTTCTCCTCCAAGTGCCAACCACGGGCACGAGCGATGAGTGTGGGCAACTTGCGGTCGGTACGGAGCTTGTAGTCCTTCTCACCCTGCTTGAAGTCGACCTGCTTGCGGATGGCGTCGTAAAGGTTGAGCTGACCGTTGATCATGTTGTCCCAGGTAGGTGCACTTGAGTCTGGGAGATTCTGTCAGCCGCTTGTCTTTTTGTTCCTTCCTTGGTGGGCTCACCCTCAAAGTCGGCCATGTATGTCCAGACATCCGAGTTTAGGGCATTGACAACCATCTTTCTGTCGGTAGGACCGGTGATCTCAATTCTGCGGTCGGCAAGGCCGGGTGCTGGTGGTGCACCCTTCCATGCATCGCTGTCGCGGATGTGCTTGGTCTCAGGGAGGAAGTCGGGAAGCTTGCCGGCGTCGAGCTCGGCCTGGCGGGTTTCGCGTCGTTGCAACAGTTCCTTGCGAGTCTTGTTGAATGTGCGGTGGAGAAGGGCCAGGAAGACGGTAGCCTCCTTGGAGATGACCTTGCGAGTCTGCTCATTGAGAGGTCCGAGGATGTTGACCTCACGGAGAATTTGTTCTTGGCTCGCCATTTTATCTTTTTTGGTTTGGATATGAATGTGTTTCACGGATAGAACGAGGAAGTTCAGAGCAGGAGGAAAGACAGAAATGATGAGCAGATCTCCGACGTATATATGTATCTAGCTATCGTTATGCCGTCAGAGATACCTTACCGAGGCTAGTGATCTGAGCTCTTTTACACCTCTTCTCCGGCGAGAACGGCGGGGGAAGGGAGATGGTCGAGATCCGGGAGATGTGGGGAAGTTCTCTCCCAGTGGTTCACGTCATTCATGCTCTTCGGCAATTGCGTTCCGCCTTCCTGAATAGAGAGTCTCAAATACTCTTCAATCGCCATTTGTATAGAGAGACCTTGCTCATTCTGCGAGTTTCGGAGATCAATTCATCACCTCGGGTTGTAGACGCCGCGGTCTGGCACATCAACTTTTGTTCTTCACATGCTGCCGGTGCCGAGGTCAGAGAAAACAGTCACAACAAAATGTTAGGCTCGTGCAAGGACCTGGAAACGCCCGTGTTTCCCCATTCGGGTGCCCGGAAGTCGCCGCGCTTGTGATAGGCCTGCAAAATGCCAGCTTTACTCGATGAATACACCTGAGAGTGACTCGATGGCTACATGTAACATGGAAAGAAGGGTTCGCCCATCGCGCACTTTGGATCTTTCGGGATGCTTTCCGATCAGGGGCTGAGTATTCGTTATATGCTCCCATCGAGTAAGAGCTGGATGTTATCTTCGCCGTACGCGCTGCTCGGCTCCCTTCACCGTGTAGATTCTATCGGATCTCCTCGTGTGCTGAACTCTTGTCGCGCGTTCAGCTGTAGAAACGCGCGACTCTCGCCAAATAAGTACCGGTGGCCTTCACGATGCACGTGACTGTCAACGCTTCTCTGTGGACGACTGTCCTGCTTGAAAAACAAAATGTTGAATTTGTCACTTTCCACCGCACGAGACATCTCTCTTGTCGCTTTACGCGGTTTATCACAGATGCAAGTGGAAGCAACATGGATTTTTTTGAAGAACGGTTCCTTCCATGAACAATACGGCGCGAACCCAGCGACTCGTGGCCGGAGCGGGATAATCCATCGTTCTACTTCATGTCCTGCACGTACTGCTCTTCAATAGAGAGTCTCTTTTGCTTAGCAAAACACAGGCGATACTACCTTCGAACACGAATATCACAGATTCACAGATGCGTCTGCGACCACAGTCGCCATAAATTTCGCTCGGGTCATGAGTTGCTCTGCTATCATCCGAGGCTCCTACGCTCAAGTCAATCCTATAGCTGAATTTGGACCGCCGTCTTGTCTGGACTACCCTCTTCCCGACTGATCTATAATTAACAACTTCTTTGGTCTACACACTACTGCCGAAAATGCCGTCTATATTCCTGTCATGGGCCGACGTAACACTGCATGTGGTCTAGCAATGTTGTGTCTTAGTTGGCGCCAGGATACTGCTGGGTGTGTAAAACCATGTAGGTTGTTCTTCACTACCTCAACGATTCGACATCGACATGCCTACCCTGCGTTTGTGCACTATCATCGACAGCACTCGTACGCTTGGGCTAAAAGTCCGACATAAGCCGGAACACTTCTCCTCGCAGGGTCCAAAAAGCGACTTTCGCTCATAGTAGTGATGGACAATCTTGGAATAGCGGTCGGCATGATTGGTCCCATGCAGCATAAATCAACATCTAATCTGGAGTTAGAACGGAGAAAGGGCGAGCTGCAAACTCCACAGCTATCAATGATAGGGCATGGTCAGGATAGACACGCTGTCCGAACGTTTTGTTGCTGCAGCTCTTATCACTTACGCCTAGGACACCCATAAGATGTGTCCCCATTTGGTATACAAATCCTTGTGCCCGAACTTCATGCGAAGAGGTCAGACGCGTAGACAAGAGCGCAATACTGTATCAATCCCAAAGCGTCTCTGTCCATGATCATCTTTGATGCAGATAGACAGGGTTCGTAATTTCGTATACGACTCAGGTACGGATGTCCACGCATGCTGAGAAATCGGTCAATCGAAACATCTTCCTCGATTGACTTGCTGTTTGTCAATTCGATCTTTGTTGCTGTGTGATACGTATGAACCATGCTCCGAGGGCAGGGTATCAACTTTGGTCGACAATGCCAACCCACTAATCCGACTGACTCTGTTGGTGTTTTTTGACCATCTTGGCAGCATGCAGACTCCTGTCGAGCTGTTTCACCCTCAACCGCTGTAGACACCAAGGCCTCAGACGTCTGACTCTCCATACTGAACCCCAAATTTCAATCCCGCTCCCGTCAGAGTATTATTAGCCATGGCGTGTGACATGTTCAAGAACGAAGTCAAGTTCGGGGGCCTGGATTGGTGTCCGAGACGTTGGCTTCCGGCAAAACTTGGCGTGCAGTGTTTGTCACAGAAATCCACCGCGACTTCTGAAAAGTGGTCCTTTCTCGCAAATTTGAACTTGCCTGCGACGTCATTCGCAAACGGGCTGTCAAAGCGAGTTGAACGAAGAGCTGGAGATGCGAGATGCGCGACACCATCTGGACAGACGGCATGCTTGCCCGACTTGCCCTCGACCTGTAGGGTTACTGACACCTGAAACTGGTTGGCCGACGCCGCGAAGGCAAGCTTACGGATGCAAAACTTTTCCTAATAACGTAAAACTTGTACCTGCAGGATGGCACAGCTTTGAGCTTCGAGCCCTAGCTCTGGACTGTGCTCTGCACTTCCTGCCTACCGCCGCGCAACGGTCAATGCCATGCTGTTAAACCTATCCACCTACGTCGATCGGATCAGAATTCTTGTGTTTAGTGTTCCACTAATGGTCAGGTACATTACCCCCCGAGACGACCACCGTATCGTCATAGTCTTTGTGCCACCCTTCATTTTCTCGAGATCGATACTCAAATACCATCCTCCTTCTCAAACTCCATCCATCTCTGCCTCCTTTTGATACCCAGCTTTCAACACCACCACCTCCTTCCTGCCCTTCCCTACTGGCATTGATCCTTGACTGGTTTCAGTGTTTCACCGCCGCCTCCAATCATACACGACCCCTTTTTCACCCTGTGTCTATCGCTACATTTGACAGAGTCGAAGAAAGAAAGAAAGACCGTCTTTCCAACAACCCATACCCAATCCGAGCTGTGCTTGACAATTGGTAGCGTCGTGTGCGTGCCAGGCATCTTCAACGTCGAGTCATTCGCCCAAGCAACAAACTTCACCTAAAGCAACATCATTCGCCACGAGTTGTCTACGATACCAAAAGCAGCATTCTTTTGATCCGTTGCGAACTGAAGACGACTACGAGAATACCAAAGCGACTATACCCTCTGCGACGTGATATTCGACTTTACTACTTGTGCTCAGTAACAAATCAGTATGGGCAACGACAAGATCGCCAAGGGCGACACTATGTTGCGAAGTAACGGTTCATCTAGCGAGCTGTCCGGATCCGTGGACTCTGACGGCATGCAACTCGCCTCCATGGGCTACACTCAAGATCTGAAAAGAAATTATTCAGTTTGGTCTATCCTGGGAGCAGGATTCTCACTCACCAACTCATGGGTATGCGATTAATCTAACAACATGTCTTTGTTGTGCTGACATCTTTCAGTTTGGTGTGTCCATCGCAATGGTGACTGGTATCAATTCGGGCGGCCCTGTCTTGCTTGTCTACGGTATCATTGTCGTCATGTTGGTCAGTATCTGCGTTGGTGTCAGTTTGAGTGAACTTGCCAGTGCACTCCCAAACGCAGGTAAGTTAACATCCCTAGGACATCCCTTGACTTCCTCCTTGTCAACGCGGCTTGCTGTGAAAATGCACGATGCTTTTCGAGATCAGAGCTCTGTACAGTGGGAGCGTCTAAAGCAGTCCTTTTCTGACACGAATCAATAGGTGGACAGTACTTTTGGACCAACGAATTGGCCTCGAGAAAATACGCCAAATTCTCAAGCTATCTTACCGGTTGGTTCTCTTGGGCTGGATCTATCTTCTCGTGCACATCAACCACTATCGGAGTAGCAAGTGGGCTCGTTGGATGCTGGCAACTCTCTCATCCGGACTACGTCGTCAAGGATTACCATGTTTTCGCAACTTACCTTATACTTACATGGTTCTGCTTCTTGTTCAACTGCTACGGCAAGATTTTGCCCTCAATTGCTACGGTTGGACTTTACTGCTCTCTAATCTCATTCATCGTAATTTTGGCCACCGTACCGGCCACAGCACCAAGTCACCAAACCCCTAAGTTCGTCTTCGCAACCTTTATCAACAACACTGGCTGGACTAACTCCGGCATTGCATTTATCACTGGACTAATAAACGCCAACTGGGCCTTCGCGTGTCTTGATTGCGCCACGCATTTGGCTGAAGAAGTACCTCGTCCCGAGAAGATGATACCCATTGCTATCATGGGTACGGTCGCTATCGGATTTGTTACTAGCTGGTGCTTTGTTGTTTCCATGCTGTTCAGCATCGTTGGAGATTTCCAGGATGTTGCTAATAGCTTGACTGGAGTACCGATTCTCCAGCTCTTCTACAACGCTCTTAACAACACCGCTGGGGCTATAGCCTTAGAGGCCCTGATCATCTGTACCGGTTTGGGCTGTGTCATTGCAGGGCACACTTGGCAGAGTCGCTTATGTTTCTCTTTCGCTAGAGACCGTGGCGTGCCAGCCCACAAGTGGCTTAGCAAGGTCGACCCTAAGCTGGATGTCCCTTTGAACGCTCACTTCACTAGCTGCGTTATCGTCACCATCGTTGGCTGCATGTATCTGGCTTCTACCGCAGCCTTCAACGCCATGTCTAGTGCTTGCATCGTCCTGCTCTACATCTCTTACGCCATTCCAGTCGTCTGTCTTTTGTGCAGAGGAAGACAGCAATCACTCACTGGTCCCTTCAACCTCGGCGTATTTGGACTCATCTCCAACTACGTCCTACTTGCATGGACAGTCTTCACGCTCGTTCTATACTCATTCCCGTCTTACATGCCCGCAACTGCCGGAAACATGAACTACGTTTGTGTCGTTTACGCAGTCGTCTGTTTCATCATCGCAGTTGATTGGTTCTCAAGAGGCAGAAAGTCCTACAGAGGACAGGAGGATAGACATGTTGATGTCGGCGACAACGACATCTTCGTCAAACCGATTGCGAGCGCGACGGAAGCATAGAAATGATGCATCGGCCTTCTTTCCATCTTTTCACGAATCATGTATATACTTTCAATTGAACCATTATGTCAGAACAAGGTTTTTCCGGGAATGTTCTGCCACCATTCCCGAAGTTCCAAGGATCGGAGCGGCAGATGATGATATCGAGCGCCAGAAGAATTTCATGCGACACTAGCCGAGCACCAGCATTGTATTGTAAGGGGCATCAACGGGTCGACCAGGAAGAGAGGCAGGATCCCCTTTTTGCATCTCGAGAGTGTACAATGTGATAACTCGACAACTAAGTCTTCGTTGGGAACTCTCTCAGTTCCCCAATTGTTGTGCCTTGCTATGGCTGGTCATACTGTGGCATGCGCTGGATAAGAATGCCGGTTCTGCTCTGTATGGGTTCAGGACAAGCATTTCCCCACCGGCTCGGCTGCATATTTTTGGCTGTGCCGTTGAAGTCTTGTGCGCGCTTGTCGAAACCTTCAAGCCTCGCAAGCCTTTTTCCAGCCTCTTCCGCCTGTCTGCAGGAACGTCAAAGTACCCTTCCGGAAGACTTCTCTGCTTCTGAATTGTATCGCAAGATCATGAGAATGAGAGATCATATTCGCAAGCTTGTTTGCTGTCAACATCATTTCCAGGAATCGTACAGAGCGGGTTAAACCGGTCTTGCGACACGAAAGACGTTACTTTGACAAACTTGCGTGGTGCACGGCTTGAAGTGGTATCAGACACGATCCGAGTTCCGGTTAAAACTCGTCCTCGACCACTCAGGCTGCAGTAGATAATGAGTTGCCTCGTCATATCATCAGTCGGACCGAAAACACACCCTCACCGGTGGACACACCATTCCTGAAAGGACCTTGAAGCGGATCTTCAATTCGGACCTTCTCAACAACCCTACAGGCATCCTGCATGTTTTGGAGTGATTCTGGGGGCAAGTTCTCCATGGAGATGAGAAATGGAGAGACCGCGTGCCTCCACCTTCGCGATGGTCTGCCCACGGAGAGTGATCGGCTCTGATGCACGAGCATCCCCATGGATGTTCTCCACTTTCATGGAGCATACAAAAAGGTGGAGGGTCACCCAGTTGAGTGAAAGTTTCCTTTCTTGAAGCATTCTTTTGCAACCGTCCACTCCTCTTTCAACCCAAGCCGAGCGTAATCGTTCGCTTTCTACATCAACATGGGTAAAGGTGTCAAGGGTGCTGCCTCTGGAGAGCAGCATGAGAACATTGAGATGTTCGACCCCGCTCAGCAGGGAAGCTACATGGATCGTCGCGAGATGACAAAGGACCAAATGGAAGACGCAGTTCGTGCTGGCAGTGTTCCTCACGTCAACACCAGCGAGGCTGTTGATATTGCAAAGAACGGCGGCTGGGAAGTCGATGCTCTGATGACCGAAATGCAGAAGGAGATCGACGCTCAAGGTGGTGACAACAATGGCCACTTCGACCTCGAGTTCGCCAACCCAAAGTACTTCACGTACCTCATTGTTGCCTTTGCCTCGATGGGTGGTATGCTTTCTGGTCTTGATCAATCGCTTATCTCTGGTGCCAACCTCTTTCTTCCTGGAGATCTTGGACTCAACGACCGTCAGAACAGTTTGGTCAACTCTGGTATGTCTCTTGGTGCCGTCGGTGGTGCCATCATCTTGTCTCCTGCCAACGAGTACCTCGGACGTCGCTGGGCTATTATCCTCTCTTGTATTCTCTACACCATTGGGTATGTCAAAAAAATCACTATGAAACCAGTCACGAGTTCTAACCAGAATGACAGTGGTGCTCTCGAAGCTGCTGCCATGAACTACGGCATGATCATCGCTGCTCGCGTTATTCTCGGATTCGGTGTCGGTCTCGAGGGTGGTACTGTGCCAGTCTACGTCGCTGAAACTGTAGAGAGAAGATACCGTGGTAACATGGTCTCCCTCTACCAGTTCAACATCGCTCTGGGTGAAGTCCTTGGTTACGCCGTTGCCGCCATGTTCGTGACTGTTCCTGGAAACTGGCGCTACATTCTCGGTTCCTCGCTACTCTTCTCTACCATCATGGGTATTGGTATGCTTTATATGCCAGAGTCTCCTAGATTCCTCATGCATAAGGGCAAGCCTGTGGAAGCCTTCAAAGTCTGGAAGCGCATTCGTGGCATTGAACAGCTGGATTCTCGTGAGGAGTTCTACGTCATGAAGATGTCTCAGGAGCAGGAAGATCAGGAGGTCGCTGCCGGTCGTGGCAACGCAAAGTACCCCTGGATGGACCTGTTCACCGAGCCTCGTGCACGTCGCGCCTTCGTTTACGCCAACGTCATGATCTTCTTGGGTCAGTTCACCGGTATCAACGCCATCACCTACTTCATGAGTACTCTGATGCAGAACCTCGGTTTCGACAAGTACCAGTCCAACTACATGTCGTTGGTTGGTGGTGGCTCGCTTCTCATCGGTACCATCCCTGCTGTCCTCTACATGGAGAGATGTGGTCGTCGCTTCTGGGCTTGTGCTACTCTCCCCGTCTTCTTCGTTGGCTTGATCATCGCAGGTGCTTCCCAGTACGCTGGTGGCCAGAACGCACAGATGGGTGTCTACCTTACTGGTCTCGTCATCTACGAAATTTTCTTCGGAACCTACGCCTGTTTGACTTGGGTCATTCCCGCTGAGTCTTACCCCACCTATCTACGCTCCTATGGAATGACCACCAGTGACGGCTGGCTGTTTTTGTCGTCCTTCATCGTCACCTACAACTTCACTGGCATGTCGAAGGCCTTCACCAACATTGGTCTCACCGCAGGCTTTTACGGCGGTATTGCCTTCGTCGGCTGGTTCTACCAACTGTTCTTCATGCCCGAGACCAAGGACAAGACCCTCGAGGAGATCGACCTCATCTTCTCTCAGCCCACCAGCAAGCTCGTCGCTCAGAACTGGAAGAACGTCAAGGAGACCACCAACGATCTCCTCCGTTTCAGATTTAAGAAGGTCTTCATCGATGCACACAACGCCCCTGCTGTCGACTTCTCGCAAGGAAAGCACGAGGTCGGTCACCAGGCATGAGCTGTCCACGATCACATGGATCAGGGCTGGATTACCTGAGCCGTGGACCTTCATGATATGCCTGAAATTATCAGGAAGATGGTTACTGGCATCTGTGTGTTGCCAAAAGTGAGATTGGTTCTTCTTGTAGATACATGACCATATAATATGAGCTTACGATTTCAAATCACTTCTTGTCGACTCGTATGTTTTCGCCCTAGTTAATGTGACTTACTGTTGTTACTTGTTCTAGCCATTATTCTGTTCTCGTGCCTGTGTAGTCCTAAGATCATCTGGAAGATCACGTTGTCTTTAGAAACTTGTATCGCTACCAAGAAGCGTGCCAAGCATCGACTTTCCGGGCAGGGTCGTATCTTCAACCACACCTGTAGAGGTCGACAACGATATTGCGAGTGTACCACATGTGTTGATGGTGCAATAATATCACAGGTATACTTTTTACAACTATCTCCAAACGGTTATGAGTATTTGGACGGTCTGCACCTCTCTGTGATGAGCAATATGGGAATTTGACTAAATTTTACAGCCACTCTGGGAAGAGCACTGCTTTTGTAGTGAGCACGACTGCGTTGCTGGATGTGATTCATAATTGGTAAAACCGAGGGGTATCATTAACTTTCGACATGACATAGGATAATATTAAAGCCATACAGCATCACACGGAAGGAGCGTGTAAGCCACACGGTATTATGTACAGATTGAGTGTGCTTAGTAGGCCGAAGTCACGACAAGGCGACCATTTGACTGTGGCTTTTCCACCCGCTTCAGTGCATTATAAAAATGTGTTGTATAAGACACGTCTTGTCTGATGATGCCCAATAGTAAGAAAATCAGCTCTTCACATCTCTCCTTTGGAAGCTAACCAACAGCGATCTGAGCCCTTGCCCCATAACTACACTCCATCATCATTGCGAGCTGCGAGCAGAGTCTTCTGTAGTCCTCTGCGCATCTGCTTTGCGGCGAATATCGTCCTCTCTCATCCTCACCCTACGCTGCTCAATGGGCTCCCACGCACATGGGCCAGAATATTGCGCCTGTGGTGGTCCGAATCTCGTGAGCAAGGCATTCTGAAATTGCTGTGTCCTCGCCTTGTTGGCCTGAAATTTTTGATTGCCGAGCTCGATAAGGATGCGCATATATCCTTCCGTGACCATCGGAATCAGTCTACCGTCAGGTCCCTCGTAGCCAATTATGTTATCGAAGACTAGGTCGTTGGTGCGTATTGCTACCATAGCGGTTGATGTTCGAAGATTGTCAGTCGAGATACTCGAAATACCACTTTCTCTAAACCCAGATTGAAGTGCTGCTGTGTGTATCTTTTGTGCGCTTTCGAGCGAAGAGCTCAGCACATGTAAGAACTGATTCAACAGTCAACACGGGGCCAATGTCATCGTTTCCGACGCAAGAGACGAAGGCTTGAGAGCGGACCGATGAAGAACGAGATATTCAGGTTTCACCTACCATGGGTTCGAATTTGCACCTTACCCACCTCACGCCCTTGGCAGATGAAGGGACGCTCAACTCGGTATGATCGGACAGTCCCAGCATTGGAGCTACAGATCCATTTCCAGACAACGGCAGAGGATCGTGCGAGATAAACAACCACTGACCATCACCTTCACCCAATGATGATTGCGATGAGTTTGAGTCTTTGCCTTCCAGATACACAGCGAAGCGACCGGCGCAGCTGCTTGTCGTTGCAAGTGTGTCTAGTTTATTGATTTCATCTACCAACTCGCGAATGCCCACGTCTACGCAATCTCCAGGCTGGATATCCGTGGATGAGGCATCAGGCACTGCGAGTTGTTGCAGAATTTTCGCCTTTTTGGCCGCGAATGTCGTCGACATGGTGGTGGTGTATCTCAGGCAGCGCGTCAAATTTGAGAGGGAGTCCCGATCCAGCGGTAATCAAGCGCCTCGTGGATAAATCCGATTGGAGTCGTGTGAATATTCTTTTTTTCCTTCCTGGGTACAAAAAACACACGCGATGCAAGAGAGTCGTGCGATGTTTGGAGGGGCTTCATGATGTCATTCTTGGAATGCGATTCTCACGTTCCGGTCGCGTGGAAACGACTCGCGAATTGAGTTGGGACACGGACAAAGTGCTGGCCTCCATCGCACTTTCTGAAATTGATCAAAGTCTGGTTCGCTCTCCACCAGGGATTGTCTAGTTACAGGACTGGTGTCTCAACAGCCAGCAGAGAAATAAACCACTTGATAACTGTGGAATTGGACCCTCCCCACTTGGATAACACTTTCCTCGAAGATCAAACAAACGACGCGCAATATGGCTCGGAAATCCGCCAACACCATTGAGAGCGATGAAGCGAAAGACCCAAGCATTGGGGACCGTAAACGAAAGCAGCCATCTACTAGGGCATCTCAAAGAGCTGCAACCAAAAGCCGATACTTTGAACACAACACAGATGAATCTGGAGAAGAAGCTCCAGAAGACAGTTCATCCAGTGTCGATGTGGAATCTGAAGACGACTCTGATGATGAACCTGAAGAGCACTCATCCGAGGAAGAACAGCGTCACCGAAAGCGCAGAACCCCTGCATCAACAAAGACGTCCCAGACTGCCCCAGCCGCAGGCACCAAAGGCAAGGAACTTTGGCGTCAAGGTGTTAGTACTGGACTCGCCCCAGGAACTCAGGTCATCATCAAGAAGCCGAAGCCTAGAGCTGCGGGAAGCACTCCATACTCCGATGACACGATCCATCCAAACACCATGCTATTTCTCAAGGATCTCAAGGCGAACAATGACCGAGAATGGCTCAAGAGTAAGCAGATACCGTCTTTCTTCCATTCATGCGTATATCTCGCCCCGTGTCAGAATCAAAGATCTCGACAGGGGCCGAATTCCGCTATTTCTCCACATCACCGCCTTGATCTGAATGACCATCAGATAGTTGCGTGTGCACTATCCCATCACGGCTGCGCCGCTCAATATAGCATCATGCAACAAAACACGAGACAGAATTCTCTCGGCCGAAAGGTCCTTTTTTGGCTGACTGCAAGGAACGCTGGTTCGCTTTGCAGCTCGAGCATTTGTGCAGTAGCTTGCAGCCAGATCAACGAAAGGACGTTGATTTTTATCTGTTCTCCACAAGTCCTCCACCCGCTCGAGCGCCTATTTACACCGCTAGATCTCACACACCATTCTCCAAAGATGGCTTCGCCTAAATTCTTTTTGCATTCATGCAGTGGCTGACTCGTTACCATTACCACAGTGTACGATGCCGACTATCGTTCTAGTTTGAAAGACTGGAACTCTTTTGTGGAGGCCTTGACCGAAAAGCTCACCGAAATTGACGACACCATTCCAGAACTGCCACTCAAGGATGTGGTCAGTGGAGTCTAGAATGTGATATATACATCACATGGGACTGACCTCTCAACAGGTATTTCGCATTTACAGAGATATCCGGTTCAGCAAGGATCCTACGCCTTACAAGGTATGTACTTGAATGCTCTCGGCCGCAACAAAGATGCAGGCAGTATCGAAGTGGCCCCATCTCTCTTGCGCGCTAATACAATAATAACGCTTTGACCTCTATAGCCATATTTTTCCGCAGCTTGGTCAGTCACACGTGAGCACAAGGAACGAGGATACGACGCTGACCAACATATTTAGGTCTAGGACCGGACGTAAAGGCCCGTACGCCGCCTACTATGTTCAAATTAGCCCGAACGACAGTTTTGTTGGTGAGTGACACGATATGTTTTCTTTGATTCTTGATTTATATGGCGCTTGTTGGTCTGCACGGTTGTGGCTTGCTCAATCTACTTGGTGGTCATTTGCCTTCCCGGAGCGACATCATCTTGAATCGCTACCCGCTCCCGGCACGATTGACAGTGGGGTTGACGAACACGGCGGCAATCGATCAGGGTCGAGCCGTGTGTGATTAGATAACGGCTCGATCAACCGATCAGACTGTTGTTGGAAATGCCCTGGAGGACAGTCGTCTTGCTACATCACACACGCTTGCACTTCTGTTCCATTGTTGGACGTTGAAAGAGACCCATTCCGACTTCCAACGCGGAATGCCGTAGTCTAGACGATGTCCCAGCCGACATTGTTCCCTCGCTCTTACAGTGTGTCTCGATATGAAAAGAGCGGGCTACACAGCAAGGGTCGTATGGCTCGTCTTTTCGTGCTAGAGACTCACATACCCGAGTCGTGGGAATGCACGATGTCTTCCCTACGGGTACGGTCGTCCGAGTAGAAGGGCCGCTTGGCACACTCCCGTAGGCCATGAGTCCAATCTGGAAGCAGCTGTGTGTCTCCACAGATCGGTTTGTCAGGGTCGTGGATGTTGTGTTGAGAGTCGTCTCTTCTTTCTCACAGTATATGCGGGCTCGAGGTGTTCGGCTACGCTGCGCTCTTGAGTACGATTCGTTTGGACGTCGTCTACGCTCAGGTCGACTGCGACTGCGACTGCGACTGCTTCATTGGTTAGCGTTGTTGTCCCAGTCTTGCTTGTTTCGGACACAGAAGCAGACCGAAGTCTTGAGCATGGATTGAGCTTCCTCATGCGGGCGCAAGCTAAGCCTGCCTGGCGAACCTGTGAATTGAAGCTGACCCTTCATGATGTAGGTGGAGGCTACTGGTCTCCGGACGCAAGAGCTCTGGCAGCTTTGCGCAACACAATCGACAAGAATCCGCAGCGTCTCAAGGACGTGCTGATGAACGATCAGATGCGAGCTGAATTTCTCTCTGGCAGCTCGGCCAAGGGAGCCGTGAAAGCTTTCATAAAGACAAACGCGGAGACCGCATTGAAGACCAAGCCAAAGGTAAGCAGCCAACCTCTCTTTCTCCGTTGTAGGTAGATCGTGTATGCCTTCAACCACTGGTTGTGGTGAAGCTTATTGAGACGGACATGCTCGATGCTAGCCTTCAGTCTTGCTTGTGTCAGCGAGGAAGTGTTTGGCGAAGAATGTCACCATCCAGCCTTTTCCGGTGCTTCGTGGCTGGCTACCTTCTTAGCAAGCCGCTTGAGCACGCTCGGAAGAGTGCGGACTTCGATGTGACGTCCACAGCCCATCCCTAAACGGCAGGGAGTAGCAAAACCTCGACTGCCGGATGTTTTGAGGAAAGAGAAAAACGAAGCAAAGTCGATCACACTCACGAAGGATTGCAAATGCAAGTCGTCACAGGTGATAGCAAGGGAACCTTCGGTCCATGCTTCATCCCGGGCGGGTAGGGGTTCCTCGCTACTACCTTACTCCCGCTCGGGCTGGAGCGTCCCGCGTTGCCTCTTTTCATCGCAACACCGAGATCAACAAGGGAGATGACAGCTCATTTCCCTTGAGACTGTACGGAAGGTTCGTTTTTCGATACCTCGTCTGTCCGGCACGGCCAACTTTCATTCACTTACCCTTCATCTCCTAGAGTCTACAGACACCCGACGACACGTATGCCGAGATGACGAGCGAGATTCGTGAAGTGGTTATTGTTTGGTAGACTAGTCGGTTGAACCCCGCTAGCCAAACCTACCTGACATCCGTACATGTGTCTCATGGCATGAGCGCCAAAATTAACAGGATGATTGATGGTCATACAGTGGCATACGAAATGGAAATTAGAACTGACCCTGTTCATTTTGTAGGGATACGATGCTGGTCATCCGGACATCGACCTTCTCCGCCTCAGACGCTTTACAGTCGGCACCAAGTTGACTGATGCTGAAGTCCTCGACGCGCAAGTTCTGCGCCGAATTGCGGATCTGTTCTCGGCGCTGCACCCGTTTGTGAGTTTCCTTCCCTCTACCCTTGCGGGCCTGCCCTTCCTTGACTTTTCGAATCGTCCGCGCATACAGAAAAGGGCGCGTACTCAACCATGGTACTCGTGTTGCACCGTCTCTCGACTATGCGGCGACGGGGGGTGGCGGACCTTTTAAGGTCGCGAGTCATTATCCACAAAATGACAACCGTCCGGCCCGCGGTACGGTGCGCGGTCTGTTTCGGGCTTTGTCCTTCTCTGAAGCAAGCCTTGAAACCTTCTTGCCAGCCAATATCCCTACTAGCCAACCACAATTGAAAGAATGCTGGCTGATGTTTATTGAATTCCAGATCGCTTGCTTGAATCGAATTTCCCTTCCAGACCCTGGCGAAGAAGAAACAGATGCTGATGACGATGATGAGGATGGAGATGAGGAACAAGAAGCCGAGGACGAACAGAATGAAGAATCCGAGACAGAAGCCTCTGATGCCTAGCTAGCAGAATGCAACACAGAATCCAGAGGTGTGCCGTTGAATTACGGGTAAAAGGTTCCAACAGACATGTTGGTCCTCTAGTTAGCAAAGTTGATCAACAAATCCTCGACTGCCACGAAGGTATCGTTTTCTCATGCCCTGCGCCATATTCTTCATTCGACCACACGCAGTATGCAGCACTTGTCGTCTGTGACAGGTCGACGTTTGAATTTCAAGAAGAGTCTGCCAACGCATCAAGGCTCGCATAACGTATGATTGGTCCCTCCCTCACTTTAGGGCGTGCATTCTGCATTGACCGACCGCATGAGATTTCAATCACCTGACGACGCACCTTGCGCTTTTCGGCTTAGAGCTTCCACGGTACATGCGCGCGCAGTGCCACCTTTATGTTGGCTTCGGTCTGTGCTACCCATGTCCGGGTGTGGTTCATCATCAGCAGGGCAGTGGTTATGCGAGAATGGGAAGGACGGCAGACCTTTCAGTAGTGAGATGCGAGCTGTAACAATGCACAGGTCTTTCTAGATTGGAGCGATGCCCAGTGAGAGCGCGTCAAGCGGCTGGTCTCCATGGGCGGCTCTACTCATTCCGAGAACATTGTGCATTTCTACAGCTACATGCGTCAGACCTGAGCCGATGGGATCGATACATGATGATCAAGGTTGGACGGACGGTCTTTCGATCCGCACCGCTTCCCAGCGTACCGTACCTTATGTTGGTGGTTCGTTTGCAAGGGGCTTGGACGCGCGGGTGGCAGTGAGCTTCTCGAAACACACGACTGGGATCGGCCCCGGGACGCCGCGGACGGGTCAACGTTGCCGACAGATTACAGGTCTCTGTTAGATCACGATGTCTTTGCCCTGTGTTGTTTCATTTTTGCTAGAGACAAAACACATCGTTCAATGTTTCTCGCTAGTGTGGTTTTGCCAAACGTCGGAACGGACCGCCATCGGCAGGAGGGGTAGGCCTGACGAGGGATGCGCAACAGCCGAAATGACTGCACATGAACACAAGCGACGTCCAGGGCTGATGTGTGGTCGGTCGGCTTTCTTCAATAGGAGCCATATTGCGAGGAAGAATAGGTATTTAGAGTTGTTGCCATCATCTTTCCAGATCACGATACAGCGATGTTGCATCCGACTATTGCAAAGCCGCATGACTGCAATGTAGCTGCGTTGGAGGGAAGCAGATGTGGTTTTAACTAACTTTTGTCCTTCATGCAGGCTCCATCTTATCGCAGAGACGCATCTGCCGGAGCCGCCACTCCACGCTGTGCGCTGTACGGCATGTCAGCGACAGGTTGGAAAGCAAGGGGACAGAAGAAGGAAGGGGATGTGATGTGATTCAGATATGCCATGCATTCGCGCTTCGTCCCGGGCCTTTTCTGAGACTGAAACCTTGTATGGACCCCTCTGCATACCGGTTGTTGGTTGACAGATCAGAATTCCTCGTCTCGAAAGGGTGATGCCGTTGGAGGAGCGCCGATTGAAATAGAGCGTTGGAATCATCTTTTTTGCAATCCCTCAATCAATCTCTATCTTCGCTCAATCAGCGCATGACGTCCTGGTGTTCCTCCAAAACCAAGACAGTGTCCAGACTACTCCTTTTCGGTGATTCCAATTCGGAGAGTTCTGCCCAAAAAGGATCAGAATAGCCTAGACAAGGTAACGTCAAATCTTCGGACGCTCGATACAGCGGTCAAGCGCAACTTCAGTTTCACTCCCTCGATTGCAGTCGTTGGAAACGGTGTGATCTTGGACATCCTCTTAGCCGCGACTTGCCCCAAAGTCAGTGTCCTCGGGGCGCCGCATGAGCCAGCGGGTGAACGGTTTGGACTAAGGTAAGTGTCCCGTACCGCACGTGTGTGTCTAAGACATGGACGACCTGTCTCTTCGTAATCAATTGACAAGGCGCAAACTGACTCGAAAGGGCAGGGCAAACGATGAGGTGATGATCAGATGCAGTGATCACTCGAAGCAAACAAATTGCGGAAGGTCACCGATCAAGCGAAACAACAGGCGGAGCAGAGGTGACAGTGACAAACGACCAGCGCAGAAAGGTGACTCGGTTTCTCCTGCACAAGTGAGAGCGGTCAGCAAGAAAGATCGCCCCTAAGCGCGTCAAACATACGCGCGCACACGCCGGAGCCGCTGACGGAGCAGATTTTGGCGAGGCTCGTACCGTCACAAACGGCGAACGAAGGCTTCACCCTAAACGCAGATCATTGCATCCCTCGAGATCCGCCTTGGTCAGAGAGTTCGTGCTGTCGCGTGGCAAGCCGAGGGACGGTCCTGCAGAGCACTCGGACCAGCCGAAGCAAGTTGCTGAATTAGCGCGCCGGCGACCGCTGCATCCCACAAGGACGACGACGGCCAAGTTCACTTTCAGCTAGAGCCTAGAGAGGTGCTTAGAAGCGGACCACAAGTCAGCGATCAGGGCCCCCCTTCCGTGACACGTCCAAATCTCGCTTTGCCCTGCCGGTAGTATTTGTCTTCTGACCGCCTGGCCGTCCAAGTGGAGACCTACCACCAAACAACGTTTCGATCACGGCACGGCTCTCTGCGCACTGAGTGGCAGCGTCCGCAAAGCTAAAGCCTCTACGACACGGCGTGGCTGCCTTCACCCGCGCGCGCCGTGATCGACAGGATTGTTTATTGCGTACAAATTCATTACGCTAGAGCCGCGCATGCCCTCTGCTCTTGCTGAGATTGGGAGGTTTAGCGAAGCAGGAGGACGCGGAGGATTCTTATTTTTTCTCACATCCACTCACTTTCGAGACTTACTTGCTCGCCAGGGCGCAGGGTGGCCAGAAAACTTCTTGGGGAGCGTCGCAAGAAAGCTCGGGCGCCAGACAGAATATTGGATTCGAAAGCATCCACAAACTCACGGACGCTCTACCCGTCCGCGTTTCTCGCTAACCACGGCCCTTCCGCCAGAGATTCAACCAACCAAACGAAACCGCTTCGACAGCCGGCGGTCTTTTGCACCTGAAATAGCGGCAAGAACCCCACCATCTGTTCCTTGGACATTTCCGTGCCTGTGTGTCGGATTCACATCGTTTCTTTCTACCGCTCCTTCTGCCGCCCCTAGAAGCGCGCTTGAGGTCATTTGGTTGATTTTCCGTACAAGAAAGCCTGCACACCCGCACCCGCGACAACTCGCAGCTGCGTACAACACCTTCCGACTCTCCGTACTGATATCCAAATCCCCTGTCACTTTCTGCTGCAGCTGTCACCCGACGCCGCTGTCTTGCCTTGAGTGCCGTTGATCCTGCAGCTCGCCTGCGGCCCGCGCCTCCCTTGTGCAACTACGACGTAGCTGCCACATCCCACATCCCACGCCAGCCGACGTGCATACTCGGCTACTGCTGTTCGACAAATCTCACCAAAGCGCATTAGTCGCACCCCTCCCGCGTGTATTTATTTTCAGATGTACCCAAACCCCGGACCTCCTGCTGGTTGGAGTCCGAATGGTACTCCACAGCAACAACCTCACCCTCAACATCCTCAGCACCCTCAGCACCCCCAACACCCTCACCCGCAACAACATCAGCAACAGCAGCCTCCTCCACCTTCATCATCTGCACCTCCGCAACATCAACAGCAGTGGGCGCCACCTACAGCGCATCCCAACGCTCAGTACGCCCAGCAACGTCCTCCTCAGGTATGTCGAGTCGCACAAGCAAACACTCTCTTGTGTCACTAACCATTTCTTTCCATCCAGATCCCCTCGATCAGCCAGACATTGCCTCACGGGGGACCTCCAACCATGGCCACGCTTCAACCTTCTCACCCGGAACAGTATCGTTCGCTGCCACCGCCTCCGATGTATGGACATGCTCCTCCAGGTCACTACCAGCCGCCTCTCCCTTACCCTCCTCAACCTGCACCTCGTCAGAGAACAGCGATTGCTTGCCGCTACTGTCGTCGCAGAAAGGTATACTCTTGAATGCGACCATTGGTTCAAAATAACCTTCTGACTTCTTCCAGATCCGATGCTCTGGCTTTGATCAGTCCGAGGATGGTCGCTGCACCAACTGTCAGCGTTTCTCGCAGGAGTGTGTCTTCACGCCCGTCTCGGCTCAATCGCAAGCTTTTGTTCCGGCGCATACCGTCTGGAGACAGCAAGGTGCTCCACCACAGCAATTGTACGGAGCTTACGGTCAGCCACTTCCTCCTCAGCAGCATGCACGCGATCCCTACCCTCCGCCGCAACATCCATACCCTCCCCAGGGTTACCCTCAGGGCCCACCCGTGTATGGAATGCCTCAACAGATGCAACAGGGACCTCCACCACCACACGTTGCGCCTCCACAGCCGACAGGAACACCACAACCTGGGCAAGAAGCTGGTCGCAAGCGTCCTAACGAAGAACCTCACACGCCTACCCTCCCTCCGCCAAACCCTGCTCAAGCTGCTCAGCTACCTCAACAAGGTCCTCCACCTCATGTCCCACCTCAGTACACCTACCCTGATCCCACTGGCTTGACCCCTGCAGCTGGTTCGCCTGCTTCCTCGACAACTTCGTCCCAGTACCCTCAGCCCCACGCTCCTCAGCCATACTTTGCGCAGGGAGCTCCACAACGCAAATCACCTGCTCCCCAGCCGACTTACTCGTTCGATCAGCCTCGTCCTTCTCACTCTCCGCACACGCATGCTGCCTCTGTTCCTCCAGCCGCCTACAATCCGGCAGTGACCTCGCACCCAGACACCAAGCCGCCTTTGCCTTCCTCAGAGCGTTCAAGCCCTTCGAATGCTGCTAGGGGTGTGCGCATCGATGCGCTTGTCGGTCCCGGTGGTCTACCTCAACAGCCCCAGCCTCAGCAGAACCATTCTCAACCGCCACCACCTCCTCCCTCAACCGCTGCCCACTCTCAGCAGCCGCAGCAAGCACCTGGCGCAACTTCTGCCTCACAGCAGGCTCAAAACGCAGCCAACTCGGAGGGTGGGAGAAGCCAAGCTGATAGTAACATGCTTAGCAAGCTCAACAACCAGAAGCGCATGTAGCGCGATAACTCAGCATACTTCCGGCTGTAGATGCTTTGGGGCTGGCCTTCAAAAAAGTTGCTGGATTGCTTTACTCAGAATGATCACGTCTTGTTAGTTATTGTGCTTTTTCGTGTTTTCTTTTCTTCCCTCCCATAGCCGGTCCATTAGGCGAGGCGTACGGTTGTTGTTAGACTCAAAAGGCATTGAATTTTTGCCGGCAGGGGATATCTGATAGCGTTGACCTCATGCATTGGGTGGTTTGTCTTCTGTTGCCACGAATAGCACTTCTTGAGCTAGTGGATAATTTGGCTCTATAGAAGAGCTGAAAAATTGCGAATATTGTCGTTTCGAAGATTCCTTGACGTTAGCCATTTCCTAGTGTGACAATGTGTCGAACCAGAGCTGTGTACAGTGAGAACTTGAAAAATAGCTGGACTCCATGGGCGACTCCTTAAGACGCTTAAAACAAAACCGCGCAACTCTAGAGCTTCAAAAAGCTGAAGACTCTCGCAGGCGGGCGATGATGACAAGAATTTTATAGTATGAGGTTGAAACCATCAATGTATTCATCTTCGGGTTCGTCGAGATGTTCTTTACATGCAAGAGAAGCTTGCCTGCGGGCCGCGCCGGTGCGATTGACGGTGACGGTGATGATGTCGACGCCAAGAAGAGACACCGCGCTCAACTTCTCTTCAACACCTTTCTCGACCTTGACTGGTGTTCAATCAAAACTTATCAGCGTTCAATTGGACAATCAAAAACATGACTGAAGCATTGGTGAGATGGGCAGTGCCTCAAATCTCGCGGCTTTTGCCTCTGGACGAAGATTCGCTCAAGCAGATCATCACATACCATGACACACTACCAAGAGATGTAGCAGCTGAACAACTTGGTGGTCTATTAGGCGATTCACCACAAGCTTTGGAGTTTATTGCTTCGTTTAATTCACGTCGTCAAACACCACCTGCGGAAGCTAAATCGGCGGCTGCAGTTTCTTCAAACCAGAATGAGGGTGTACCGAAAAGACAAGCGAAGCAGCCAAAGAAGAAGGCGAACATCCACAATTTGCCCGCACGACAGGTCCAAGATCTTGGAGGTGCTTCTGGAGCATACAGAAAGCAGGATGAGGGAGATTACATGGCTGGATCGTCGAGAGACAAGAAACCGCAACCCTCTCTATCAAATGCTCTAGCTCTACAGGAGGCGCCTGATGCCAGGCAACTTCCTGTTCGTACTGCTGGAGGTGTCTCTCGTGGATCCAAGGCTCCTCCTTCAGCATCTGGACCTTTGATCTCTGATGTGCTTCCGCCCCCATCTCAATCGTCTACTCCTCGCACTGCATCACCAGCGCCCACGAAGACAAAGGTCAACATTACTGGAGGTACCAACATGCACGGAGCTGGAAAGACTTTGTCAGATCTGGATTCTGCAATTCGAGCTTTGGAACTGCAGACGAACCCTACTTTGGCTTCGAATTCACAATCAGCGGCCGCCCTCGCAAAGCGAAGATGTAATTGCATGGCCACACGTCACCCTCTGTTAACCATCGCACCAAACTGCTTGAGCTGTGGAAAGATTGTCTGTGTCAAGGAAGGTCTGGGACCCTGTACTTTCTGCGAATCTCCACTTCTCTCATCCTCTGAGATCGCAAGCATGGTTCGCGTACTCAAGGACGAGCGTGGAAAGGAGCGTCAAGCCGCCAACAATGCCTCTCACAAACGTGCTGAAGTCAGCCAAAAGCCTCGCGCCTTTACCGGCCGTGACTTCCTATCCTCTTCTGCTGCAGCCTCTACGACTGCATCACCGCTTTCCTCTGCACCTCCCTCGGAAGACGAAGGCGACAATGCAGTCAGTAAAGCCAAGGAGCACAGAGACAAACTTCTTGCATTCCAAGCCAACAATGCAAGACGTACACGCATTCACGACGAAGCAGCCGACTTTGACGTCCCCACCTCCGGCACGAACATGTGGGCCTCACCCACCGAACGTGCTGCAGAACTCAAACGTCAACAAAAGATCATGCGCGAGATGGAGTGGAACGCCAGACCCGAATACGAAAAACGTCGCATGGTCGCCAGTATCGACGTGGTTGGCGGCAAACTCGTCAAGCGTATGGCTAAAGTCGAGAGACCTGCTAGCGATGCTGAGGAGGAAGAGGCAGATGAGGAAATCACACCGGTGCGAAGGGATGATAATGCTGGGTCGGGAGCATTTAGCAATAACCCTTTGATGGGTGCGCTGATTAGACCGACGGCTAGAGCGGAGAAAGGAAAAGCCAAGGGGCAGGAGGGAAGTGAGAATAGGAAGAGTGCTTGGAGGAGGGTGCAGGATGATAACGATGACAACGAGCAGTGGATTTTGGACGGTGGTGCGTATGGTGGTAGAGTTGAGGGCAGAAGATTGGGTGAGGAGGAACATGCTGTTGGTTCGTAGACTTAGTAGCTGCGAAGAGACCATACGACTCCTTGCTCCTATCCACTGTGTATTTGACCCGTCGAGTCCGCCCACATATACTCGTTCATAAGATATATGCCACGAGCATAATGTGTATGCAACATCAAGGCCCTTGCGTCTCGAACGTCCTACATCCCGACCACCGACTCCCTCCACATTTTCCGACGCCTATCTCCATACTGACATTTCCCTTCCAGCTCTTGGTATGCAAACAAATGAATGTTCACCTTTTCTCTATTCATACCATACCAGATATGTCGAACAAAGAAATGAAAAGTCATGTGCTGAAGCGCATCAACCTAGCCAAATCAAGCTAGCATTTTTCCTCTTTTCTTTGTGCGGTCTTCTCGTTCTTCTGGCTCAAAGTCGCTTGTTAGGTGAATTGCAGCGAGAAAGACGGACTCGATTATTGAGCACATGACCCACGGGCAATTGGACTCAGAGTTACAGAGCGAATACAAAGATACGAACTCGGACTCGATGTGAATGATGCATTTCAAGTGCTTACAGGTCGTGAATGCACGAGAAACGATGCCTAATCGTCGCAATTACTGCTGCAGACTGGATATCACAGCCGAGGTGATATGAACCCAAGATCTTGGGGGACCTTCAACAAAAAGGAATAGTGGTGTAGTGGTAACATAATCGCCTTCCAATCTGTTGATTGCGAGCGATTGCTGTGGGTTCGATTCCCGCCTATTTCAGTTCTTTTTGCCGTCAGCTCGACGCGGCGGTTCCAAAACTGTAATTAATTCTTTTTTTCCTCGACGTTTGGGTTTGATTTCTTTTTTTTTCGATCTCATATCTTTTTCCGAAGTTTCTGCTTCTCTGTTTCCTTCTGACACGAAGTCCTGTGTGCAGTGTGGTGGGCTGGCTGTCTGCTTGGACGTGGTGTGACTTGTAGGCTGGCCGGTGGCACTTTCATGGTGGAACAGATTCGAAAACCAATTTCGTCGTATTACAGACGATTGGGTGTGGTGTTGAATCGTTACCTCCTCCTATATCAACGGCAGTATCTTAGGAGTACATCAGATGCAACATTCTCAGAGTCGAAGCATCCGTGGATGAGCAGTGTCGTCGATGACCTCAAAACCCATAGTCAGGTGGGTGACCCTGGCTCGAGAAGCCCGCCAACAGCACTAGAAAGTTCATCCAATTCTGAAAGTACATTGAAATATCACGAGATCAAGAAGAGTGCAAATGCTAGGCGCTTAAAGGTGAACAGACAATATCAATTTAGCCAAAACAGGTTCACTGACCGTCTAGTTTTGTGCCCATGGTAAGGCCTCAGATTGGAAAGAGTATTGCAGCAGGTGCATTCAAGACACACCCCCCCCAACCATTACAGTGAGCTCCAATATCCAAGCACTCGAATCATTGGAAAACCTTCACCCATGATATTCTTTTTCTAATTTGGCATAACAGCAAATGGCAGCAAGTGCCCCGTAACAGCAGCAGATTCCAGCAAGTATAGCAAAATCCTCCTCCATAATTCATTCTTTAACAATGTAGCAACAACAACACCCATCTCATATCATGAAATCTCTCCATCTTCGACAATCATACTCAAAAGAGCTCACAAAACTCTCAACTCAATAGCGCCATACGCCTCGATCTGATCAGCCGCCAACAAATTCCTCGTCACCAACGTCAACACATGCAAAAATCCTTGCGCGGCCACCACCGTCGTGTTCCCCCTTGGCGTCAACAAGACCTCAAACTCCACAACTGCATCGCTAGCATCGGAAGAAGTGGCAGCTTCAACATCAAGAACAGAAGCGATAGCCTCGACAGTGGTTTCTGCTTCCGCCTGCACCTGTGCGATGCCGGCTTTTACGAAAGCGAGGAAGTTTAGCGATTCGGAGGATAAAGCTGCGGAGAGCCATTGTGATGTCCCTGCGGTTTGGGTGGAGACGGCCGCGGCGGGACCGAAGAGGGAGTAGTCTGTTGCCATGGAGGGGTGGGGGAGTTCTGGGTCGATGTTGTCGTCGTTGCCCGGGTCGAAGGCTCCGGCGAAGTGAGCGTTGTCGTCGCTTTGCATGAAAGCTAGGTCTTCTACGTTGGTTGTTGGGTGGACTCCACGGCCGACGAGGGGAGAGGCAGATACCCCACGGCGGTTGTGGGAGGATGGGACCATGAAGCCTCCGCCTGCGACTGAACTGCTGGCTGCGGTTGGGAGCAAAGGGAAAGGTGGGTTGTAGGCGTTGGATGATCCACGCGATGCAGGCATTGAACGGTTCCAAGGCAGTGCGGCGTGGACTGAGGAGTGACGGTCCGCCAATGGAGTCTGACCCTCACGACCTTGCTCGATGGAGTTGTCGGTTGTGTTGTCGCCCAAGCCAGCGTCGAAGTTGGCCAGATCGTTGGCATCAGCACCTCTGCCGACCTCATCCTCGTCGCTGCGAGCTCTGACTCTTCTACCCTCTTCGCCTTCTCCTTCATCATCTCTGGCATGCTTGGTTCCTGCCACGGTCAACTGGACACCGGTCAAAGCTTCGAGCAACGCGCTTCCACTGAACATTCTCAAAGGCTCCGGCATGTGGTCTTCAGCTCCTAGGTACGCCATACCAAGTCCGCCGATACCGTTCTGCAACACCCAGAAGTCTGCATTCTTACGAGCCAAGGTACCAATCTTGTTCTGCAACTTGTGTTGTGAAGCTCTTGCCTGGTTCTCGAGATATTCACGGTCCCAGTCTTGGAGGTCAGAATTGTGGAGTTCGAGTTCTTGATCTTGAGGTAAAGGCTTTGGGATGCGGACGCGGACGGCTGGGGCGGATGCTGAAGTTGCTGAAGTTTGGCTGTGTGCTTCATCTCCTTCCACAGCAGCTGGGTGATCGAGGTCGGCCTGTTGAGCGGCGGTACGGGGAGTGAAGGGCTCGACATCAGCCATATCGACATCATCCTGGTGGAAGGCAGGAAGTAGGTCGTCGTCGTACATGACCACATCATGATCATCATCGGTGTCCGGAAGTGCGCCTTGACGCATGTTAGGAGCAGGAGTGTGCACCGAAGCTGCTCTTCCGATGTTCGGCTCTGCCTGGTCATCTGCAGGCTCAATCAGGTTGCCGTCACCATCAAAGTCAACACCGATATCGTCGAGTAGCCTTTGTTCTTGTGCTCCGTAGAGAGAAGGGTTGGCTCCTCTATTGTGATCAGAGCTGACCACACTGCCGCCGCCAAGGCCAAAACCAAGGCCGCCTCCACCAGCTGAGTACGAGGATGCTGAAGGAGGAATGATGATATCCAGATTCGGGTCCATATGTTCAGAGCCCAGAGCGCTGGAGATAGCGGCATGTGGTGATAGAAGACTCGATCTTTGAGACGAGCCATCGCCGCTGGTGAAGCCAAAGTCATCGCGAAACGGATCGAAGTCGATACCCCATGCGAGCTCGGGGATGAAGTTGGGGTCGTCATCGAGGACGAGTTGATTGGGCCTAGCATAAGTCGGTCAGTCTTCTCCCATTCTGGAGAGATGGGATGAATACTCACTTGGCCTTGTGCTTGCCATCAAGCTCAATCGGAACCGCATGTAACGAGCGCAGCAGAGCGCGGATCTTGTTTTGCTCCACCTGTGCATCTTTAAGCACGAAATTGCATTGCTCGCCATACACACGAGTAACTCCATATCTGTACATCTCGTCAGTGGCTTCCTCAAACTCTTCCGAAGCAACACATCTCTCACAGTAAATTGCTTTGAAGTCTCAATGCCATGGGCGCCTCGGGCGACACGATAGTCTGACATGCCTTGGGAATATTGACGGCGCAAAGTTCTTTGCGGTCGACTTTCTTGAGCGTGGATTTGGCGCCTAGAGTTGCGACGAGCCTGGGTCGTGATCAGAGATGTGTTTTGAGATAGAAAGTTCGAGTGTGCTTACCAGATTGTTGCTACACCGTGTTTGCGCGAGGTAAGAACTGTGAGTGATGATATTAGATGAATGTTAAAAGATGAGAGGCGCATTACTTACCCTCGTGACTATAGAACATGATTAAGATGCGCGGACGGACATGTACAGAGAAGATGATTCGAGACAAGGGTAGGAAATGTATAGGTGCCGGACAGATGAAACAATGATGGATTAAAGAGTTGGCAGAGGTGTTGTAACTGAGGTGACAGTCAAAAGATGGGTTATCGAGTCGCGTAAGATGATTTGTGTAATGAAGGCGCTCGTAGAAAAAGATGACAATGGATGCGCAGAGAATTAATGGGTTGCGTGGATTTGATTAGGATGCTCGAGATTGATGGAGGAATCTTTTTCTCGATGCTGGCACTACACCAATATTTCAGCCGTAGCACACTTGAAGACCGTTGTCAGTCTGAATACCGACCATAAACACCCTGACCGACATCCTACCCTCCACTGCCTCTTTTCTCCAGGTTCGACTCTCCCAGTCGGAACCCATCCAATTGGCTCAATTGCAGAATCCGGTTACCTAACTCTCCAATGCTGCTTTGAAGATTGTCTTGCAGTGTTGCGGCTTTGCTCCAAGAAGAAATCTGCTCTTGTAGGACGCAGCCATTGATAGCTGGTATCCCTCCAAACTGTACCGCAATTTGATTGCCTGCATTTGGTAAATCCGATACTGGGGCTGCGACTCAAGAGTGGTGGTGTAGTAGTGATAGCTAGTGCTTTCTCAAACGACCATGACTCCACAGCGTAGGTGGCTTGTGTGTGCCAGCTCTGTTCTGATGGCGGATGACTTCTGGAAGATCGCGTGAGGCTATCTCAGGATGAGCCTGTGGTATATCTTTCGGCCGAGATCTGCAAGACTGCTGAAGCCTCTTTCTTCCTCATCTCTTGGAGACAAGACGAAGCCTCTTCCTATTTGATTGAAGGATGAGGTTGCTTCTTCAGACCTCGTATGTGTTGATCAGTCCAGTGTATCCAGAGCAATGTTTGACGTCTCCCAGCCTTGCCCTTCGAAGGCAATGTTTGCGATAACATCCATGAGTATCCCATCTCTCTTATTCTCCCTTCTCAGCCTTTTCTTTCTCCAGCTTCTGCAATGCCTTCAATCTCTTCCTCTCCTCCTTCCTCTTCTTGGTCTCCAACTCATCAATCTTCTTGTCCAGCATGATTTTCTTTTGCATGAGGTTGGCGCGGTAGGTTTCCAGTTCTGTTATCTGTTGGAGTGGTGTTGATTCGGCTGCCTTTTGTTTCTCCTGTTGAACATTTACGTCAGTGTTTGTACTTGGAGATACTGAGAGAGGTGTAGCAAGGGAAGCATACCTGTTTTATGTCTTGCTTCATCTTCAAGCCAGCGCCATACCAAGCTCCAGTAGCCGTAACGGCGGCGATACTGCCAGTGAGCACAAAGCGACGGAAAGTCGCAAATTGTGGTGTCGACATGATTGACTTTCCAGAAGATGGTTATGGAAGCTCTAGAATGTAAGGATACAAGGAAAGGCAGAAGCAACCAATGATGGCAGAGATTCATTGCAATCGGCTTGTCCCGCCGGATGTTGCTTTCTCCGCATTCTTGATTGTTTACTTGTACCTTTAACTTGGTCTTACCCTTCTGTCGCAAACCATCTCTGGAAGGAGACATCACTCAACTGTCAGAAAACATATCTACACGCCAATTAAAACATCTACGCGATCGCAATAATGTCAAACTACGGATCCCACCGCCAATCCCTCGCCCACCCACGCCAATCCACAAACCACACCAACCACACCTCGCACACCACAAACCCCTACGCCTCTTCCACAACCCACCAGACCTCCTCCTCACGTCTCTCCACCCTACCCACTCAAGCTTCCAAACAACGCCAATTGTCGCATTTAAACTCCCAACTAGCCCAGTTGACAGCACACATGAGCGATCTGGAGAATCTATTGCGCATGACCGCCGTACAAGCTGAGGGTATGAGAGGGTTGGGTGGATATGCGGGTGGTATGTTTATGGCTGCTAGTAAAGTGCTTGGGGAGGAGGCTGTGAAGAATGAGGGGGCCGGTGAGGGAAAGAGATGATGACGGGAAGGGAGGAGAAGGATATATGGTTTATCATGAAAGAAAAAATGAAGTACTCTGATGTAGAGAAGAGCGACGGGATCTGCTCTATGATGGTCAGAGCAACTTGAGCATGGTTCGAAAGATGGGTCGCGACTCTTTTCAGACGATGGCAGCGGAGACGGAAAATGCTTGACGACCCATAAGGCATCGGTACCCATCTATCTCTACGGATCTGAGAGAAGAGGAAGCTACGACTCAACATCACAACGAAGAGACGCCCGCTGTATGGAGTACATCATTCACCTCTCGCCTTCTGATTGCAGGGATTGAGCATCCATCACGATCCACGGCTTCAAGTCATGAGGGAAATCGTAGTGTCTATCGAAGCCAAGACATGTCAATTCTCTGTCCGAAGATCCGGAACAAAGGCCCGCTCTCCTTTGCCGTACGACAAGCCGACACGAAGGATAGCAGAATGGAGGAAGACAAGAGAGGAGAGATTAGAGGAGATTGGAAATTCATCATGCATGTCATTCCACGTTATCTATTTGAACAGAAAAGAAAAAGGCCAAATCGCTAGCCTGCGCTGTGTGAAGAAAAAAAAGAAGCAAAGTCCATCCCCTTATAATCAACTGAAGTTATGGACTCCATCTAAGCCTTCCTGTAGCCATGCTTTTGCGTTCATTCCATGAGGACGAGCCTTCTATGCCAAAGCCTTTTCCTGCTCCTCGATTGACTTCTTGGAAGGAAGCTCGACTGCCTTGTAGAGAAGAATGAGGGCAGAGTGGCTCTCACCACCGCCGGACAGTGTCTCGACCTTGTCAGCCTCGACTTCGCTGACCTTGTCGTCGTTGAACCACCACCACTTGCCATCCTCCTCTCCAACAGTGCCGTCGATGTTCTTGCGGCCCGTCTTCTTGACGTATGAAGTGTAGTGACCGCTGTCAGCACTAGAACCTTGGTGAGTGATGACGGCGCGGAGTTCGAAGAGACCAGTCTGGTTGGCGGCCTCGTCGGCGGCGAGTTCAGGAGAGACGTGGGCGAGAAGGTCCTTTCTCATGGAGAGAATCTTCTCAGCACGCTCTCTCTCAATCTCGGCGTCGGTCTTGTATGTCTCGGTACCGCCCATCTCGGTGTCACCACCTGATGCACTCATACCGACAGTCTTCTGCTTGGCGAGCTGGGCCTCGGTGTCGGGGCCAGTGGCCTTGGTCTCGCGCTCCTTTTCCTTCTCCTTGCGCTTCTCCAGGGGCTCGGAGGCGTTGCCGGCCAGGTCGTCGTGCTCCTTTTGCATACGCTTTTGTCTCTTCTTGGCACGCTCGACATCCTCTTGCTCCTTGCGGACTTCACGAATGCGATCGCGGATGGGAATGAGCTGCTTCTTCAGCTCCTCGGTACAGAACTCGACGGCGTCAAGCTCCATGGGGAATGTGACCTTGCGCATAATCTTTGCCTTCTTTTGAGTATCCTTGCGCCAGAAGAAACGAACGAAGTGAACGGGCATGTACTTGGGAAGACGGGAAATGCGGGAGGACTTGGTGTAGGTAGCCTCACGGCCGAGCGACTCCGAGCGCTTCTCGATGGTCTCGTTCAAAGCAATGTTGACACCCTCGCGGAGGTGGTTGGTGTCGCCACGGATGTTGCAGTCGAGCTTGAAGAAGACGTCGCTCGACTGGACAGGCTCTTCGGTGGCACTGGACTCGTCACAGGTCATAACTGATTCGGTGGTGCCGGCCATAAACTTGTCAACCCAGTTGTTGCCACGAGTGTTACCCGAAGACGACGACGAGGAACCGTCCTGCTGCAGCTTCTGGCGAAGCATCTGGACAATCGAGGACCAAGCCTCTTCAGCATCCTGCTGTGCGTAACCGTGTCCATCCTTTGACTTTTGCGAGAACTGAGGGAAGCTCTGGCGGAGAGCGTTGACGAAAACGAGAGGAGGGAAGCCTTGCTGGGTCTCGCCCATCTGCTTGTAGAGGTCGCGGAGGGAACCAGTGAGATCAGTGGATGAACCGAGGCCACCCAGACCGAACTCGCTGAGGTTGCCTAGGCTGGAGGAAGGACCGGCGCTGCCACTGTGACTTGAATTAGCAGACTGAAGACCATGGTACGGTGCAAAAGCGCATACCTGTCGGAGTAGGAGTTCAGGGCGTCTCCAAGTTCGGGAATGCTCTTGAGGGTCTGAAGCGCAGAGTTGAGATAGCAGGTGTTGCCGAGGTTCTGAAGACCGGCGGGACTAGCACCAGAAACTTGAGCGGCCTCAGCCTCAGTCATGTCCTCAAGGAAACGAATCTTCTCGGTGGGGCGGTCAACTTGAGATGCGGCGTCTCCAGAGGGAGTACCCATCATCATAAACTGCTGGCCAGGCTTGGCCTTGAGGGATGAGAGAGGAGTGTCATCCTTGAGCTGGCCTCCCTTGATGAGGATCTTTTGGCGTTCGGGTTCGACGTTGGTAAGAGAGAAGAGCTGGTACTTGAAGGTCTCTCCGGTGGCTTCGGGGTCGAGGTCTACCTCGTACTTGGTACCCTGGTGCTTGACGATGACGGGGATGGAAGCCATGGTGAGAATGCGCTCAAAGAGACAGTCAAATGGCGAGCCAAATAGTTTGTAGAGATAGCTGTGCACTCCAAGCAGAGGCGATGGAACGAGCGAGAACAACATGGCGGCGTCATTGTCGCCGACCTCCGAGGGCGCACGGACCAACGCACGGACCAGCTTACTGACCATGGCGTACTTCGAGCTTTGGTGAGTTGGGTGAGCTTCGCGAATTTGGGAAGTGCTTGTTGTCAAACATCAACAAGAAATTATACCATCTGCGGGGCTTGCAACACAAACACTCGGCGGCGGACCTCTTCTTTCACAACTTGTCTCGGCGTGCCACGTCCAACACATTCAACACTTCCAACAACAACATGATGCAGCAAAACCCAGCAGACGAGAGCTTTGCTCATCTTAGCCGTCTGTCGCAAAAGGCTGGTGTCCAGGCAACTCTTATCCTCTCTCGCGAAACTGGTGCTATTGTCCGTTCTTCTGGTCTGGTCTCGCGCGACGATTCTTCAAATGCAGAGAGCACTTTGCCTGCCTCTAATGGTCTGACGGACGACCGAACAGATGGTGCTATGCCGAATGCTGAGCACGTGGCTGAAGTTGTCTGGAAGTTTGCAAAGGCTGCCGGCGATATGCTGCAGGAATTGTCCAACTCGCCCGACGATGATGTGAGGTTGCTCAGACTGCGCTCCAAGAACAAGGAGTATGTCATCTTTCCAGGTAAGCACATTTCTCCCATCTTATCGAAAACTCTCCTCTCATTCAAAACAGATGCCAAGTTCATTGCAGTCGCTATTCACAACACTCCTCCAGCATGAGGGAAGTATCAACGAGGCGACATCGGCTTATCAGATCTGCCAAGAATCCTCCTAAAATCACACCACCACCCATTCGAGACATGATACGATTTTGAACAGTCAAGAGAGGCTGCCGACTGCTCCATGCTTTACGGAATCTTCCTCTACCAGTGCGCTTCGGAAATGTCCACCGAGTTCACATCAACGCCTTCCTTGAACCATCGCTCGGCCTCGCTAATCTCAATGTTGTTACCGCTCATCTGTCGCTTGCGCATCTTGCCGTCCTCTGCAAATGTCCAATCCTCAAGACCGTAACATCTCGTCCACTTGCCACTTTGGGCATCTTTGAATTCATACCAGAATTGGACCGCGATCTTATCATCGCCAAAAGCAAACAGCTCCTTACGCAAGCGATACTCCTTTTCCTTCTCCCATTTGCGAGTCAAGAAGTCAATGATGGCATCGGTTCCGGAGAAGAGATGGTCTCTATTGCGCCAGATGCAGTCTGGAGTGTATGCCTGGCGAGCAGCCGTTAGTGTGTGGATGGCGTAGGAGAGAAGCACAAACAGCTTCGGCATGAGCAAGGCGGTTGGAGATGGGAGTGATGATGAACAATGCGGGACAGTGGTCACAGCATGAAATGGGATTTTGTGAAGCTCAAGGCTCAAAAGAAGCTTTCTTTACCTTTGCAACGTCTTCGGGGTTCCTACGGGATTTGATCAGCTTTCTTGAAACACCTAGCTTCAAAATGAGATATGTCCTACTGTGCGTTCCAGAGATCTTGAGCCTTCTTGACCTTCTCTTGCGCCGTCGCTTGAGTGAATGGGGGCTTCGACATGTTTTATTGCTGTATGTATCAACAATCGAAGCAGACGAGTAGGGCGAGTAGGGTGACGTGTTTTCTGTTCATCAAGGTGAGATTGCGGAGTGTTCCCGAGATCGGTCCGCCCACGAGTTTCGTTTTTCGGCAACTTCCACACGCGTTGCGTCAATGCCGGTGGAGCTCTTCTCCGTTGAGCAAAAGGCAAGAGCGGTGGAGAGCTCACGGTCCCATGGAAAGTGCCAGAGACTCATGGGCTCTCTGCCTAGAGACTGATTATCGTCTGATTTGAAATTCAGATCCCGATGTGATAGATAGCTAGCTCCAATACATAAGTGTTCTCTTCCTCTTCCCATATCTCTCCCTGTTTCTTATCAGATCAATTCACTTTCCGTCTATCAACTTTTTCCCATCTTCTCCTAATCCCACATAACCTATCTACATTCACAATGGTTCTCCAGGCTGGTGACAAGTTCCCCGAGGGTGTCAAGTTCGGGTACGTTGTCTAGACACCTTCTTCCGAAGTATTGGTACTAACAGATACATCAGCTGGGCTCCCATCCTTGACGAGGACCCAACTGTCTGCGGTATCCCTCAAATGTACGATGCCAACAAGGAGTGGGCAGGCAAGAAGGTCGTCATCGTCAGCGTTCCCGGTAAGTCAATTGAATCGTCTTAGAATTGGATACAGTAAACTAACATTCCTCTCAAGGTGCCTTCACTCCTAGCTGCTCCGCCTACCACCTTCCCCCCTACGTCCAGAAGTTCGAGGAACTCAAGTCTAAGGGTGTCGACAAGGTCGCCTTCATCTCCAACAACGACGAGTACGTTCTTGCTGGCTGGGGCAAGGTCAACAAGGTGCCTAAGGGCGAAGACTTCGTAGGTGTATTCAGAAAGAGCTTCGGATAGACACGGGCTAATTGTACAACAGCTCATGCTCTCTGACACCAAGACCTTCTTCTCTGAGAACTACGGCTGGCAGGCTGGCCCCAACAAGGGTGACCGTACCGGTCGCTGGGCCATGATCGTCGAGAAGGACGGCACCATCAGCTACGCTGAGAACGAGGGTCACCTCCAGGAGGTCAAGGTAAGATCAATTGCCAGTGTTGATTCAGTTGCATGATTCTAACCCTAGTACCAGGCTTCCGCCGTCGAGACCATCCTCACCAAGGTTTAAATCCACTTAATATTCGGGTCAACCCCTACTTCATAGAACATGGCATAAAGAGGTGCCATGCCGGCCATAGAGGATTATACACTTAGATTATAGACATGCTGCAACGAATGATACACATTAACGTCCAAACATTGTCCAAGTCCCTAGCCACAGTGTACTGACGGCAGAAGATCCCAGTCGAATTGTAGATCGGGCCATTGCAATCAGACAGCAAGAGGATATGTCTTGAGCGGCATGCTTTCACGAGAGATATGGGACCAAGCCTTCTTGACGACTTGCACAAATGATCATGTTGCATCACAAACGACCCGCTTCCTTCAGTTGAAATATGGAGCAGGAGATACAGGACGGACTTCTTTCTCACGCGACCCATCGGGACCGACAATGAAGCGGTCAACCTGCCTAAAAGCCTTTTCCTGAAGTGATCAAAGACTCGCAGCGGGCGCGGTTGAGAGAAGAAGAAAGAGCAGAACGGTCGTGCGCAAAAGATTCGAAGGTCGATCAGGATTCGCTTAGTCAGCGCGCAGAAAGCTGCGAAATTCGAAGAGCACCCCTCGTCTCTCCAACTACAAAACCCAACCTTATCATGGACTCTCTTGAAGGATCTAGCTTTGATGTCCTGATCTCAGGAACAGGCATCCAGCAGTCCTTGCTTGCTCTGTATGTCTCTTCATGCTTTGCTGTTTGACTTGACCGAGAGCTTGTCTGACTGACGCAGCTTCTTTGCTTAAAGTGCTCTCTCGCGCTCTGGCAAGAAGATCTTGCATGTCGACAAGGATGACACCTACGGCGGTCCCGAAGCTGCCTTGAGTCTTCAAGAAGCCGAGCAGTGGGTTGAAAAACTCGATTCTGGTATGTCGCCGCTTCCAATGCGCGCATTGATCTGAATATCATACTAACTCTTTCGCAGCAACGCAATCTAGATTCAGCAATGCCTCGATCGCCAAGTCGGAGGGAGATAAGAAACTCTCTCCCTCTCGCGCATACAACTTGTCGTTGGCGCCGACTCTGGTCTATACTCGCTCCGGCCTGCTGCCCATCCTAGTGTCATCGAACACCCACCAGCAACTTGAGTTCATGGCTGTTGGTGGATGGTTCGTCTATGAAAAGCAGGAAGATGGCACGCGCCTAGCCCGTGTGCCCAACGGACGCGAAGACATTTTTGCTGACCCTTCACTCACCTTGAAGATGAAGGGTCAGTTGATGAAATTCCTCCGATTCGTCGTCGCGTTTGAGGAAAAGCCTGAAACATGGGAACCTCACCGCAACACACCTTTCGCCGACTTCTTATCTGAACAGTTTGGTCTGCCTGCTGTCGACACTCTCATGGCTCTCTGCCTCAGTCTTGAAGTACCGGAAAAGACGACTACCGAGTTTGCACTACCTCGCATAGCTCGCCACCTTCGTTCCATCGGCGTCTTTGGTCCCGGCTTCGGTGCTGTCATCCCCAAGTGGGGTGGTCTTTCAGAGGTTGTCCAGGTCGCCTGCAGAGCTTGTGCCGTTGGTGGTGGCATCTATGTTCTTGGACAAGGCATCTCTACCATCGAGCCTGCTCAATCTGAAGAGGATGATGTCGAGGAGATCCCAAGAGAGCCAGAGAAGCCCGATGTCTCTCAAGATATCCACAACTTGATCACTGAAGGCGAAGGCTTTGTCGACACGAATCCGGATAGTCTTGATGAGCTTGAATCTGGTATCAAGGAGCAGTCTTTGGATGACCTCCTCGCTGCAGCTGGATACAGTATCGCAGGTGTTGAGGAAGGAAAGCCCGCCCCTGCTGCTGCGGAACCTGTTGAAAAACAGACTACTTTCGCTGTGCCTTCTGAAAAGAAGTCATTGTACACTGTCCAGCTCAGCAATGGAGAGAAAGTATCTGCGCAGTATATCATCGGCTGCTCAGACGATCTGCCTGGATCTCTTCCTGCAACAACAATCGGCACAAAGGTTTCAGGTGCTCAACCTGAGGCCGCTTCAAGGAGCGTTACCATCATCTCATCACCAATGCAACACCTGTTCGTCACTGTTGCTGAGGGTGGTGTCGCTCCTGCAGGTGCTGTTGTGGTCTTCCCAACTGGCTGTCTCTCCAGCCCAGACCACCCACCTGTTCATATTATGGTTCACTCCAGTGACACAGGCGAATGCCCACAAGGTCAATGTAAGTTCCAATCATCTCCCTTTACTCTCCCTGGAAGATCATTGCATGATGAATGATTTTACGAATACTTATCTACATTGTCTGAACAATAATGTCGATCAACACATCTCTGACAACCTGATCGCTTTGGTCTTCCAACCGTTAAAAACAATCAATCGTTATTTGTTTTGCCAGAAAGCAATTGCTAACAATGGATTGTACAGGCATCGCATATGCAAGCACTGCACTCACCGGTCAACAAGGCCAGGACCTTCTTGCTGAAGCTGTCAAGTCACTTCTCGCGGCCCATGATGGTGAAGCTCAAGCTCTGTGGTCGCTCAGCTACCAACAGTATGCCCAGGCACTAGCACCCTCAACCGAGACGTCTCAGTCCAACATTCTTAAGTTCCAGGACCCGCCATTGGACTTTGTGTTCGATGATGCGATCATCGAGAACGTCCAGGCCGCCTGGCAGAAGATCTTGCCTGAAGCTGATGACTTTATGGTCTTCAGGGAGAGGGGTGATGATGCCGAGGAAGAGGCTGAGGACGAGGACGAGGAGTAATGAACGATGGATATAGACTTGCTATACTACATGAATGCTACGATTGCAGAACAAGTATATTGTATCCTTGCCAACACCTCCGTAAGCGGTTTCATGCGCCATACGTGCTTCTGACGAGAAACTGACATGCCCATATGGTGTCAAATACCCCACATGACGTAGTTGCTTCGTTCCTGCATCACCGTTAAATATCTCTCCGGAAATGCCGCCTTGCACCTTCTGTATCTTCTCACCTTTCCTATTGCTTCCTAACACACAAGCAAGTCAATCCAAACACGATTAAACAGAAACTTGACAACCTCAAACCATCCACACATCATGTCTTCCGATAGTCTCGCACTCTTCCGCAAGAGCCTCGGTAACGAGCTCGGTGCCCTCGCAGAACAACATTACCAACATGAGTCCGTCTCCCGTCACGGTGCTTCTCTAACAACAGCTAACATTACTGTATAGCCTTCAATCATCCGACCGCGAAGCTCTCCAGAAAGCAGCCTCTCGCGTCTCAATGCACACGACCATCGGCTCCGTCGTGGGCCTCTCCCTCGGTCTCTTCCTCTCCTTCCGCCTTCGCAAGAACAGAACCACCATGTTCAACGCCTTCCGCACATCCGAGAAGCCCGTCGCTGTTCAGTTCGCCGGTGGCCGCACTGAGCCCCTGCCCGACCTTACACCCATGCTCAAGCCCTCAACCCTTGGAGACATTGCCACATACACACTGTTCGGCCTAGGCGGTCTGTTCGTGGGAGGAGAGACTGGACTCTTGACTGGAGGATTGAGTGCACAGAGTGCTATTAAGAAGGATCCTGAAGCCAAGAAGAGAATCGAGGCTGCCTTCAGAAAGTTCAGAGCCGAGACCTTGAGGTTGGAGGCGGATCAGCTGGAGAAGGGCGAGAGGGGTTTGGGCATGTAGGATATCCTGGTCAAGGATGTTTTGTAATGAATTGCTGTATTACTACTGACGATGGAAATGAAAACACATCTAATACTCACCTTTTCCTTTTGGTGCTGGTCAAGATGAGGCAAGGTATAGCAATGGTTAGGAGAAGGCTTCTGGCGTGGTAAGTAGCTACTTCCACAAAAGCATCCCGATGATTGATCAATTCTTTAGGAGTTTCCTCGAAATCACAAACATTTCAGAAGGTGCGGGCTGTCCTTTCCTAAATCTGCTTGCTTCCACTGATATGCCAGGCTTAGTTTGACACTTCCTTTTTCTCCCGATCCATCAGCCTTGCAATTAATATTTTAGCCAACCTCGATCATTGTCCATACCTTTGAAAGTGCTTGATGTTTGCGCCTTGTATCAATGAAACTATCGCCTCTGTAGCAAACAGCTGGAAGATACTGGAGCTGGAGAGACGAAGTTTATCAAGCCCGTCTTCTGCCCATTCCGATGCTCATGGACCTCTCCTACGACTTTCTTCTCCTCAAGCCTGGAAGATTTATATAGGCTCGGCTCAAGCACCGCTTGAACGCCACGAGCCAAATACGCCACAACGAACACCCAGTTCGCACCAGCTCGTTTGCTTTCGTCATCCCATGTCCCCAACATGAGCCCACCTGATACCTACGCAAAAAGACTGTCTCATTCTCGCGCTCATATCACTTGCTTCAGATCATCACCAGAAGCACGTCGAACAAACCACGATCTGCTCGCCAAATTTCTTCCCACACTTCTTCTTGCGTCTGCGCGAAAGACCTCCTCCTCCAACAACCATACACCGACTGCCTTTGAAGCGCTCACAGGCCTCGACAACGATAAGTGGTGAGGCTGACCGTATATCTTAAAAAACAATCCCCGATTTCCTAGGGCTTGTACGACGCCTCATCGTGCTTTCGATTTATATGGGCGTGTTGTGTTGCACCGCAGCACTGAAGCACCATGTCGTCAGTGGTTGTATATCGGAAGCAAGACTGCAAATCGTAAATCTTCATGTCTCTATATAGATCTCGAAACGTCGTTCATCCACGTCAACAAGCTCATCAACGCTCTGTTCCATGAGAGTGCGCCTGCAGGCTGGGACCTTGACAATCGCTGTCCGCGACATGTTAGCATCTGGAAATATGGACACCATTATCTCTCAATCATCCATCGAGAAGTCAATCGGCACTGATTCTGGATAGGAAAAAGTGGACGACCTCCTGACTGATTGGAAGCAGAGCAAGACACCACTGCCAAAGGGATTAGTCGATGCCCCAGCTTCTCAATTTCTTGATCTGCTCTCTGCTGCATATGGAGCCTGGGCAGAGGACAAGATGACCGCATTTGTAACATGTATAAAGCCAGCCCAGCAGCATCGCCGTCGTCACCACCGCAGACGATGGATGGTGTCGAAGAGGGCGGTGTCGATAGCTCGAGGAGTTTTTGTCTGTTACTGACGCTCCCTCGCCAACCAACTTCTCAGCTACTCCAAGCTCTGCTACGATGATGATGATGGCATTTTGTTCCCGGAGACTCTCTATCGGAGATCGTGGCTTTCTTGTCGTGAGCGCGAGCAATTTCATAATATATACATCGAGGGCTTCTCATGGCACCTGGAGGAGAAGCTCAAGAACATGCTCGAGGAGATACTGAGGAGCTACTGAGGAGCTTGCACGAATCTGCAGAACAATCGTCCGGAAGATGCGGAGGGACGGTGGGCAGTAGATGGCAACCGAAACGACGTAATTGTCAACGCCCGAGGCAGGAAGGTGATCGCGAGTAACACGGCCTGCCTTGCTCACCTGGCTTTCATCACGTATGACGCCTCCGCCATTGCTCCAACCATCAACACTACAGTAGGTCATGCTTTCGGAGAAGAGCGGATCACAGCAGTCATGTCCATCCAGGAGATCATCTCTCAGATTTCGGCTGGGCAGAATATTAATGATGCGCTCTGCACACAAGAGTCGGGTACAACAATCACGATCGTCCATATGCTCTCTCAAGGATAGCGGTCGTCAAGGCATTCGAACGCAGTTTGGCTGACGCAGTCAACTACACCTACAGGCTCTATTCCGAGCACTGTCCTTTTGGTACCCTCTACGATCTTGTCGAACAGCAACGCCCCCATAAGCGCAAGGTCGGTGTCAACTTTGGAGCACGGTTGATCGCAGAGAGCGCAGAAGAAGTAGCAAGCCACCTCAGCCAAAGACACTACCTTCGGCGATCCCACCGAAGCTCCCGAGGCCGGTAAGAGCGAAGAAGATGACGGAGAGACTGTCACCACTACTCTCACATCTTGAGCAATCAACAGCACTTTGATGAACGCGCATCACCGCATACAGCGCAGAAACTGGAACGTGCTGCCACAGTGCTGCATACAATAAACATATACAATCGAGAGATGTGCACGTACATGGTCATAGTGAGTGTCGTTAACGCATTCTACTCTCCTCTGAACAACACCCACGACGTGGGATACAGACATCTGCTCAGAACCGAGCCCGTAGAGCTCACAAGCTCAAAATCCATAGTCGTCCTGGTTTCTTCCACAAACTAAGAAAGATACTTGGACAGTCCCCGAGTATGACTCAAGTCTCGTCACACGACCAAGAGCTGTAGAAACTCTGGGATTTCCATCACAGTATCCACATCTGTCTGAGACGGAATATTCGGCACTTGGACTATTCGCTTGTGATTTCGTAGTATTGCAACTGAGATTTCATGCATACCTCCAGCAGCTCTACCGCGGGATCAAGCCCTACCAAGAGCAGCTGCTATGGGCAGGCGTCTCTGTGCAAGTCACCCAAAAGGAGACGCGAATCTGGATGAACGAAGGAGAAGCTGAGCTGGTCGTCCTCTTGTTAGACACATAGAGAGCCCATAGTGCTGGTGGGTAGTATAGTTTAGCTGCCTGCTAGAAGCCAAGAGAATGCTCAATGTCGGTACAATGGACAGAAGCTTCGTCCTTTCAACATGGTCCTCACGGCTTGGACCGATATTCTTGGATCAACTATGCTTGGACGCTACCCTTACTGCGTAGCACAATTCAAAGTCCCAAGCAAAATTTCGAACAGTCAATTGCAGAAGAAAAAGCATCAGTCATCTCCAGTTTCGTTCGATCTGGCTACACACTATCATCAGTCCAAGTTCTGTCATGGTGATGACTCGCGAAGGCTTTCTAACAAAGGCCACTGTACCAGCTGTTCAATCAACACGACACACGCGCCAAAAATGGCAGCGGCTCCTTCCTCCGTGGTCGCCACCACACCTACCACTTGGCCCCTCTCACCCATCATGCCCTCAACCAACACCGCTCGCCCTCGGGTCGTCGTGGTTCGCATTGTAATTTGTAGAGGATGATTTGGGCAAGCCGCTCATCTGACTTCCTTGAAACGGGACGTCTTAGAGCTCACAACGATCACTGAATCCATGCACAAACACAAGCCTAGCTTTGACGATTCCTGTAGACTGTTTATTGTCAGAAAGCGGATCAGAGCTGATGATAAACATGGCAGAAAAGCCAGAGCTCAGCCCTTATGGGGAAGCATCTCGAATTTCTGCATAGATATCACTAGAACAACGGACGCTCCAGGCTTAGAATTTGAGGGTGTCAAATTAAGACTACACAGGGGGTACTTTAAAGAGTGTTTCATTGAATCGTGAGTAGGATATGCCGTTGCAACAAATCGGATTATGGCGAGGATCACATTGACAGCATTTCCAGGCTTGCGAGAAGGTCGGGGGATTGCCTATCAGAACACCAAAATTCTAATTGGGCTACATCTTACAGTGTCATCCTGGTATTGTTTGAGCCACTTGGAAAATGCTTGCTGATGGACATTGATGGCTTTGTAGGTATGATAGTTATCTAATCAACTCTCAAAACCACTCCCCTGATCAATCATCGACATTTCGCTTAATTCATCTTCACCTCAGATAGCTAGTTTCATACAGATCCCAATCCTCCGTTGTAAACACCCTTGTGTCGTTTTTCGTTGTCGCCGAGTGTTTCCGCGCACAACCAATCTTTTCTCCTCCCTTCTGTCACAGTTACCTCTTTCTTCCCATACACTCATCACAAACATGGAACGCAAACGCCAGATGGACGACAACACACCCCTCGAGCCACCTCCCAAGAGGCGCACCAGTACTCCACTGGGTCACAATCGCATTGTTGCCCCTGCTCTCCCTAGCGCCGCTACACCGCGCATGTGCGAGGTCTGTGGCGAGGACAAATCTATCAACAGCTTCCCCAATGCAACCCAGGTATCCTCTCACGACCACGAACACGACGTCTGCCACGAGTGCTTTACCATGCACCTCGACGTTGAAGTCGACTCGAAGATGTGGGACCAAGTCTCCTGCCCTCAGTGTCCTTCCCTTCTCCAACAACACGAGATACAGAACCTTGCTACCCCTGAGTGCTTCGCAAAGTACGCCCGCTTTGCTCGTAGAGCAGCTCTCTCCAGCAACCCTGACTACAGATACTGCTTTTCCACCAGTTGTGAGTCTGGTCAAGTCCATGAGGGTCAAGAGCCCGTGTTCTCTTGTCAGGAGTGCGGTCACAGGCACTGCACTGTTTGCGAAGTCGACTGGCACAAGGACGAAACTTGTGAGCAGTATCAATCTCGCAATCAGGTCCAGAAGGAATACGAAGCAGAATCCGAGGCAACACTCCAAGCCACTTCAAAGCCCTGCCCCAACTGCCAGGCCAGAATCGAGAAGAGCGACGGCTGCGACCACATGCTCTGTAAGTCTTACCCCTGAATAGGAAAATTCTCACATTACATACACAATGAGGAACAATTTCTAACATCTCATGCAGGCTCTCAATGCCAACACCAGTTCTGTTGGGCCTGCTTGGCTGACTTCATCCCTATCGCTCGCCACGGTCTTCACAACCACCATCCCGACTGTCCAAACCATCGCCCTGCTGGTGATATCAACGAAGACATGATCGCACACGCCGGTGCAATGCTGCTGATGGCAAATGGCAGATTCCAGGAGATGCTTGAAGAGGTCTTTGGATTCAGATTGCAGTAGTGGATTGGTACGAATGGGAGTACGTACAGAGATACAGTAATAATGATACTTTCCGATGGCACGAACACCGTTGCCCCTCTTCCCCTGAGCTCTTCCTTATCTCAATGTTAGGGGTGGTGCTAGATGAATCCAGTGAAATTGCAGGATGAAACTTCCTTTTGCGTAATGATCCAAAGAGAGCTGGAAAAATAAGCAGTGAAATCAGACTCCCAATGGTCAGTCAGAGCGGAACGAAAGTCATCTTGCATCTCGATGCAATATATCAGGCCCAGGAGAATAGTACTGGATCCGGCCTTTCAAGTACCCCTTGATGCTCGCGTATAGAGCCCTGCCATCCTTCTCATATGAACGTGTCAGTCCAGAATACGCCCGTAGGATTGCATGATGATTTTACATTCTGTATGTGCCTTCAGAGAGAGTCATGATTGTTTCTGACTCTCATTGAACATCTTGAACAAAGCGAAAAATCTCATGCATCATGATAGACGTGACACAGACCAGCGTAGGTCATGTGAAACACGTCCAGTACAAGACACAGCTGCAACTCCCTACACACGTTCATTGAACTTGCCATTGTTCCACGTGCCGACGTGACAAATGAAAGCATACTGGAAGAATGCAAGGTGTATAAAAGTCCCACCTCCATGAACAATGCGGCCGACGACGGCCGACACTTCTTAGGCTAGCAGACAGCCGACGCTCCACTGAAGATCATAGTACAACACTGTCGAGAAGTTCATGAAGGCTCCACAGAGATATCTGCAGCATGGTGATCTATGCGGAGTGACATCGATCATTGCGGGGTTGATGGCGGGGTCGCGGCGCCGATGATTGTACGACTCGCTCCTTCTCTGTCATGTAGACATGGAGTGGGCACTTTTTGCAAGCCGAACGGCAGTTGCAAATGACTTGGCTTGTAGGTTGAACATCTCTGCCGACGTTGACAGCTGCCTTGTGCCGGCAAAAAGCATCAAGATATCACTTCAAAAGCGGGGCAGCTCTGTTGACCAAAACCAATGAGAACATCATGTACTGTGGCAGCCGTGGCTATGTCCTAGAGGGGCATGCGAGCGGAGAACCCAATTGACATAAGTATGAGGCTCTCCCAGTTGCACAAAGGCAGTCGAAGTGAGAACTCAGATCATCGATCATCAACATGAAAGTCCTCGCTAGTGGGTTCTTGCTGCTCAATACTGCATCTGCAGCTGCCACCAAAAGATACAATGCCTATCATGGCGCTGCCGTACCTACAGTACAAGTCAAAAACGGCACCTACACAGGGTACTATGCTGCTGCCTACAACACCGACAATTTCCTCGGCATGCCATATGCTCAACCACCGATCGGCGATTTACGCTTCCGTATTCCTCAGTCTCTCAACTCTACCTGGTCTGGCTCGAAGAATGCTACCGAGTACAGCCCAGAGTGTATTGGCTATGGCAGAGATACCTGGAGTCAAGGCAACTATGTCAGTGAAGACTGCCTGACACTGAATGTCATCAAGCCAGCCGGCTCATGCGAAAGCCTTCCTGTCCTTGTCTGGATCCATGGAGGCGGTCTTGTCATGGGAGGTAGTGGAGACCGTCGGTACAATCAGTCTTTCATCGTCCAGCAATCTGTTGAAGCAGGCATGCCAATCATTGCTGTCAGTATCAACTATCGTCTTTCGTCCTGGGGCTTCTTGTACGGCCGCGAGATCCAAGAGTCAGGTAATACGATGAACGGATTCAGGGACCAGCGTCTTGCTCTGCGTTGGGTGCAAGAGAACGTTGCTGCTTTTGGTGGTGATCCTGACCGTGTCACTATTCAAGGCGAGTCTTCCGGTGGCACGTCTGTTGGAGCGCAATTACTCGCCTATAACGGTCGGGATGATGGTCTCTTTCACGGTGCTATTGCACAATCTGGAGCTCCGATTAGCCCCGGAGTTGACTTCGACGTTGATAACTGGGAGCCTATCATCGCCAACATCAGCAGAGCTACTGGATGCAACGGCACTGGCTCTGTACTCGACTGTCTCCGCAAAGTACCCACTGATCAGCTCAACTCTTTTATAAACTCTACCGTCACGAGAGGAGCCCGCTACGGCCCTGTGGTTGATGGAGATTGGTTCACTCAAACAGCTTCGCAAGCCCTGTCCAACGGCGACTTCTTGAAGGTCCCATACATCATCGGCGTCAATGAGGCAGAAGGTGTGGGCTTTGGTCCGAGACAAATCAATACGACCCAAGAGATCTTGGATTACATTGTTGATTCGGGTTATGATAATGCCACAGCTCATGATCTTGCGATACTGTATCCTGATATTCCAGCTATTGGCGTACCGAGCACTCTCCACGGCAGACCGAACTCTACCATCGGACTTCAGTTCAAACGTAGCTCTACCATTGCTCAAGACATGAGCATGAACGCCGCAAGACGCCTGACATCCCACTGGTGGGCAAGGCACGGTGCCAGATCCTATACCTAGTAAGCATCAGCAGATGAATCACAATCGCGAACATTCTTTACTGACGTTTTGTACAGCATCTTCAATGCCCTGGTCAATGGCCTCTCCTACTTCTCAGGCGCAGTGCACTTCCAAGAGGTGGCTTTCGTCTTCTACAACACAGAAGGCCTAGGCTACCCGCAGAATGGCAATCCCAACCCTCTTGGTGGACCTGAAAGTGAATCCCTCGTCACACTGGCGAAGCAGATGTGTCGTATGTGGATCAGTTTTGTAAACTATGGTGATCCAAATATGCATCTGGGCTGTAAGTCAAACTGCTTTGCTTCATTGAAAAGGGAACTTGCTGATGCTTGGGGTCTAGTGAAAGCAGAGCCTTGGAATCCTGTTGAAGCGGAAGAGCCTGAGTTCTACTATTTCCAGCAGAACGAGACGTCGAAGTCGCTGCCTGATATCGTTCGTGCGGAGGGAGTGAGTTATTGGGAGGAGCTGATCATGGCGAGGAGGGGCACTAATTGTACTGGTATCGTTGCTTGTGGTGGCAGTTATGATGGAGACCTGGATAATCTGTGAGCTATAGTGTGTTGAAAAGTCGTCTTAGGATCCGCCAGCACTCATTCAATCCCCTGGTTAGTCTTTATATTCCACCTTGGCCAGGAGATTCCCATCGAGACAGCGGACCAGTCGGACTCCTCCATTGGGGACCCTGCTACGGCGGTGGTATATCCTATGGTGTGGGGGTCGGGCTCCCCTGTTCTCTAA
>JGI24891J29808_1000220_pt1 | contig 59198 bp, 67 predicted proteins | sample FreactcultuFSWF8_FD_29808 | JGI IMG/M metagenome (IMG submission 29808)
GAGCTGGTAACGCTGCTTCTCGAGGCGCTCATCCGACATGCGCTGGAAGCCTGCCTTCCATGACTTGATGTCTTGGGTGCGCGGGTCGGCCGAGCCAACAGTGCTCATGGATGCGCGAGGCTCATTGACGGCGATCTTGTCTGTGTCATAGGTGGTCGTCGAGGGCGAGTTCTGGTATGCCTCCTGCTTGAAGCCGGCGTCGGCCGTGTTGTTGGTGACGGTGGAAGAGGTGCTCATTGCGATTGACGGTTGAATCGATGGTGCGCCGGAGTGTGTAGAGAATCTGAAGGATTGGTTTTGTGTTGAGGACAAGTCGTTCGACTACTCAATGGTTGGAATGTCAGAATCAAGATCGGCCGAGCGTTGTTGGCGTAGCAAGCAAACACTGAAACGATGTGAGGGGTTCGAGAGACAAGAAAATCCAAATTTTGGGAGCGAAGGGCAAATGGACGACGGAGAAAAAGAACAAGGTCTTTTCGAAGGACGTACCATGATCAAATCTATATGCGGAGATTCAGGAGTTGTCAATCTTGTGCTAGACTCTTTTATCGTCAGCTGCATGGTCATTAGAACGCTTTTCTCATATCGGCCATTGCTGATGTCTCACCCGCTGCCTGGCCCGCTCGTCACTACCTTGCAAAGCACGATTGAACATGGAAGGAACCTGCTTTCATTAAGAATCAAAGACGTGAAATAGCCATCCTCAAATCGCGTCCATATTCCTGGTAAATCATGCCGCAGACGGACCCCTCTGTACCGCTTGACACGCTAATCATGCCGCTGGCCAGCGCCCTCGCCTGGCTGTTGAGCCCTGTGCCTCGAACGGGCAAGGAATCGCCAGACCTGGTTTGCCGTTTCTAATCCTTCTTCTACATCTTTTGCGCACGTGGCTACACATGACAAGTTTCACATGGCTAAATCCTGGTGGTGTGTGATTTTAAGAATTCGCGGCTTCTCTCTTGTTCTACCTTCTTGTATCACCAGTACTCAGCGACAAGCCAATCTGACTTCCACGTTTCAAAGCAGAAGTACTGGATCTGTCCAACAGACAGTGTGCAACTGTCACTTCAACGTGGCCCCGATCAGCGCCACGTGCGGCAGCATTATGTAGCCCAAAGCGAGGGAGTACATCAACCATGCATTCCGGTCGCTCGTGGCACCCAAGGAGTCATGTTACACGGAGAGGATCTGATTTTGACTCGTTCATTCATTTATCATATCATCTTTCCTTGCCTGTCAAGGTTTGCTACCACTTTCCTCCCGTCAGGAAGGCCTTGAAGAAATCCAGGGCAGTCCTGCTGTTATCCCTGGCAGACACTACTGCATAACCAGGTACCTGCACATTTGGCGTGGTAATGCCCAACGCTTCTGACATGGTCACCCAATTCCTGATGGTCCATACCAAGATCGTAGCGACAGCGCCGCATCCTCCAACCACCTGCAGAACCGTCCATTCATTACCATTGAATCTCTGGCCCAGTGCAAGTAAACCTAGAGGATCTTTGCAGTCGAGACCGTCCAGATTGCTGGTCCCGGATTTAGGCAGTCTCTGGTGACCAGGTTTTACCATGGCCGAGTTAGTGTTGTGTCGTTCGGGAATGCCTAAGGTAAGCTGCTTCCTTTCCTGGGCCTCGGTGTCCAGTGCAATCCTCAGGTTGTACGCCCATTCCGGTAATTGTGTACTTGGTCTGTCCAGCTTGTAAGCATCGAGACGGCGGCCAAAGTCGTACTGCGAAGTTGTGCCCAGATGTCCGGCAGGTACGAGCCTGAAAGGAGCAGGCGATGACTCTCGCTGGCTTGGAGTGGTCAAGTGTGGTATCATGACGCCCGATGATGAGGACAACACAGAAGAGATGGAAGATGGCGCAGCGTCAGGTTCGTCTGCTTGCAGACATCCAAGCCGCTCAAGAGCAAGCTCGCGAAGCTCACGCTTGTGCGAATCGAATGACATCTGTAGATAGTCTCTTCGCCATTGGATGAACTTCTTTACAGCACAGTGTCGCAGCCATTGAGCATTGTCAGGATCAAAAAGGCGGTCTATCAATCGTGAGAGGTCGCTCGAAACCAGAGGTTGTATGTATTCTGAAGACATTAGTACGCTTGCGTCCATACTCTCGATGTCTTCGCTTAAAGCAGAAGACACTGCAAAGGGAGACGACGTCGGGGCCTCGTGGGCATCTGGTGATTGGAAAGTAAATGTTCGGACACCGGCAGCCTCGAGACTAGTCCGAATAGCTGTCTTTGTGTCCCTGAGATTTTCATCATTGCAAGTATCGGCTCTGCCAATGACAGGAACTATGTTGGTAAGTGCGGAAAGACGTCGGAGAACATCGATTTCCGTAGGGCCTATATGATGGGCGGCTGGAGTACGTCAGTGACTGGATTAGCATGTTCAGAACATGCAGCTTACTCGGGTGGAACATGTAAAGTACGGCATCGACTTGGAAACCTCCACTACCACTTAGAACACTCAGAAGATCTGTGTCGCTCAATTCCCCTGTCAATGTGTTCTTTCGTAATGAATCTTCGATGCTTTGCGAGATAGTATTGACCGCATCATCGATGTTTTCTTGGTCGCTGGGTCCACTCATTTTCCAGCCGGGGGTGTCGACAAAGCAGATGTTACGTTCTAGAATGGAATCTCCCATGCTCTTTCTTCGTCTTAATCCACGGCCCTGTTCAACTTCTGACCACCATGACGGGTACGATTTGGTCGAAGCATAGGTCTCATAGATGTCCTCGGTATTTGTAGTCGAGGCTGAAGACGACTCAGCGTTGACGATGGGATCGACATGAACAATGTCCTCACACATTTGGACCATGCTCTTGACAAGGCTCGTCTTTCCCACACCAGAGGGACCGGCAACCATGATTCTGAGCCGAGGGATGCGTTTGCCTCTTTCCGTAAACGGACGACGTGCAGGCATGGATATGCTGGGCATAACTAGCTGAGGTATACTGCTCTGGGCTTCGGTTGGATGACTGGACTCAACGAGCGTATCGTCAGCGAAGACATCGTCTTCCTCGCTGGATGAGTGCAGAGTCTGGCTGGCAGTATCGTCGATGATGCTTCCTTCTTCATCTGAGAGGCGTACGCTCTTTACACTAGGTGAGCGCGGAGTGCTGGTGTCGCTGAACCGTAAAGGCGTGAAAGAACGACCCAAAGATGTGAGCGACTCGCTCCTGACATGACGTCGGGTTGGTGATGGGGTCAAAGGTCTAGGAGCAGAGGAGGACACTGAGGGCTTTCGCGATGTGGGGCGTTCCTCGGAGGATATGATGCGTTGGGCGGCTGCAGCGATTTTGGGGTGGACGGGATTACCAATCTTTCGTTTCTTGCCATAAAGATTGTTTGGAGGAGAAGAGGATGAGTCTGGCGACTTGGGGGCGAAGGCTGCCTCAAGAGTCTCATTCAAGCTCTCAACACCGTAGTTGTTATCTTTGTCATGACTGGCACTCTGTTCCGCCTCGGCTTTCTTCATATCTCTCTCGCTTCGCAGGAAGAAGGTGGTTGGTGGCAGGTTATGTCCGGAAATACCTGCGGTACCTGCATCGGTACAGGCCTGTTTCTTCGATCGTGGCCAGACACCTTCCGAGTGGCTCATGATGGGACGCTGGGGTCGTCGTCTTCGAATTCAGTTTTCTAGAGGGATTCGACGAGCTTCTGCGACTTTGGCGAGTACAGGTTTTCTCATCACAAGATCATACGATAATTTGCTCAGTGAAACGACATGACGCCTTCTATCAAGGTGCAGCAGATGGATGACATGACCTCGCACCTGATAAGGCCCGTCCAAATTGCGGGGTCCCCGCAATCGTGCGATATGCCGTGCATGGACCGCACCCGGATGTCAGATCTCACAAGGTTGAGGGACCCTTGAGACGATGAGACTGCACTGCAGATGGATCGTGTTTTTGAAGATTGAGTACTGTCGTGGAAAACGTCATCGTTTATTCAGCATATCTACGGTCGGTCAAGAAGAGCATGCATAATCGTCGTAGCTCGACCTGTCCTACCTCTTCAAGCACTCTCCAGCCTACCTACGCCCGAATACACCACGTGCTCCGAAGAAAGTCGCTTTTTTCGAGGTCCCATCCACGCCGTCCAGAGCCAATCCACAAACCCGTGTTGATACAGACTGCAAAGCCAATGAAACTCCGCAACAAACAACAGAAACACAAGTTGATAGGGTGGAAAAGGAAAGCAATGAGAAACACGCGCCGCTATGCATTAGTGACAAATGTATGAAGTTTTGTGCAGCGCGTCAAGGCTTCGGAGTCCATCTCCAAGTCGCTCTAACGCTGGAAAGGAACTTTTCGAAAGGGGGCATATCGCGTCATATTTTACAGATAAGGGCTGAACCGGGTCCGGGGATGAGAAAGCTCGTCGGCGGATGGTGGTTCGTCCCATTTTATGTTGGACGTTTAGGCGACTTGGGCACCGCCACGGCCGCGAGAGGCGTTGCCGCCACGTCCTCTCTGCGAACCACCGCCACGACCACCCTGGAAGGAACCGCGGGGGTTCGGGTTGGCACCACCACGACCGCCTCTGGCACCGCCACGGTTGCCGGGGAAGAAGGGTGCGTTGGTCTTGGGACGGCGCTCCTCGATGGTGATGGCGTGTTCACCGATCGAGATAGGGCTGGCCTTGAGAGCAGCCTTGTAGCCGTCAAGGGTCTTGAAGTCTACAAAGGCGCAGTTCTGCTGAAGAAGTTAGCCACTGCATGGTCTTGTGGTGGAAAAGGAAATTTACCTTGGGTCTGTTTGCGTCGAAGTATGAGAGCTCGCCGTGCTTCTCAATGGCCTCTCTCAAGGCAGGAAGAGTAATACTCTCGTGAACGTTCTTGACGTAGGCGCGGTATTGAGGAGCGTCCTGAGCACCGGCAGCGGTCTGGCCCTTGTTCTGCTGTCTCTTGTCACCAACGCTGGTCCACTCTTCCTGTTGGTCGGCGCTGGCGGGAGCGGGAGATGCCTCGCGAGCAGCGGGAGCAGCGGCAGACTCCTGAGCAGGTGCTGAGGAAGCAGCCTTGGTGGCAGGCTCGGGTTGAGGAGCAGTCTTGGGCTGGACAGGAGCAGCGGAGGCAGAAGGCTGAGGAGTGAAGACGGGAGTAGCGACACGGTGGGCAGCAGCGGCAAGGTTGGCCCAGGTCTTAGGGGCAGCAGGTGCAGAAGGAGCAGCAGGCTTAGCGGGAGCGGCGGCCTTTGCGGGCTGGGCAGCCTGCTTGACAGGAGAGCGGACGGCAGGAGTGGGTTCGGGGTCCTTGGGCTTCTCAACCGGGAGCTCCTCCTGTGCAGCGGGAACCTCGGGAGTAGCCTCAGAAGAAGCCTCAGGAGCAGCCTCGGGAGTCTGGGTAGATTCCGAGACGGCAGCGACAGGAGCATCCTCGGCCTGAGCGACCTCAGCGGTCTCGGCCTTGGGGGAGCCGTTGGCGACAGCAGTGGGGACAGCGGTCTCCTTCTCCTCGGGCTTCTCGGCAATGATCTTCTCCTCGATCTCCTTGTCAACCTTGGCAGCATCCTTCTCAATAGCGACGGGGTCTTCCGAGCTTGTCAAGGTCTCGTGCTCAGGCTCCTCGGCGGCGGTGGGAGCAGGCTCCTGGACGGCAGCGGGCTCCTCGGTGGCCTCAGCCTCATCCTCCTCATCGATGATGTAGCGGAAGATGTCGTTCAGCACAAAGTAGCCGTTGGTCTGAGCAGCGAGGACAAAGGTCTGGGTGAACTTCTTGTGAGGGGCGGACTTGTTGGAGATTTCACCAATGACCTGGATGACGATGTGGTCGTCCGAGGCTTGCGAGTCGACATTGGTGACGCGAACCTTGCACTCGGAGAAGTCAAGCTCCTTGATACGGTCGTTGATGGCCTATTTGCTAGATCAGCATCTCAATAGGCTTGTGCGTGGTAGCGCAGAAGAGACGTACCCGTTGTCCCACACACACGGCGACCTTCTCGGTCTCGTTGCCGGAGACGAATTGTGAGCGCTTGTTGTAGAAGAGCTATAGCCAGTCAGCGCATGTTGTTTTGGCAAGTGCAGTTGAATGTTTGACGTACGTAGACCTTCTCGGGACTGCGGCTAAGAGTGGTGTAGTACTGCTCGACAAAGTACCAGCCAACCTCGTCCTTGGGGATGTCGGCGGCGGAGTTGTTTGACTGAGAAGGCGCAGAGGGGTTGGAGGAAGGGTAGTTGGCGGCAGCGTAGCCGGTCTGCTCTATCGAGCCGTAGCCATTCTGAGGGACGAAGTTGCCGTTGATAGCGGATTCGGAAGCCATTGTGGAGAAACCAAGAAGCGGACAGATGAATTGGTGATGCGGAAGGTGGGTGCGATGTCTGATGATGGAACCTGGTCAGCGCCGAATGTCTGGAGACGACAATCTCAAAGTGAAGCGGTGGCGGGGTGCGCGACTGAAGTTCCAAGATATCGTGGGAGTCTCACCTCTAAAGTGACGGTAAAACAGCCAAGTATAAAACTATCTCGTGCAGCTCGACGTCGATGGATCTACACTTTTTGTAATGCGTCAAGCTGCTGTAGAAGCTTGAAAGAGGGAGAGGTGAGGGAGAGAGTGTTGAAGAGGAGTGGTACAATAGGTCGAAAGGATTGGAGCTTGCGGTGAACAGAGCGAGCTTTGCCTGAGAATTGTCCAGACAGTTCGGAAGTTCGTCATATAGAGGTCACGTGCATCGTGTGCGATCGCCGCTCCAACCCAAGGTCAGGTTTCAACTACATCCTATCAATTATATACATATCATCGTTCGCCAATGCTTGAAATCAGTTGCACATCCACCACGAATCCATGATTGATGGCGTACTCATGGAACGATCTGTGAGGGACGCTGCCAGATAGGAAGCTATTGCCTGCCTCTTTCAACCGCTCCATCTCTATGCGACATGATTTTCGCCGATGCATTCGTGATTCACTACTTCCTATCTCGTGTCTTGAGTCTGGGACTTTCAAACACCTGCAGCTGCCATGTTGAAAACCATGCAACCATAGACCTGCGCATGCTATACCCCGTGCCCGTTCTCTTCGCATGCCTACCTCTCACAAAACTGCCACGTAGAACCACAAATATGGCACGCGACTTTCCTAACCAGCCGTAAAGACCCATGTGTCTGTCTGCTTACACGAGCTTGTTCCCAACTTTTGTCATTTTTTCCTACACGCCCAACATTCGACAATCCGTCCAAACCCAACCCTTTATACTTGTACAGATTCATTAGGCTCACAGTTGACAATGTGTTCCAAAGACGTTCATGTTCGACTGAATTACTGTCAAGAGGAACCACAAGTATTACCCTCAAAACCGACAACACGCAATTCTCCTACCAAGCCCGGCCCACTCGAAACGATCCAGGATGTCCGTGAAGCTCATGAGGAATTCGACCTCGAGCTTCACGGCTTTCGTTATGTAAAGGCACCAACCGACTTCAACAACTGGGACTCGGAGCTGGAGATACGCAATGTCTTGATCCCCGAGATGGAGGTTCTGTTGCGTCAAGAGCTGCGAGGCTGTGACGAGATACATGTCGTGGGCATTAAGGTACTCATCGGGAGCTCCATTCCTCGAAAGACTGCGCTGATCAATTTCTAGTCGGAGCAAGGGCCTTCAGCAAGTGGTTGTAATAGAATGGTTCACATCGACCACACTGTATCGAGTGTCGAGTCAATGTTGCATCAGAAGTACGGAATAAGGCCCGAACATCTACTCACCAGAAGGGTTCGTCTAATCAAGTGAGCCGTTGTCTACCTGTATTGCCATTTCGTCGTCTTACTGACTCCTTGTAGCATCTGGAGACCCGTCAATTGCGTCGTGCACAGCGATCCTATTGCAATCGCAGATGGCAGAGGACTTGATCTGAAGCGAGACATCACAAGCTCTGACCTGAGCACACCCATCAGTATTGGACGCTACCATGAAGAGCGCCACTGGTACTACATGAGCGAACAGGCTGAGGAAGATGTCTTGCTGTTCAAGACCTACGACAGCAACCAAGCTGCGTCTTCCAAGGCATGCCTACGCACAGGGTTCAACATACCCGATCCCTCTGGCAGCAACTCGTGTTCCAAGGCCATCGAGATCCAAGTTTTGGTCTTCACACACCCCAACGACGAGCAGACCACGCACGTCCATCAAGTAAAAGAGGTCGAGACATTGAGAAAGGAACTCGGAACTCTTTCAAATGACGTTTTGTACCACCAAGACGTGGTCAGAGCAGTTTTGGACCTCCGTCAGTGGGAGTCCCTGAAGGCGGCCGAGCAGATGCACCACCTGGCGTCTGACCGTGACCATTCACGTGCTGAAAGTCAATCTCTGAGCAAACAGCTCAACTATCTGGAGGAGTGGATTATGGGTCTTTACATGTCGTGCAGTTTGTCTTCAGAGGAGACGGACACTGTCGAACAATTGCGGCATTTCATATGCTCCACGCCAAGATTGCGCGAACGCTTCAGCCAGGATGAGCAGGCATACCAAAGCATGAGACAGAGCATGAATTTGTTCGGAGCAGACGCTGAGTTGATGCTTCTGCGCCAACAGTTGTACGCGCAGTGTAGAGAGACCGAGAGGTTGGCAGCCAATATTGATGCTAAAGTCGAGAGCAAGATGGATGAAGGGTTCCAGGCTGCGGTACAGACGGCAGTCAAGCAAGAGCGCAGCAAGGACGAGTTTGTTATCCAAGACCTTCGGCAGGAGAATCAGAGACTCCGGCAGGCATTGGCCGAGATGAGTGCACTGGGCTTGTAAGGAAGATTGTGTGGAAGATGTGATGACAGTGTAGTATAATGTAGCTATAGCTAGTCGAGAAAACTATTTGCAGTCCTCACAGTCTTTTGTTCCCTCTTGTGCAGCAGGCGCAGAGGTCTGAGCAGGCTCGGCTGGTTTGGCAGGAGTGTCGGCGGTCTGAGTCTTGTGAGGCTTATCAGAGTGACCGAGGTCGCGACCAGGCTCGATGTGGTTTCTCAGACGTTGTTTCAAAATCTTGGTATCAGGGAAGCCTTCCTCTGCCTTCCTGTCCCACAACAGAATCTCTTCTGGTTGAGCGTTCTCTTCGGAGCCGGGCGGGACGTGTGTGAGGTAGACGGTGAAGATGCCACCGGAAGCAGGGATGAGAGCAATCTCGCCAATGGCGGTTCCGAAGGTCGACAGGAGTTCCTGGCCAAAGTATGCGGCTCTGAGCATCCATCTACATTGCGTACAGTACGTGATGGCAACGCGTGGTAGTTTTGGCGATGACATGGTGGTTGATGATTCAGTCAACGAAGGTCGCGGCTTCCGGAATGGCGAAGCTTCTCGGTCGCGTGCCTCGAAGCCACTTGCTTCTCCAGTCTCACCAACACCATCGACAACACCGTCTTGCATACCACTTTCGTTTGTGTTGCACGACAAGTTGGTCTCTTCGCATCCACATTATGATTCGGAACAGAAAGAGCCACATGTAGACATCTCACTGCTCCGGTAGGTTCAGCTCAGCGAGCAATTACGCAATGTGAAAGCCTTCGTCCTCGACTTCTTCTTTTTCTTCTGCTTCGTCTTGTCCATTGAGGAAACATGGCCCTACCAACCGTGCCAACCCCGTCCGGCCTCTACGAACAGCGACAATCTCCGGCTGCTGGCATTGGTGTATTCGCAACAGCCGCCATACCTTCGGGCACCCGTATCCTCTGCGAAGCACCGCTCTTTGCGCTTCCTGACGACGACGATGTCATAGCATGCTATCTCACCATCAGGGAGCTCTCAAAAGACCAGCAATATGCTTTCTGGGCTCTCGCTTCATCAACCACTCCTCCGGGCGACACAGATTGGATCGACGAGTTGAGAGCAGCCTGTGATGGTACCCTCATCACCAACCAACTGGAACTCGATCCACGCTAACATACACGCTTCGGCTCAGAGGACATAGGCGATGGCTTCGACGATCTTGTGAAGAAGTATGAAGATGCATACTCGAAGTTCGAGACGAATCGCTTCACCTTACGCTATCCTGATGGCTCGCCTAACAAGCTTGGTGTCTTTCCAAACGTAACGCCCTCTGTCTGCCCTCGCGAGAAGCATTCATGTTGACAAGTAACAGGCCGCGCGGTTCAACCATTCCTGCAGCCCAAACGTCTACCATCGCTACAACACAAACATAAATTGCCTCACGATACACGCCCTTCGGGACATACATCCCGGCGAAGAGATATGCACTGCCTACATCGACATATGCAACGATACGGCTGAAAGACGTCGTGTCTTGCAACACTGGGGATTCCTGTGTCGCTGTACGGCCTGTGAAGCACAAGAACCAGCCCGAGAGCTGCGAAGAAACAAACTAGGAGGGCTCATGACCACAATGCAAAAGAGGGAAAAGAAAAGATCCTTTGAGAACTGGGGTAAATGGGACTATGCAGAGGCTCTTACAACTGTCGAGGAAATCATTGCGTTGATGCTGGAGGATGGTTTGGAAGAGACGGATACACTTGGTGAAGCGTATGAGATTGCCGCCGAGTACAGTCTTGCTACGGGCTGTAAGGAAGACGCTATCAAGTGGGCTGAAAGAGACCTTGAGGTTGAGCGCAAGTGTTGTGGTGAGGATAGTGCCGAATTCGCAAAGGCGATGGCCTTGCTGGAGTCTGCACGAGCTACCTAGAGGTTCATCATTTGTGCGACTACCTGCTTGCGACTTCGAAGAGCCATAAAAGAGCTAAATTGGCTTAGAATGCTGAATGTTCCTCTTGAAATTAATTCGACCACTCTGTGACGTTGACGTCGAGCGACCCTGACCTAAAGCTCCGAGGCATCATAGAACGACTCCGCACCGGCGAGTATTCCCTCGGATATCACACTGCACCATCAGACACGAATTGAATCGTTGTACCAAGCAGCAAGATTAACTACACGCAAACGATATCTCCCAATAGAATTGCATAGGTTGACCATCATGCCTCTCCTCAACTTCCACCTACTCAACCTCAAGGGCAATGTTCAACCCCACACCTTCCTCAGCAACCTCCACGAGGCCGATCCCTCTACCAAAGTAATCGTAGCATCAAAACCACGCCATTTTGTCGTGAAAGCAACAACCCAAGATGCCTCCATCCTCAACAAGCCCTGGGATCTGATGCTCCTGCTTCAAGGCCCCAATGCCTCTCTTCCTTCTTCCCTCCAAAAGCACATCTCCTCTTCCTACTCTCTCCCCGTTGGAATACCTTCGAAACTGCTGTCTACATATCCCGAGAAGAATGCTCGGCTTATCAAAGAAGCATCTTCTGCTGGTCTGACGGGATCTTTGGAAAATCCCAAAATGCCCGATTCGAGTCAGAAGTTGGAATTGTCACCCGAGTTGTTGAAATTTATGGAGGAGTTGATGAAGGAACACGATGGACCTGTTACCATGTTGAATTTGCTCAAGTTCAAAGCTGGAGGCAAAGAAAGTTATTATCAATATGGACAGGTGAGTTGTTTCCTCCTCTCTCTCTCTTTCCGTCAAGATACGGTTCGGGCTGATTGATCATCAGCATTTCATCAAAGTGGCAGGAAAACGAGGAGGCGATGCCAAAATTGTGGGAAATGTGGTTTCCAAAGACAGCGATTGGAACGAGATTTCCATAGTCCACTATCCCAGCATCAAGCATTTCTGCGACATGCTTGCCGGGGAGGATTATCAGGCTATCAATGATGAGTTTAGGCTTCCGGTGAGTGTGGACTGCAAAACAAGAGATGATTTTGAGGAATTTGAGATCTTTTTGCTGACATGATTTGGGGGGTTTTTATAGGCTTTGGAGGATACGCTGTTGGTTTGCACTACCGAGTTTGGTGTGATGGGGTCAAAGGCAAAGCTTTAGGATTGGGGATGCGGTTGTTTGTGATGGGTGGATTGATTCATGGGTGCTAGTGTCTTTCATACGAAGTGTAGCTGTAGCAATGCATAGCTGAGTTCATATCAGAGTCGTCTCCAGGGATAATGGTCAAGCAGGGTTTTCTCGCGGAAGTAGTGGCCCTTCCATTCTTCCACGCCTGTATATCAAGCTTTGTAATGTTTACCCACTCTTTTGCGTCAACACCAAAACATTCCTTACACCCTTGATGCTGGTTTCCCCCGCAGCAAGATGAGAGTCAACCATTTCCATGTCTCTGGATCTAGCGTCCTTTGCCGCCTCGGCCCAAGCAGCAGTGTGTGATGTTCCTGGTCTGACCATGTGACTCTCATCTGACAAGCGAGTCAATAGTTGTTCGGTCTCGGTCGAGACAGCCGTGACTTGTCGTCGAAGATAAGATGTGTGTTGCATCATCGCTGTTTCGTCTTGAGCTGTAGATCGGAGGATGTCGATGAATGGTAGAACTCGCAAAGCCATGCCTGTGTTATTCGATCTATCTTCGTTATTGGTTGACGTCTGTCTTTTGAGAGGTGGTTGGACCAGATCCGATTTGGTTTTGTATTGGATGTTGAGAGTGCTGACAAGACGTTCTCGTGAAGCAATGTACTTGCTGTAAAGGTCCTGCAGGGTGGCTCGAGTCTCATCTAACGATTCAGCGCCGAAGTCTGTTGGCATGTCCAAGTCTGGATCCATGTGGTCGTCGTCCTCTGACAGTTTTGCAAGTTCTGATTCGATCCAAGCGATAAGGTCATCTCGAGCTCGTCGAAGAGCGTACGCACGTTTCCAGTCTTCCGGGTTGTTTTCCTGGACAGATACGTTCGAAGGCCTTGCTTGTACAGAGCTTTGTGCACGCAGCACTGCTTTTTGCAGCTCGAAAACATGAGACTGGGCTTCTGCCAAAGATTCATCCTGAGATTGCTGTGCAAGAGGCGGAGGTAATTGAGCTTGCATGCCATTCAAGAGCTCGCTAGGATCTGCATATCGCGAAGTGTGTCTGACCTTCTCCAGATTATCCAGTGTCTTTTCAATGACCAGAAGTTTGTCTCGCCGTTGTCTTTGGCGGATTAAAGCGACTGTTTCGGCAATTGGATTTGCTTTGCTCTCGTTGCTCTCCTGTTCCTCGGGTTTGTTTTGCATGAGATTCAGCTCTGCTTTTAGAGCATCGTATTGATTTTGTGCCTTTTGACGGGCGATGAGGGCTTGCATGAAAGCTCTTCGTACGCCAGTGATATTTTCTGGTACGGATTGAGTAGATGTCTCCGTGATGGGTAATGTCGCTTTCGAGGTTGGAATATTTTCATGCTGAACATGTTGTGCCAAAAAGGAGTCAATGCCACGACGAATTTCAGCAACTTCCTCGCGTGGCCTGATATACGGTCCTAAAGCATTTGCGAGATCTGGCAAAGGAAAATCCTCCATAAGATCTGGCATGATTTCCTGGAAAATGTTGTGGTTGTCGGCGCCGATATGGTGAGAGATTGTTTGTATACGAGTGATACAAGTGCTTGGCGAACTTTTCGCACGTGAAACTCGACAAGATTGAATGGTTTGAGTTTGATCTGCAACCACACACGATCCGACTACATCCCTTCATTGTTCTTGCAATTAATATTGCATTGCACCTGCCATAAGTGCACTAACAAGACGGCATCAATGCTGTCAACACGCTAAGAAATTTTGAAACCACATACCAGGGGCGACCCGGACCATCCAAAATCTGTTTCGGCGACTTATCAGGGCAAAAGAAATCTCTCAGGATTCACCCTCGCTTGTAGTATGAAGACAACTGCCGTGTATACCGTTGCGGAGTTGATGCCGCAAAAACACTCGACATCCCGGTCTGTAGGTGCGCAATGTCGTCGACCTGATGTAATAATTCATCAGGTGACGACCCTGCAGCACCTGCAGCTAGCTTACTCTTGTGATTGTCAAGAGCTTCCAGCAACACGATAACCCAACTACCCTCTTACTTCTCAACACCTCGGAAAAGATCTGGTCAAAACTCGAGATGGCTCTACCGAAACATATGGAAAACTTCGTCACGGCCATGCAGCAGGTCTATCAGTTTCCGATGACTGTAGACGAGAAGTAAGATACCAAATCCAGCTATGCTGTGTCACCAGGCATCGGCACTGTGATCACAGAGGTTACGAGACCGCAATATGTTTTGATGTAATGTCTGACATGGCTCGGTAGACTCGACTGGAGACCACCCCCAATGAAAGATGGTCATCGCGGACGTTACCTCTGGACCGACGCCTTTGGTGTTTTCAACTTCATCACCCTGTCCAAGGAAACATCGCAACCACATTTCCTGGTCCTAGCCGCCATACTTGTGGAGACAGTACACGGAGTTCTGGGCCGAACGCGGGATCTTTCTGCACGGCTGCCAGGGGCTTCGGATGAGACCCCGCTATCCGGCGGACTACGAATAGGAAAGAACGAGGCATCTGGATCTGATGGAGATGGACAATACCACCACTATCTCACGTTATGGATGCTGGCGCTCAATCGACTCAGTATTGCAAGTGGTGAAAAGAAATACAATGATCAAGCCATCTCTCTGGCACGGGCAACACATCCGGCGTTTATGTATCAGCGAGATGCTCCACGACCTCAGATGGTCTGGTGAGTAGATTCCTGCATTACATCACGGTAGTCGAGACTGACAGGGTCACAGGAAGATGTCAATAGATCTGTCTCATCCTCTATGTCGAAGCGAAGGCAACCTCGATCCGATAAATGGTCTTGTCACGTATCGCATACTGCAAGAGACAAGTGCTAATCCGGAAGTGCTAAAAGAAGAAATCAGCGGATATCAAAAGATCGTTGATCAAAAGTGGAAAGGATACACTTCTTCAGATACATTGGATTTAGGTATGACTCTTTGGACTGTTCACTGGTTCTCGGATGGAGATGACTGGGCGAAACAACTCGCTGCTGCAGCAATTCGTGATATGCGGATACTGTTCCACGAATCGCACTACCTGGACCTGCCAACTGCACAGCGTTTGGCTTTCAGAGAGTTTGGAACTTGTCTGGGCATCAGGGTCCATCCGATAGCAGAGCTGGAGCCCGTGGCCAAGCATATAATCACAGACTGGGAAGGCGCCAGCAGAGTACCCATCCCTAAGAAGAACGTCGAAATGGAAAGTCTCGAGCCGATGGATCTGGTCATGTACGCCGCAGCCTTGTGTCCAGGAGCGTTTAAAAGGAATTATCTCAATTAATCTATAGTTCTATTATCAATTATGGGTACCGTCATCCCCCAATTACATCTATCATTTGCATCGACTCATACAATCTTCATACAACTGGAAAGATTAGTTGTTGCCCTCCTCTGCCTGTCTTTGTGCAGCGCCCTGGTCAGCATGTTTTGCCGGGTCGAACACGTAAATCGGGAACTCGAGGAACAAGGTTCGCTTGAGAATGACAGGCATTTTCTTGTAAAGTGCAGGTGGGAAGGGGATGAGGATGCTGGTCTGGTGGAGGTAAGCAGCATACTCATTCCAACCTTCGCCCTTTTCGTATCTCTTCTTGGCTCCAGGACGCTCTTGCAGGGTCAAGCCCGACACAAACATCAGGAGTGTGGTCAAGAAGATCGGGCCAACAATACTGGCGAACAGTGCAGCCTTTGCGCCGCCCTGGACATAATTGTAAGAAGCAGGGGTCACTGCAAGCATGAAGATGGCTGTACAGATGTTAGTGCAAGTAATAGACTTCTGAGTCGATATAACGTACAGAATTGAATGAGGATCTCAGCAAAGTAGTTGGGATGGCGAGACCAGGCGAAGAAACCCTTGTTGCAGACAGCGCCGCGTTCTTGGTGAGTCTGCTTGAATCTGTATTTCTGAATGTCGCTGACGGTCTCCATGATGATGCCGATGCCAAAGCCAATGACTGCCAGAATATCGGTAGCCTTGTTGAAGGCAGGTTGTTGGAAGCGATTGACGATAGGGCTGTTCAACACAGTAACTGGCATGCTAACAGTCCAAACCTAACACACGTGTCAGTAAAACATCTTCGGCGGGAAAGCACAACTCGACTTGTCCTTACCCAAAGTGTTTGGAAAACGTAGAATCCCAACATGGGCAGGACTTTTCCACGCTTGTCATCGAAGCGGTCGTCCTTGCCAGTTTTGATGATTCGGAAGAGCAAGAATCCAGCCAGGCGAGCTCCCCAAAGCATGATGAATATACTGTCGACGATTTGACGTGCATGATGTTCGCCATACATGGCAACCGTGATGATGGCCAGAATCACAAAGTTGGTTCCTCCGGCGACATCGTTGAGCTGGTCGGTCTTGAAGATGACCGAGATGGCAAAGAAGATGGATTGGTATCCGAGTGTGATCAGGAAACTAATCGCGAGGTAGTAGTCATCTAGGACATGGACTGGTGCCATGGCTGAGGGCGCTTTGTTGGTGTGTTCGAGGTCGATAGTGTCTTTGATCGATAGTTGCTGCGAACCAGATGATATTTTGTAACAATCCTCTATATTCTGATGATCTGCCTTGAAGTGGTATATAGAACTATTCCAGGGTCCTCTCTGTGCTTTTTGTTCGTGGCCTGCGGAAGTCGAGGGAACAAAACTGTCCGAGTCCGAGAAGTCCAGGACGTCATCGGCCAAATTTCAGTCAGGCATCCCTTTGCCAAGACTTGCGATCTGGAGCGCGGAGTGAGATCTGCTGAGGTCTGACACTTTTCGCTGCGATCCGAACCCAGATTGCCAGCAAGGCCCAGTGGTGTTGGTTATTCACCTCCAAAACAAACAGCTTCAACTTGTGGTTTTTCCCATGTGCTAAAGGTCGTCAGTGACACTGCTGTTGAACTACACGATGATTTTCGAAAGTAGAGCTAGGTCCAAGGAGGGGGCGTCAAATAGGTAGTCGCCCTCATGTGGACGACATGCCATTTCTCGGAATTATCGTGCATTTTGATGGGTGGAACGATGCGCATCGCCGCGGCTTGAGAGTCGAAGTGACAAAGTTTACATATGAAGAGGTTGTGGAAGTTGTTCGCGGATGGTCGTTCGCGAGGTCGCTGGAGAGATCTGATGAAAATCTGATTGAGGAACTGCGATCAACTGACTATTCTCCATGTGCAATCCACGTGTGGATAGACACGAGTGTCGCTGATCGTCTCTGGACAACCTCACCTCATGCCATAGAGTACACCACATGTACTCACAGAAGTGAGCGATAGGAATGCGGTTATTATAGTCAGCTGTAAACGAGGACGCGCTCTCACCGGATCCGACTCTGCTCAATTGCCAGCCAAAACTACTCCGGGAGCGATCGCGACAAGAGGGAAAAGGAGCCACCGTATCCTTTGACACTGTTGAGATGTTGAGGCTGGATGCGAGGAGACATGTCACAGAGCATGCAGACATCGAAGATTGTACGCGCAACACCGTGAGTGCATCGTTGGTCGCAGAGGACGACAAGCGAACGGTCTTCTCGCACAGTCTTCTATTCGACATGATAGCCTCACCCCTGCTGCATATGAAGCATGTCGTTGGTGGAAGAAACACCCAAAGACATGAACCGAGCTCCATCATCTCAGGAAGCCTTCAAGCGTGCAGTCGATCTTCGGTAAAGCAGCAACCTCAGGCAAGTCAAGGCGATGGTATGCACGTTGTATGCAACCCCTTCGTCCGACCCTTGTAGAACATCTCTAAGCTTCGAGACGGACGCAGAAGGTGTGACAGACAAGCGAATCTATCCACATGAACAAGAGGCTGTGCGGAGAAGTCCACGCAACACAGAGTCGCAAACCACAGCGGAAAGGAGAGAGCAAATGATGGTGTGTCGGACTCGGAACGTGCCTACATGGTACACCTCGTATCTGCAAGGCCCATCCTGGAGAATTGCAAACTCTCCGATATCTACATGATATGCACTCACACCGAGTCCCGACCGGAGTAGACGGGGAAGAACCCTTAGGAGAAGAGGCACGGTTCATGACTGGTTCAGACACACGGCTCCTCAATTGATCACACCTTTTCTCAAATCTAAGTTGTTCATCAATCGCGTTCCCCACTGCATACAGAAGAAACAAAAAGTGATAAATTGTCGTTACCGTAGCGGTGGGTACCTGCCTACCTGACAAACGGGTCGGCATGATTGCTTCTAGTAAACCTGACGCATGTGTAGGAATAGTGATGTCCGTTGACCATGCTTGGTCTGGTGCTTGTCATTGCTGTTGTTGATACTTCGAGTCTTCATCATGGTATACCGTCATCAGCATCACCATCTATCCACACGAAATCCAAAATACAAAACAAAACAAAAGGCGAGTCCTCAATAGGCCATGCGATGACCACATGCAGTTCGATCAAGGTCTGCCCTTGTCAGCAATCTACTCTGTTTGGCGACCGGTCTGTGAGGTGAGTGGCAGTCCTGGAATCTCGCAACGTCACACTCGAGGTTACATCATCGTCCACCTTCTCGTTTTGTGCTGGGTTATGGAGGAGTTGGAGGGTGCGTTGCGCCTTTCGGGTTCCAGGACTTGTGTCACAGGCCTGTGCAAAACGACCGACACGGCCAATCATTACCTCGGCGGGGAGGTCCCATCTCAGACCGGTAGCCTCTGATTGGATCATCTTCCGCACCATGACCCTGGCCGCTCGAATGGCCGCTCTGCTGGGCTCGTATACACGCGTCATTTGGCCAACAGTTCAACCGAAGGTACCCGCCAAGGAAAGGTGCCACCCCGTTCTTGCAAGCCTTAGACGTTGATGGCGTCGTGCTAGCGTACCTTCTTCCTCCGATCAAGCACCGAGTCATGTTTTGGCAGGTCTGTCAATCACCTTCGCAAGAGTCATGAGTGCGCTGGGTGGAAAGGATATTGAACGGGATGGGTACTTGATCAAATAATTGCAAGTTCATATTCCGTAGTAGCTTTTGGGCATACACTACATCTCGTGCAGTAGTAATGCCTCGTTTATATAGTACAGAGAATACCGCCAGTCTTGAAAGAACAACAAAGAAAACAGAATGATGTTGCGCCATGTACGCCCAGAGTGTAAAACACAAAAAGCCATCTCCAAATCCATGGGTATCAAGTAGAAAGTGTAGCGATTGACGATGAAAGGTATTAGAGTTCCGGTAAAAGAGGTTCATGATCCAAACTCCAGGTTGGACAAAGTAGAAAAAGGGCTCCCGAAGATTACGAAGGCGCGTGAATCCGCCAGCGTATTCTGATGTCGCTGGAATCGGACATGTCATGGCGGTGATAGCCAGACAATATAATAATACACATGATACAAGGCGTGTGATCAAGAATCAGAACTGGTTAATCGGGAATGTCGACGAGGCCTGAGTCAGCCGCAAGCAGTGATGCTGCGTGCTTACTCGTCATCCGGAGAGGCGTGGGAGTCTTCGCCCTTGTGCACCTTGCGGTGGCGTCTAAGGTTGGACACGACTGAGAAGTGACGACCACATCCCTCAACGTCGCATGCAAATGCTGTCATGGTTGTCAGATTGTGCTACTTCGAATATTGAGGAGTGAGGGAAAGAACTTACGCTTCTCGCCAGTGTGGCTATACATATGGGTTTGGAGCGAGCTGGGGCGGGTGAAGCGCTTGTCGCAGATCTTGCACTTGTGCTTCTTCTGCGAGCTCGATGAAACCTTTGAGCTGAATTGGCCCATCATGGACTGAGGTGCAGGAGGGAGGGCGACGTTGCCAGACAGACCGGTGGGGCGGGGCAACGTGCGAGATGAGGTGTCGACAGACTCGCTCGCTGAGCTGTAGTCGCCATATGAAGCCTCGCTAACAGAGCCGTAGTATGATGAGGGGTAGGTGCTGGCGGAGGAGATGGAGGAGTGGGCCGAGTGTGTAGAGGGGAAGCCATATGAGTCGGACGAGCTTCTGCTCGAGCCCTGGTTGCCATAGATGTTTCTAGGAGTAATGTCCTGACTCATGGCGACCATGCCTCTGCTGGCATCCAGTGCATCACTGAAGCTGTTGCGCTCAGCCTCGGTAGAAGCGGCGTTCAGCCTGTTGACGTCAATTAAACTGCTCTGGCGGTGCTTCTGTGCGAGTATGGGGTTTCCAAGGAAACTGTTCGATGCTACTGACGGGTGCGAAGAGCGACGGTCCTGGTGGTAGGCAGCGTAGGGGCTGCTGTTGGAGTACTCGCGGGCATATGAGGGCGCAGAGGTGGGAGCATACATGGCCCCGGAGGAGGGACCAGAGGTAACATAGGTCGAACCATAGGGACGAGGAGCACTGAGACCGTCTTGGCCTGGTAAGCTGGATTGCGCGTAGAGAGCATCCAAAGAATCAATACCTGAAGCCAGAGTGGGAGCCGGCATGGCACTTGAGTGCATGGGCATCGACACGTTAACGCTGGGGGCTCTCGCCACCAAGTGATGTGCACCGGGATCGCTGACCATCGAAGGTTGCGGCAACGAGGTAGCATAAAGGTGGTGGCTCGGGGCGGGACCAGAGACCCAAGGGTTGGTGAAGTGCGGCGCGGGGTAGCGCATGTGGTCGTAAGACAGGCCAGTGACCTGTTGGCGGTTGTCGACAGCCATTGCCATTGTGGATAGAGGTATAGAGAGGGGAGAGAGAAGGTTTGAGAGGATGAAACGAGGAAACAAAGACTGATGTTGTTGATGTCGAGTGGTTGGTAGAGAAACGAGGCTCACAGCGCGTGTCGATGGTTTAAGGATCAACGCTGGAGATGGCTTCACAGAACGTGGAGAGGGCGATCAGTGTGCGTCCAACGAGGGGATCAGCAAGTTTATGTGTTTCGAGTTTCCTCAGCAGGCGTGACCTCTGGTTGTTCAGGTGTCGCGTCAAAAAGCGGGATTTGCTAAGCCTCTAAAGGTGGATGGGCCGAAAAGCTTAATCACCAAGGGAAAGATGCTAGGGCCAGCAAGTAGCTCGAGGCGATTTCGGACGGAGGGTAGATGAGGTTGGGGTGCTGACAGTGGACGAGTCTGAAAGAGGTAAAAGATTTGTCGTCTTGGGACTTTGGACTTGTGCGGAGGACCGTAGGCGTTTCAAGTCTTCAACAAAGGTGGGCCTGTTCGTGAAATGTAAAGGATCACCGTCGACGATCAGCGGGGAGGAGAGGTAGAAATAAACCGCTCCTGCCCAGCGAGTCACCACTGACGTCGACTTACAGGCCGATGTGGCTGTCTTAGCTTCCTGCAGGGCTCAACCTTAGCAGCCAATCGCCGTCCATGACAAGTCTCCACTTCTCTCATTCCTAGCCTTGATTAGCGCGACGGCCTTTCTGACTCGTTAAGCATGTGGGTTCCTAACTGTGCATACATATTTCCGAGTGCGAGCGGTTCAATTGATTGAGACTCACCTTGTGTCAAAGTTTACACTGCCACCTCCACCATTTCCTGCGTCCCTAGCACCCTCTTGAATCTGTTGGTTGATGCGTCGAAGCTGACGCCGTCCTGTCGCTGCTCCAAGCACAAAGCACAAAGCACCTTCCCTCCTTTTCTGCCAACATCAAGAAATTGGGAATCTGTCGACCCCGTTAACCTGGAACTTGTCCTGTGCATGATTGATGCGGCATTATCGACAGACATTTGTTTACCATCTGACTTTTACTGGTCCCATCTCATTCACTCTCTTCAGCTCACAAGCCTGAGCTTTACGGGCTACTCGGCGAGTTGACTTTTCTGCTCGTGCTGTTTGCCATTTGCCTCCTTCACTTCTCGTCCGACCGGGAGTGGTTTCGTACGAAAGCAAAAAAGCCGTTGTCGGATTCAGTCCCTCGTGCCGTTGACTGGCTGGCAACTCTGGCGCTTGGACATGGCGTTTGGCTGGCAGGTCGGTGGCTTACGGAGGTGGAGATTCCGTCCCAAGCTAAGACATTTAACCATAATGTAGCCATAACCCCTTGTCTTGTTCGTTGCGAGCAACGCCATCTCATTGGGTTCATGCTTCCAAGCCACTTGGAGCTGCTTAGCTGCGAAGGTATGTTTCAAGAAACGCCGCAGCCGTAATCGGGCTTTCCAAGCGTCCCAAGGTTCTCGTCATGCCTCAATTCGGGATACCCCAATAAACATCCGTCAATGACTCTTATACACTTTATGGCGTTTGCTTTTCCCCTTCGCGTAGAGAGTGTAAGAAAACCACAACGGTTCAGGTCCACAGCGTTGTGATATCCCATGGTACCATGATTAAAGATTAGTGGAAACATTACCTGGCACTAAAGCCTGTATGGAGCTACGCTTGTCTGCCCAGAGAATCGTTGCGGTCAAAAGGCACACTACATGCCGATCGTTCCGCCAGCCACACTTTAAGTGCACCGCTCTTCTTCTGCGTACCCCTCGACCGTCACAACTCAGGGTTGCACTGCCGGCGGTCGGTACTTTTTGCACCATGTCCCATGCTATCGGCATCGTAAGAGAACGAAACAAGCAGCACGAGGTCGAAATAGACCTGCCACAACGGCCGCAAGACGCATCTAAGAGACTTCTTGCTTGATTGGTGGCGTTCCTAGACAAGAATGTTCAGGTGCGCGTGTGATACATGTGTGCGAAGCTGCTAGCTGCTGCAATTGGCTGCTTCTCCTCCCTTGCAATTCGCCCAAATAGGCACCTCACTGTCCACTTCCGAATAGCTCTGATCTTTATCCGGTCTGCGATTCATTCAGCATGCCTCCTTTTGCACTCTAGTCCTGTCAAATGCGGGATCCGTCGTGCGCCAGATGGATCAACCATGCGGCTGATAGTCGGAGACACGTTTGGGCGTGGACCAGCCAAGGCGTTGGAAGATAAAGTTGGCAAAGATGTGGGTTTTGTGTCGTGCGAACGACCACTTTCCATGTGCTCTCAACATGTCCGAGCGACGACGGCCTTTTCCCCGACCCAACTCGTTGGACCGCCGTCTGGAACATCTTGGGCTGTAGAAAAATCGCAGATAGCATTCCAAGGGACTAACGATTGTCAACCCAGTGTCTTGGCTCTGGTGGGATCGTCCAAACTTTGTTTCCCGTGTCGACCGCATGCGTGTGCACACCATTATTGTACGTCCGTAAGGAGTTATCGAATCGCATACCAGTTGAATCTCCAAAGTCTTTCTTTTGATGCCTTGTTTCCTTTTATGCGGTACGTACGGACCACTATGGGATTGGGTGTATGCCAAGTTACGCTCCCCTACCAACTGGTCCGAGCAATCAGATAGTCTCCTAGGCGCGCACACGCGCGCGCCAGGGGGCCATGTCTTCATCTCTCCACGTGCAAACGCTCGCACAGTCGAAGATTATAGTCAAGGATCATAGAATAATAATACGCACGGCCAATACATTTCAACCATGCACCTTGGAATTGGATCTCAACCTGAACTTGTGACCTGCCCCTTTTCGATATGTTCCATGCCAAAACGCCAATTCCATCGCATCTAATCTCGTATTGCACCGAGTATGAAGATCCATCAATCCGGTAAGACGGTCTTGTCGCCGTCGGACTTCATCCGAGCTCCAATTGATGGTCTGCCTGTGCGGTGCTGAGCTATACTGTCGACAGTGACATCCAAACTCGACGTGTCCACGTCCGGTTGAACTACATGGTCCAAGGGTCCATTTCGAGTCAGTTTCTCAATATTCTCACGTGTGAGCTTCGAGGGTCGATCATCAGTCACGCTGTCTTGTGTTGCTGTCTCTGCGGGTATACCCAAGAGCTTCTTCGGCGTCGCTGCACTTGCAAAAAGCTGTTGATCACGTAGTTGCATCGCCTTTTCTTCGTTCCGTAAGCGGTCCATTGAACGACTCTCTGCAGTCTCTGCCGAACGTGCAAACACAGAGTCATTCTGGAAATTTAGTTTGTTAAGCTTTGTCGAGAGGACATCTGATGCTCGTTGTTCCGATGTGGTCGGGCGTATCTCTGTGTCTGGCTGCTGCTCCTCGTGGGCAGTGTCCCTGGAGGGACCGGACTGGGGATGGTCTTGAGGATTGCCTGCGGGTTTTGGAGTCTGAGTGGCAACAGAGGGTGGTGACAAGGCCGCTTTGCGCTTCTTCTCGACTGCCCACTTGAGCAACATCTGCTCGAGCGTCTTTCCCTTTACAGGCTTCGCCAGATAGTCGTTCATTCCGGCATTCTCACACTTTTCTCGGTCGCCTTGAATAGCGCTGGCAGTCATTGCAACAATGGGCGTGTTTTGAATCTGCTGGTCCGCAACAAAGGGCTCGCAGTGACGAATTGTGTATGTTGCCTTGTAGCCGTCCATGATTGGCATCTGAACGTCCATGAGAATAACATCTGGTCTTGGACGATCAGGACTTTCTGGCTTTCTAAGATAGTCAAGTGCTTCTTGTCCATTCCAGACGGCATTGACAGAGAACTTGAGCTTTTTGATTGTCTTCAAGGCGATCTGTTGGTTGATCGGGTTGTCTATACGATGACACGTTAGTGATCTGATTTGTTGGTTGAGTTTCGTTGTACTAACCTTCGACAACCAAGACATGTGTGTTCCGCCGTTCCTCGTCCGAAAGTCCAAGAGGCAAATCGAGCTGAGCAGGCGAGGCTCGACGCGAGTCTACAGACGCCTGGCGAATGCCCGGTTTCAGAGGTGAGCCTGGAGGCTGTGGGCCACTGTATTCAGACATAGATAGCTCAGATTGCAACCGGTGGGGTATCGGGCCCATGTCTAGTGGAGGCGAGTCGCCAGATAGATAAGGGGCCTTGTTAAAGGGGATCCAGAACGAAGCTTTCGTGCCTAATCCAAGTGATGACTCAAGTGAAATCTCACCATGCATGAGTTCGACCAACTGATATGGTTAGTAATTGAGAAATGGAGATTAGTGAGGTGCGACTTACGTTCTTGCTGATGGTCAAGCCGAGACCAGTTCCACCAAATCGTCTGGCAGTGCTAGAGTCTGCTTGTGAGAACGGCTGGAACAGTCTTTTCCTGACTTCCTCCTCAATGCCAATACCGGTGTCCTCTACAGTGAATTCCACAGCAACAGTCTCAGCGGTCTCCTCTCTAATCCTGACCTGCATCTTCACGCTTCCCTCAGAGGTAAATTTGATGGAGTTGGTCAGGAGATTTGTCAAGATTTGCCTCAGGCGGCCTGGATCGCCCATGACCTTGAGACGTTCGAGCTCTTGTGTCTCGTCGATATACATCAGACCCTTGCGTTCAGCCGCGAAGGTGAGCATCTTGTTGACATCGCGGACAACGACATTCAGATCAAACTGGACGTCTTCAATATCCAGTCTTCCACTCTCGACCTTGGAAAAGTCGAGGATGTCGTTGATAACGGTAAGAAGTCCATTGGCCGATCGTTGCAGGTTCTCAGCGCACTCGCGTTGTTCCTCGGTCAGAGTGCCTTCGGTGTCATCCAATAAGAGCTCAGACATACCGATGACTCCAGCGATAGGTGTGCGGATCTCGTGGCTCATGTTCGCTAAGAATTGAGACTTCATCTTGCTAGCTTCCTTTGCGGCCTCGCTTTGCGCCAACAGACGTGAGTTTTCTCTGTCGCGCTCACGAAGTTGCTCTTCCCGTTTCCTCAAGTCTGTCACATCCATACTGACAGCGACAACGCCATCCACGAAGGTATCACCTTCAACGCCAGCGTTGCGCTCCACCCGCTGAAGAGGAACAAATCTTGTGCGTACCCATCTGTTGCTCTCTTTCAGGTGCAGTTCTGTGGTCTCGTCGAGTCGTTTACCAGAGAGAATGTTCTCGATGTACTCGCGATGATGATCTCCATCTAGAATGGCCGACTCATCGAGCAGCCCGTATACATTCTTTCCGATGGCGTTGTTTCGAATATCTTCGTCAGAGTGCTTCGAGTTGTCGTTCCACACGATAGCGCCCTCAAGCATCGACAGATTGCGGTCGGAGTTGACTGACCAGAGCGTGATTTTCGCCATTTCAATTACTTGCAAGAGTTGTAGTCTCATTTGTCGTGCGTCTTCTCGAGCGAGGACCAATTCATGAATATCGGTACATGTGCCGAACCTGGACGTTGTAAGCTTGAGAGAATCAGAGCATTTTCACCATACACACCATTTGACAATCTTGCCAGATTCATCCTTCATAGGCACAGCTCGACCCAGCATCCAGCGCCATTCTCCATCATGAGACAGGCATCGGTATTCCGTTCTGTACTCTTCACCAGTGGTTAGACTGTGACGCCATCTCTTGCCCGTCAACTCCATGTCATCTGGATGGAAAGGATTTTCCCAGCCGCTGCCGAGACTTTGCTCGACTGACAGGCCTGTATATTCGTACCACCTCCTTGAATAATAGTCATGCTGGCCAGTTGGAGTAGTTGTCCAGATCATTTGTGGAATCATGTTGGTTATATCCTCGAACTGTCGTTCGTTCTGCACCTTTTGAGCGGTGATAGTGTTGGCATATTCAGTGACATTATGGAATATGACCAAACCACCCAAGAACTCGCCGGTTTTACTGTCGGTGATTGTCTCGCCGTCGACGTCGTATATAATTTTCGCGCCAGTCTTGGGGTGATGCATACCGAGGCGTCTGTTTGTGAATCGCTTTTGTGTCGTCATGAGATGCATGATAGGAAACTCGCTCATAGGAAGCAATTCAGAAAAGTCCTCCTTCCAAAGAATGTAGCTTGAGAGGAAATCACGCTGATCGCGAACACCGGTCACGCCTTCGTCGCTATCAGGATAGACCATTCTGACGGCGGCTTTGTTGGGGATACCAAAAGACTCGTCCTTCCACATGGCAAAGGCTGGGTCGCTGAGAGAATTTAGGAGGGCGTCTTTCAGGCGATTGGACTTTGAGAATAAAGAGGGAGTTGCGGCAGAAGTGGTGAGAGATGGAGGGCCACTGGGCAATGGCGAAGGGGCGAAGACAGAAGGGCTGCCTGAGAGGCTCGTGCGATGTTGGTGCTGAGTGCGACGACCACTGGAGCTAGAGCTTGATCCAGAGCCTAGGCCTGAGGAGAAGGTGGTGTGTGTCCTTGCAACTGTACGGTGGCTTGAACGAGAAGAGGAGGATTGGGTTTCGGCAGCAGAGGTGAAGACCAGGGTGTAGTAATCGGTGTCATCTGCAGACCAAACTGTGATAATGACGGTGGATTGGATATGGCCACTGGCGTCGTGGTTGACCTCTTTGGAACGGGGGAGACCAGTGGCAGGGTTTCGATTGGTGGAGAAGACGACATCGACAGCAGCATCGTGAACGGTGGTGCGGGCGAGGTTGGCACGGGTCAAGGGCACGGGTTTCGACTGCAAGCCAGCGGTATCGTAGCTCTCAGCAGTAGGAGTTATATCACCACCATCAGACTTTGACTCTGACTGGGCGCTGGCGTCGACAGCATCCTGTTTGATGGTATTGAGGAAATCTACCCAGCGCATCCACACAGGGTTCGCGTTCTGCAAAAGATCCATACCAAGGCTGTCCATGGGCACACCACCAAGAATGTCGCTGGCACTGCTGGCATCCTCCTGCTCGTTGCTCCCAGCACTGTCCACCGCAGGCAGTTGCAGGTCTATACCCAGCAGTCTGCCCATTGCTTCATTGGCAAGCACAACTGTCTTTTCACTAGAGAGGACCAGGAGCGGCATCGGGAGGTACTGCATGGCAGCAAAGGCAGTTTCGGACATGGTGGGACCGGAGGGGATGCGTATGGAGAGAGGCGACGAGGGCGAGTGGTCTCGGTAGCCCTCGTCGCAGGCATTGGAAAGGTCGAAGTAGCCACCGGAGCCGGCGGATGAGTCCTCGATTCTCATGTTGGTCCTCTGTCGCGGCGAAGGAGACGGCTGTCGACCTCGTTGAGCTGCGTCAGGATTCATATTGGGTTGGAGCTTGCGACGCCGGGCGCGCGCATTGCCTGACAGTCCAGCGAGCGGTCCTGGTATGCGACGGAGGCGGTATCGAGGCGGTATCAAGGCCGGGGGAGAAGTGTTTGCACTGAAATGTTACTGAAAATGCGAAGCGCCAGGACGCGGGACCGGCCGGCTAAGTGGCTGCTGTCAACAAAGCAGCAGTTCGCTCTTGCTCAACAGGCGTGCGTCGTCTATCTGGCTTTCAATACTGGCGCTGTCTTAGTGACGTTACCCGAAACTTTGTCGGCCAAGGAATGTAGCAGACAGAGCACTGCGAGTCGCTCGGGATGTTGCAATAATCTTCAAAGGGGTGCGGAAATGCTCTTCTCTTCTTCGCCCAAGCAGACGTCGCTCCAGGAAAATCAGAGTGCAAAAGCTGCAGCGACAAGGCCAATCTTGCACATGATGGTTTGCAGAGCAGTTGTGTGATCGCCACCAGCGTTTCCTGTTTGGGTAAGAACTCCACCTGATCCTCCACAAAACCACGTTCTAGAAGTGGCCGGGAACCTAGGGGGAAAGGATAGGATGGCAGGTGTTAATTCACTCATGAACACCCAGTTGCCATGATGTGGAATTCCATGCTGACAATTACGAGGCTTCTGACATTTACAAGATTCGGATACCCATCCTATCTGTGCAGATACTCAAGTGCGATTCGTGCCTGCATTGGATTCTTGGGAACTGCATGAGGGCCCGTGCATCAACTCGCTGGCGTTCTTCGCCAAAGCTCTTCGACTCCTTCGATGCCGACCATCCGACATGCCACCATTCACCATACAGCAGTGTGCGATCCCTGCAGTGACATTCCTCATCTGTATAATAGCATATCCATCGCATTGGCTACTTCGCCAACTCGGTCCTCAGCCCCTGACCGGACAGCAGTCGGTCATACTCCATGTCTATGCCTTGGTGATCTTCTTTTGCTATTACAAGGCATGCTTTACAGATCCTGGTAGAATACCAAAAGACTGGGTACCAAAGCAGAGCGAGACACCCAAAGGCCGACGTTCTCCAGACGAACGACAACGGCAGAGATGGTGTCGCAAATGTCAGGCTTATAAACCGCCACGAGCTCATCACTGCAAGACATGTAAAAGGTTTGTCGTTTCTTCATATCTAGTAAATTCGGCCTAGACTCTGACGCTGTAAGATGCATTCCCAAGATGGATCACCACTGGTAAGCTCCACCTGTATCTCTTTGTCAGCATTGTTCTCACCCATCAGCCCCTGGACAGCCAATTGTGTCTCGCACACTACCTTCCCGCACTTTGTTCGATTCTTGTTCTATGCCGTTGCTGGTATGTCACATCTTGGCTGTCTTCTCTGGTCGAGAATGTACCATCTATGGACGCAGAGAGAGCTGCCCAGTGTACGTGAATCCGTGCTCCGAATCCTAGCGTCAACTCATGATTTCTTCAGTACTTCGGACCAAGCCCCATGCTGCTTTTCGGCCTTTTCTTCATAACCGCTTTGAACTCTGTTGTCGTCTTTGCACTGTTCGTCCTGCTTCTTCGCACTTTGTGGTGTCTTGGAGCAAATACAACCACCATCGAAGGCTGGGAGATCGAGAGACATGAAACACTGCTTCGTCGTGCTAAGTATCTTGGTGGAGTTCTCGAAGGGCCGAACGGAGCAAAGGTTCGCATCACGAGGCAAGAGTATCCGTGGGACATTGGTATCTTTTCGAACATCGCTCAAGGCATGGGAAGCTGGAATCCTCTTGCCTGGTTCTGGCCCTTCTCCTTTACGCCATCCATAGAGAGTGGTCTTGAGTTTGAGGACAATGGTCTTGAAGGTGTGTTTCGCAAAGGCCTCGTGGGTAACACTAAGCTAATTCCACCACAGCTCCTGGCACTACATGGCCTCCACCAGACCCGGACAGAATGTTCCGCATGGCACCCACAGAAAGAGCTTACGATCCAGCCAACGCTTTCACTCATTCCATGGATCCGGACGAGTTCTACAAGAGGCAGCAGGCCGATCAGACGCGCCGTTTCGTGGCCACAGACACTTTAGAGCTTCGACGAAGACAGCCTTTTCACATACGATATGACCAGAAAAACGTTCAGAAACGTCGCGACGAGGACTATGCTTACGGCACTGACTATGAGTCGGGTAATGACGAACAGGATGAAAAAGAGGATCAGTGGGCGACTAAACCGGGTGAAGGTGAAGAAGGTTGGCGCAACTCCGAGGGCGAGAGGTTGAACGACTTCGGCGTCGATGAAGACGTCGAGTTTTACGATGAGGACGAGGTGCCGCTTGCTGAGCTGATGAGGCGGAAGAATCTAGCCAATGATGGTTCGACATATTGAGCAGGTCATCTCTGGTGATATGCATGTCCTTGATTACTACCTGAATGGCTGATAGTGGGGAGGCCGGTTGCGGAGCTTGACGCCCGACATCGCATCGCATACACCTCCTCAGCTTCCATCTATGAGCTCGATATATCAACACCCATCGACGAGTCAAGAATATTTCTGTATCTCATCGAATTTGTACAAACACAATAACATGAGCCAAACCAATGACAAGTGGTCGTCCGAGGTACTTTAATTCCGTCATGAAAGAATCCATATAAACTACCTCGCCTAAATCATCTATACCTCATTGCTCCGACCTAGCCACGTATTGCAAATATTGACATGAACAGGCCTATTCCAAAGCGGCCGGATTTGTTCCCAAACTCACCACCACCGTTCTTTCCTATCTCTCACCCAAGCCGACGGACAAAATCCTCGACATCGGCTGCGGCGACGGTCCCTTGACAGCCCAGATCGCTGCTTCCCTAACTGAAGGCCACGTCCTCGGTCTCGACGCCTCATCTTCCTTCATCAATACAGCCCAAGAAAAGCATACTTCTTCAAACTGTACTTTCAAACTCCAAGACTGCCGACGCATTGCTCAATGCGCCGAAGCTGTTGACGGCAGTTGGGATAAAGTGTTCAGTAATGCCGCCTTGCATTGGATTCTACGAGAGCCGAGTACCAGAGACGCTGTCTTCAAGGATATACATGCAGCATTAAAACCAGGTGGTACGTTTGTGTTTGAGATGGGCGGTAAAGGCAACGTTGAGGCAGTTCACTCCACCATCCTCTCTGTTCTCGTCGCCAATGGTGTCCCTATCTCCACGGCGCGCGAAGCCTCACCCTGGTTCTTCCCAAGCGATACTTGGATGACACAACAGTTGCAGAAATATGGCTTCGAGGTTGAGAAGTGCTATTTGGAGTACAGACCTACCAAATGTACTGCCAAATCTGCAGATGGGTCAGGTGGATTGGAAGGGTGGATCAAGTTGATGGGAGCCGAGATGTTGGCAGTTGTTGAGGAGAGCAAGAGACGAGATATTGTCAAGCAGGTTTGTGATATCCTGGAGACGGTGGTCACGAGGGAAGAGGACGGGAGTCAGTGGCTCAACTATGTTAGGCTTCGTGCTGTTGCGAGAAAGATCTGATACGTCTGGATGTAAGGCAGGAACGATAAACGTTTTAGTATACCAGTTTTCAGAAACAACCTTGCTTTATAGATAACTGTATTGCTCTTTCTGCGATTGACTCAATGCTCCTATCCGTCACGATGTAATGTACATATAGGGGAACAGAAACCGGACCATTATGTCTTTAGAAACATCTACCAAAAGGCAAAGTGGTTTCCTACGTAGATGTAGCGTCCAGAGAGGGCAAATAGCGATATGCGCTCTCGGTGGACGGTTATTCAAACGTGAACATATCTTACCTTCCGACGGCTGAAGGGCAAAGAGGTATACATCTGTGCCCGAAGCTCCAGATTGTTGCGTTTGTTAGAATGAATTAGGAGTAAGGCCACGAACAATGGACGAAGATGGCTGTCACTGTACCAACTTATTTCTGAGTACTTCGAGTAACACTCAACAAGGTATGGATGCACAAGAACTAATGTGGTGAGAGTAATATCACGTAAGAGGTTTCGGGGACTGGTTGAGGGGGTGACCCTGATTTCTTTCCGGTAAGGCTTGGTTTGCAAGGAAGGGCTGCTGCCTTCTCTCATTCCTATACCTTCCCTTGCATTTCTCCATACTCTAAGGTGATTCATTGATTGCTGTGATACTTTGGAACTGGGACATCTGTCCCCCTCCAGCAGATTCAGCTCCCACGTGCTCATACCAAATCCTGATTCACCTCGTAATACGGTAACATTATTGGTGATGCCTGGGGCTTACGACAAGCTGCCATCACCAACTAAACTCTGTGTTTATATACCCGAGTTTGCGATACGGTATTCTGCTCCTCTCAGTTGATGACGTACCAATATGCAGCTCCCGCATGAGGCGGCGGTACGTCTCTTGAAGGATCATGAAACCGGTCAGCTCGTATATCTCAATCTATTGGCTACCCTGGCTGCCGTCAACCCTCTAGTAATATATAAAGAGCTCGGTTCCCTGGTTCTACATGTCGGTCACTCCCTCAAAGTGATATCGACCGTAAATATGTTGGGCAATACCACCATCGACCTAGCAGTACTGACTATCGTGCTAACCTTAACCGGTCGGTTCCTTTACAAGGGTTATGTATGGCGACGAAATGCTGCGAAGTTGGTGAGTGGACCAGTCTCCCTACTAAGGAGGCCGCCCATGTTGACATTCGAGCAGCCGGGTCCTCCTCACCACCCAATATTCGGACATATGAAGATCATGGCTGAGGCCACTCGTGCTTCCCCTCGAGGTGCTGCAGGTCAAAATGTACTTCTTATGGTAAAGCATCTCTACGATTTACCGGATTTATTCTACCTGGACCTGTGGCCACTATTTGAATCAATTTGCATCACGACTCATCCATCGATAAGTAGTCAGTTCGTGGTTCGAAGATCGATGCCCAAACATCCATGTATTACTTTCTGACGAAAGCTATGAGACCCACAAGCTGATATGCCCTAAGTGATTGGAGAGTTCATGCAAACCATAAGTCGAGGCGATGATATAGTGTCGGCCGATGGTCCTCTTTGGAAAACATGGAGATCTGCCTTCAACCCTGGTTTCTCCGTTTCTCATATCATGACCATGATGCCGGGCATCGTCGACGACGTGGCCACATTTGCTCGGATTCTTCACGAAAAGGCGGTCACGAACGAGCTGTTTCGTATGGAGCACCTTGCAACTCGCTTGACCGTAGACGTCATCGGCCGAGTGGTTTTGTAAGTCGTCCTGTAAATCAAAACTTGGCCACTGCCCAGGACTTATCGATATCAGAGACGATCACTTCAATTCCCAGTTGGAAGAACATCCGCTCGTCACGGCGTTCGAAAGTCAAGTCAGATGGATGAAGATTATCCGTGAGTAACTCTTGAGCATGTAAAGTGTGCGATACTGACCTAAGCAGCTCTTTTTACAAAACCTGCGCAGATTTTTAACATCTTCCGTCCTTTCGTCCATTGGTGGAACCTGAGGCAGATGGACACGTACGTAGGTAGGGTACTCGAAGAAAGATTCGCGTCGCGCAATTCCAGGAGTAAAAAGACAAAGCATGTCATTGACCTGGCCCTCGAGACTTATCTCAAGGAAAACAACGTCAACGATACCTCAAAACTCGATCCGAGGTTCAAGGATGCTGCCATCCGAAATATCAAAACATTCATCTTTGCTGGCCATGACACAAGCAGTTCGACAATTTGCTATGCTCATTACCAACTCAGCCAGAATCCAGAGGCACTGGCTCGTCTGCGTCAGGAATGCGAGGAGATCTTCGGCCCAGATGTGACCAAGACTGGCGACATGATCAAAGAAGATCCATACCTGCTCAACAAGATGAAGTATGGCGACGCAGTGGTTCGTGAAACACTGAGACTACATTCTCCTGCGAGTGCGATTCGAAGTGGAAGCAAAGAGTAAGTAGCTCTCGATCCATGAAGTCCATGATGCCAGTACTGACAGACTTTCAGCTTCTTCATCATAGATCCAGACACAGGAGAAAGCTATCCTACAGACGGATTTATGCTCCACGCTCACTCTCCTGGTCACCTTTTGAACCCGAAAGTGTGGCAAGAGCCCATGTCGTTCCGTCCAGAGCGTTGGCTTACAGACCAGGCACCACCAATAGGTGCAGACCGTGACGCTTTCGTCGCGTTCTCCAAAGGCATTCGTAATTGTATTGGCCAAGAGTTGGCATTGCTGGAAGTCAGAATGGTACTGGCCATGACGGTACGGCAATTCGACTTTCACGAGGCGTTCGACGAGGTCGAGAAGTTGAGAGAAGATGGCTCAGGCTACCCAAGCGACTTGAGCGGAGTACAGGAACAATTTGGTGAGAAGGCTTATCAAATCCAGCTGGGCACTGCGAAGCCGAGAGAGGGTATGCCATGCCGTTTCAGCTTAGCCAAATTGTAGAAATTATCTCGGTCGAGACTCTGGCAAGGAGATCTGGCAAGGAGATCTGGCAAGGAGATCTGGCAAGGAGATCTGACAAGGAGATCTGGCAAAGCAATCTGGCAATAGAATGAGTCCTTTGGCTCAGTTTATGCTCAGGGACTTTTCCGTCGCGGGTGCTTGTATATGGTTATCACAAGGAGCGGGCATTCTGTCAAGTGAGAGGTGTTCGGAAAGGAGGGCGTATGACTGCTCTCAATGGACCTTCAGATCAGTTTATATCTTTGTGCCAATATCGCTGTTGGACAGTCGAGTTGACTGTGTTGTGGTATTTGAGCATAAGTCCACAGGTGTAAGGGTCGGCAGGAGTTGAATATAGTGGATCGGTGGAGCTAAAACGGGAAACAACGTCACCAGGGAACCCCAGACGCGGGCAGCTGCCACCAACGACCCAGACCTTCCCAGACGTCTCTTTCTCCAAAAGCAACCATTGGAGATCACCTCTGTATAGGTCGACAAGACACACAACAATGGAGTACGAACCCACAGCCGACGACGCAAATGTCGACCTCGCCGGCCCCGGCCTCCACGGCAAGCTGGAATGCCGCGTAACGGACCCTCAGAAGGAGAACGAAGGCACCCAGAACCCTTTCATATCATACCTCGTCACCACAGAGACCGACTTCAAGTCCTTCGTCAACCACCATTCACAACTGCGCCGCCGCTTTACCGACTTCGTCTTCCTACAAAAACACCTCACGCGCGAGTACCCGCAATGTGCCGTACCGCCGCTGCCCGACAAGCACAAGATGGAGTACGTCCGCGGCGACCGCTTCGGCCCTGATTTCACTTCTCGTCGTGCGCACGCTCTGAATCGCTTCTTGAACCGCCTCACCTTGCACCCCGTCCTGCGTCGCGCTGCCCTTCTCGCCCAGTTCCTTGAAAGCGACTCATGGAACTCAACCATGCGATCCCGAGCCGCCCGCGGCATGAGTGCTGGTGAGGCTGCTGCACCGAGTGTTCTGGAGACATGGACAGATAGCTTCCTGAACGCTTTCGCAAAAGCCCACAAGACGGATCGCCGCTTTGTCGATGTTCGCGAGCGTTCCGACAAGCTCGACGAAGACCTCTCGACCGTTTCCAAATCAGTCTCCCGCCTGGCACGCCGTGAATCTGACCTCGAGGGTGACTATGCAGATCTGGCAACACAATTCCAAAAACTCGCTCAGCTCGAACCTGGCGTGCAGAACGAGCTCACTAGCTTCGGCTCCAGCATACAATCAAACTCTCAGGCTTGGAAAGACTTGCGCGAGTATACCGATCAAGACTACCTCGGCAGTCTGCGCGATATGGAAGCCTACATCGCTTCAGTCAAGGCTCTCCTCAAGACTCGCGAGCAAAAACAACTCGACTTCGAAGGCTTGTCAGAATACCTCACCAAAGCCGCCAGCGAGCGCGACCACCTAGCTTCAGGGCCCAGCATGGGTGCCTCTGGCTTCATCCGCGCCAAAATCGAAGACGTACGCGGTGTCGACCACGAGACAGCCCGCAAGGAACGTGTACGCAAACTCGAGCTACAAATCGAACGCCTACAAAACGAAGTCGAAGCCGCGAAAAAGACAAGCGAGGCCTTCGATATCGAGGTCGTCAAGGAGGTGGACGATTTCGAGCGCATCAAGGCAACAGAGTTCCGCGAAACGCTTGGAGGACTTGCAGATGCCAATTGCGAGTACTTCCGCTCGACCATCGATACGTGGCAGAAGTTTATCGATCAGATGGAACGCGAGCAGAGAGAGTCAGCGACGAGTTAGACGCGAATCTTTGATGATACCACATGCTGGGGTTTCACGGCGTAAATTAAGCAGGAAACGAGGAAGCCTTTTTTGAATGTGTAATTATGATAGCCTTATTCTTTTTCTTTGTTGAGCCTTCTCGGATAAAGGGGAAATGTGAATTTGTTGAATGCTCAAAGGCTTTGCTTTCTCTCTTGCCTTTCCTGGTCGTGATGTGATTGATGTGTTGTATAATCATTGTTGATGTTGGTTGTTCTTTCCCCTTCCTCTACTTTCCTGGTTTGGCATTGACAACCACATCGAAGTTTGGTTGCCCGTTTGCTCCTTCTTCAGCCAAACCAAAACCGATGATCATCCTTTAAAAGAAGTCTGTCTGACGATCATGCCTTCCTCCAACTATCGGCATCCCTTCTTGACGATCCATCTAATCATCAAAGAACGAACCCCTTCCAACCTCCGGATCATAAGTATCGACCTTTCTGTCCTTGTTGCTTGCAGAGTTTGCCGATCTCTTCTTTCTGCTGCTGCTGCCGCTGCCGGAAGACTTGCTTGGGTCGCGCTTGTCCCAGGCCATTTTGCCGAAGAAGGAGGTGATTGTGACGACGATGAGGACGAGGAAAGTGCGGTTGCGCTGGGTTGGGGGGATTATTGTTAGCGTGGGTGGTGGGAGGAGAAGTGAAGGAGAAGGAAGGGGGAGACTTACGGTCATGATGGCGGGTGGTTTGTGGGTTTGTTGTTGGTAAGGTGAGGGAAGTGGTTGTTATTATTGGGTAGAGATCGTGGGATCTAGTGATGATGTGTGGTGTGCTTTCAAGTGTGCGAGACAGTGGCTTGTGAGATCGTAGGACCAAGAAAGCTCGCGAGGTAGTGACGATCTATACAGCCGAAGGTCAGTCTTGTGCCGCTGGTGACGAGAAGAAGGCAAGACCCACCGGCGCCGAAGAGGTAGGTTTGATGTGCTGATGATGGATGAGGTTGTTTGGTCTTGGATCAAGGTTGATGTTGTAGTGGGTGTGGTTTAGGAAAGCACCAGATGTTGTGGCCGGCGATCTCTGGTTGACAATCGAGAAGAGAAGAGGACGAAGAGGTTTGCTTAGCCGATTAAAAGAAGGGTGATGCGGAGGTTCGAGCAGTGTAAGTGACGAGAGGGAGCGAGAATGGAAGTAAACAAATGATCAAGCAGCAAAACAAGCCAATCCCGCGCGCAAAGTGACGAGATTATGATCTGTGAAGGATGTACTCATTGACCTGACCCTATCATGCCGGCTGGTATCAAGGAATGGGACGATAACTGCTGGGACTCAACATGCGAATAGAGGTAGATAGTGTTTCAGTAGCTGGCACTCGGATCAATCCACCAGCATCGCTCTAATTGATATCAGGCCTTCAATATGGCTGTGCAAGAGAGGAGAACATGCACCAAAGAACTGCCATACCAGCAAAAAGAACCATAGCATCCTCCCCCTCAAAAATAGCAAAAAAACCTGAGCTTCGAAAGCTCTTGGGAAAACCCTTCAAACGTAATTTCCTTGATCTGTGCCACCAGAGAAGGCTACTCTCTGGCTCGATTGATTTAAGACTACATGGCGGAAACTCGGATGAGTTTTGACAAATCGTGAGTTGGTGGTTAAGCCATTGCGCCAACTCAGAGGATTATGGAAAGTAATTCAATTCTGTGGGTTATATGGCATATGGTGTGGAGCAGGAGAACCAGGGTTCGATTCAGGGGGTGGGAAGTTGGGATTATTCTGGCATTTGCGGATTATTCTTTCTGATTGGGGAGGGGAAGGTACGAAAGAGCATCGGCGCAGTGGCTTGTGTTCGCCGTCAGATCAGATACACGTCTACTTGATCCAAGCTCTTGACCATGTTCTCTTGCCTCTTACTACTGTATTCTGGAAGTGCGAGTACTATCGACACTTGCCCTGACCGACTCGGTGGCAGTAGGTATCCTCTGAAGTGCTGGCATGATATCTCTGTCCCTCACCGTCACGGTCGTCGTTCTGGCATCTCTCACGACCAAAACTGTTTCGCCCGAGTTGCGATAGTCGGTCTCACAGCTCACCAGGGGCTGTGCTGTCTCGTCCTCGGTCGGCGCATTGTTCTGTCCTGGACTGAGTAATCTCGACATGCCTTCGGCGCCAGATTTCTCGACAGACGTGGAGACTGGTTGTATGTCCACCGAAGGCAAAAGGTGCATGCCTGGTCGAAGAGGTACCAAGACGAGTGAGACTTTTGTTTCTTCCTCATCGGCCTTGAAATTGAAGCGCGAGCGCTTGGGTCCAGCGACGAGCCATGGACCATCGACAGGCGTATCGATGGTGTAAGAGAAAGCGAGAGGCGCATTTGAGGCTGGGGCTGTACTGGCCCAGCGTCTCGTGTGTTTGATCGTGAGAGTGGCAGGTAGCGGGCGGCCGATGATGACCGCATCGGAAGAGTCTTTGCTATCGAGGTGAACAGTGACTGTGTGCAAGACATCGACAGTTGGAACTTCGACGGAAAGCGTGATTTTTCTTGTCAAAGCAGCACCTGTCGACTCGTCAAGATGCAGCTTCGGATTGTTCTGCATAGTTTATCAGCCTAAATAACACAAATTTGTTGAATGCAAGTCAACTCACCGAATGCCACTCCTGCAACCAGTCGTCCAAACCTTGGAATGTGTCAGACGGCAGACTGGCGACAATTCTCTCCCAGCCCATCGACTCGTATGAAGGTATTTGAAGTTCTTTGAGCAGTACAGCCTGCTCCAATTGTTGAGGTGGTGCGTGAGATTTGGCTCTGTTTAGAAGGGTAGGTACGAGCAAACGACGCAAAGCCACAAAAGGGCTGGTCGCGACTGCCTTCTCAAGCATGTCGCTGAGCTTCTCGAAAATCGCCTCGTCAGAGCGTATGTATTCCACCGCTAGCGCCAACGAAGCTTCCTTTTTGTCCAACTCTGCGTGCTCTGCTTCTTTCCTCGTGATCTTGTAGGTCAGACCAGCCGGCTGTTTGTCAAATACGATCATCGGTAAGGGGCAAGGCAAAGCTCGCACTCCGTATGCCTGTGACTCCTGTACCTGCACGTTCGTAATCTGTAAGGGTATGCCATTTGTCGTCCTGATGCTGAAACGTGAAAAGAGAGCCTGAGATTTGAAGATGTCATTAACATCCACGTCCAGAGGCAGTGCTGCCGAGACTGCTGAAGTACGCAGGTATGCGAACGTCCCTTGGCTGGTCTGATATGTTGCTTCGAGTTTCACAGTAAGCTCATCAAGGCTTCGCTCTGTACTATAAGGTACACGAATCTTGACATGTGTCTGCGATTCCACAGCACCGAGTCGGAGCGTGCCAGCTTGTGATGTGTCAAGTTGCTTGTGATCACTGTCCATAATTTCGGCATCTGCGGTGTGTAACCTCAATCCAGCAGAGGCAGACTTCAAACGCAGGTCAACACTTTTAGCTTTGTTGCGACCTGTTGCAACGGCAACGACGATCGATCGTATTTTGTCGATGTGAATCTCGTTGGCCAGAGTTACCCGCGCTTCCAGGGAGTCTCCATGAGGATAGATCAGTAGTGAGGGGCCACTCACACTAGGTCTTCTCTCAGATGCACTAGCATTGGTGATGCCCAGTGGTGTAGTCTGTGGCTTCGGCTGGAATTCGTGTGAAAAATGCAGTTTTCTGGATTCCAGCACCAATTTGTCGACAAGGTAATGTCCATACGTTGTGACGTTCGAGTGGACCTGAATCTTCGCGACGCCTCGTTTGAGGTGTACCGGGCCATCAGTCTGTAGGATGACGTCTTGACTAGCGTCACTAATCAGTGTTAGCCGTAGTCTGACGCGATCGATGGTGAGATCCTCGTCGAGCAGATGCTTGACACGGATATTCAGACTGAACCCATCCTTGTCTGGATGGTGCGTAACCTCTGGGCTAACATCGATGTTGGCGAAGAAGTCAGACATCGAAGCGGTAAAGTTGTAAGGCATTTCTTCCGAGAAATTCACAAGCTCTTCAAGGACACCAGTGACATCGACAGTATCTTCATCCAGCCAGGCGGAGGGTCCACGAACCCTGGGTACTGCTTTTGTCATACGATGCCCGATGACCTTGCCGAGCAGGCTCAGCATGACCCTCATGTACTCGTCTCGCCGGTGAAGATCCTTCAGACATTTGGCGTAAATCCTCAACATCTCACCGTGAACGTAGGACCAACTGGTCTTGAGGAAGGTTGCGGATGCTCGTTGGAAATAAGTAGCTGCCTGGGCAACATCACCAAGTTGACTGCAGAAAACGTCAGCTGAGCGGAAGACTAGCATGGCATAGGTAAAAACTTACTATTTGAGTATGGCAAGATCGCTGATGACCGAATCTGCAGATTTTGTGTGGTTTGCTGTCGTGAAGTGTGATACTGCAAGCTGGCTCAATCGCTGTACCGGAGTCAGTGCCAGTTTGATCATTTCAGAGAAGATACTCGTACCTCATAGGCAGCTCTAAACTCTTCTAGAGATGCAATAGCTGCTGACAAGGGAGCACTAAGAAGCAATTTTGCTGTTTCTGCTGATGGTAGAGAAGCTTCCGGCGCATCTCCATCGACAGCAGGCGCCGCGTCTCCTGTGCCGTCAAGATCAACATTGGCCAAGGACTGCGCTGCTTTGATTGCGGCCCAGCCAGATTGCCATCCTTTTTGCTTTGCCAGAGCTTCAATAATCCTCCGCTGCGTCAGAAAGAGTTGAGCCCGACCAGATGCGAGGATCGCAACACCAGATCCACTTGTGGTGACAGTATCTGGCTGGGAGCTAGGGCTAGATTTGGCATATCGTTCATTCTCATAAATAGTTTGCGGTGTAAGTTGTGAAGAAGAAGACACACTGCGCTGTAAAGAGCTTGTCCGATTTGGATGAGTATTTGCTCCTTGAGGAAAGTTGAAATTGCCCTCTTTCTTAGATAGGACACTTGGTGTTTGGTTTTGTGATGGCAATGAGGCTTTCTCACCAGAAGAGGGAAAGTCCTTCGATGCAGTCTCACTGAGCACCTGATCGAGCACAGCATGCGTCCAAGAAGAAGCGATGTTGTCAACAAGAGATGAAATATGAGAATTGTTGTCAGACCTACACAGCTATCAACAAAAAGATCTATCTGGAAAAGGACGAGGATGTAACCGTACCCTTCGGTGAGTCCGTTGCGAAGAGCACGAGCATTGGTAGCAGCAAAAAGAGCTGCCCTCTTACAAACTTCAGCAGCATAGGTCAAGTTATCGTCTTTGGGACCACCTCTGGTACTGGAAGGTCTGGCCTGTTGAAGGTTGCCACTTCCAGCGCCGAGACGAAGCAAAAGTGTTCTTTGCCTCGCAAATATGTAGAGACGAAAGTCAAAAAGGGATATAGTGCTTGAGACTATTGCACCACGATAATCCTTTTTGGTTAGATCGAGTGGCTGGTCAAACATTTCTTGAAACTGCGAAATTAGTTGCTCAAGCTTGGAAGCACCGGATTGTGCGCCGACGATCTCTTGTATAGAGTTCTTCTGATCATCAAGGTTACCCAGAAAGGTACCTTGAGCAGCTCCTGGCTCGTTATCACGAAGCGCAGAATCAAGTCCTGCGGAAAGCTCGTCATAAATTGCCAAAGCGTCCTCGACCAGACCGACACTTTCGAAGCCCCGAGCCAGACCTTCTTTGAGGGTGAAGAAGGTACAAAAGTTCCAGCCAGGGAGTGCACGCTGAGAGTCTTTTTCACGAATGTCATCCTCATACTGTGACACGCGCAAGTCGAAAGACATGAGTATCAAGGTCTTGAACTTTGCGATGAGGTCCTGCCAGGCATTTTCTTGTTCCTGCGGACTCTCAATGTAAGGTTGTGTGACAGGAGTCTGAGGTAGCAGCTGTGGCGGGACATCTTTCTTTTGTAATCTGATTTGCGCGATTCGCTCTGGACCAGATCTGGAAGAAGCGGTAAAGTCGGCGCGTATTTTGTCCAGCACAGTCCTGGTGCTCTTGCCCGGCCATTTGGTTGTGCTCGACGGCCTTTCAACCAGCTCGTCGGGCTCTTTCTTGGATGCAGCGGTCCAGCGGGGCTCGGAAGCAGCGGTGGTATCAGGAATAACAACGTGTAAGATGAGCCATTCTGCAGCATCGTGGTCCTCTGATTTGTTCACGTTGGAAGAACTCTGCGAGGGTGGAGCCGTGTCCCTGAGCCAGTCACGCAGGAGCTGTCGTGATGAAGCCTTGTACGTGTCCTTGTCGTCGCATCGCAGCAGATATATCCTGAGATAGGGGGTTTGGCGCAAGCCAGGGATTTGATGTCTTCGTTCTTTGGCGACAGAGGGAGCACCCGCTCTAGAACCATAAGAGTCGACACGCTGCAGTTTGTCGCTCTCCGAGGCTTCGGTCTGGGCATCGGGGACGAATTCGACATGGAGAGCGCCGATGGATCGTAAAGGTCTCGAGGGAGATTTCCAGTTCAGGTTGCGCAAAGGTAATCTGGATGCTAGGTCACGCGAGATCAAGGGGAATATACCAGAGGGATCGTGGTACTCGACTGAGATATAGTCAGAACACGAATGCCGTGGTGAGGGGTTACGCGACGAACCAGTAACCTTGGAGCTCAGAGTCGACTCCATGGCTTGATGCGACCAAAGTTGATGCAGCGATTATGGTATATTAGAGAAAGCCCAAGCGTCGGGGGAATGGATCATAATATTATATCAACGCATGATTTTGGTGAGAAGTCGTAGACTAGATAGAGCGGCGGAGAAAGAGTCACTTCGTAGAAAGCCAATTGCAGCAACGTGCCATTGTTTGAGATGGTGGATAGGGAGGTGGGAGCTCGGAGGAACGGCGACTTGTGGCCGGCGGGCCAAGGCTTTTGTCATGGCCTGTCGCATGGTCAGCAGCGGAAGCCGGGCCAAGGTCGAAGTGCAAGTGCAAGTTGGGAAAGCGACGACGGCGAACTGTTGATTGAATCCAGTCACTCCACCACACCACACAACTCACAATGCAGTCGTCGCAGATCAGAGCCGTACGTCGACCGCATGTCAGCAATTGCGCACGACGACTAACCACTCTCTAGGCCCAGTTCGGCACCAAGTTCGAGGGCCACCACGGCATGCAGCCCTGGGTCAGCCTCCCCAACTACAAGGCCTACCAGAGCAAATACGGTCCCAAGTGAGCCACTCTGCAAGCGACACTTCCAATCGCTTCGCCATACTAACCTACCATCTCCAGCTACAAGATCGGCACCAACTTCCACGGCATCGACCTCCACCGCGCCAGAATCTTGTACGTCAACCGCCTCTCCTTCCGTATCCACCCTTCGTCTATCCGTATACTCTTGAAGACACCATTCCATCCTCTCGAACCGGAAACGTTCGATCTTATTCCATACAGTCTGCTAACATGGCCCCTTATAGCGGTACCACCGCCGCTGGCTTCGGTGCCGTTGCTGGTATCTTCGCCCTCTTCTTCTTCGCCGACATTCCCCGTGTACGAAAGGACATTATGCAGAAGGTCCCCTTCATTGGTGACCACTTCGTCAAGGAGATCGCCCCCGAGGACAACCCCTTCTAAACGCCCAATCACTATGGTGATGCTTTCTGGAGTTGGCTGCTGTGTACATTAAATTCAATGGGGTTGCAGCATAAATTGCATGTTTTCTAGACCATCCCATCTGTCCCGTCCCCTGAAAAGCTACGATTGAAAACAAAACAACCCTTCCTTTGGATGCATTTATCATTAATTCCTTTGCGCCTATGCGATGCGCCTAGAATACATAGAATGGCTTGACATGACGTAGCCTTTAGTTGGCCTCGAGTCTGGACACAACCGATGCCATCTCTTCGTCGCCGTATATCCTGAAGCCCTTATCCTTGGTGACGCTGGCCAACTGCACGTTCTTTGAGTCCAGCTTCTCCTCCATGACCTGCTTCAATGTCTTGAGCACCAAGACCTCGGCCTCTGCCAGCGTCAATGACTTGTGGAACTCGTTCTGCAACTCGGCCTGTGCACCCTCTGATCCCGAGCCGATGGCCTTTGCGTCGTAGCGGTAGAATGTGCCTGAAGGTTCGGCGTGGTACCTAACTAGTCAGACGTATGTTTGGTGGAATAGAAGGTGATGATGCTCACAGTGATGGGCCGTTCTCGTCAAAGCCGGCAATGAGCAGGGCGACACCGAAAGGTCTGCTCATGATGCTCTCCTCTCCCTCGGCACCCTCACCGAATCTCAGAGCCAAATCGCAGATGGCCTGGGTACAGCTCTCGACGGACAGAGGTTCGGCGTAGTTGAAGGCGTGACTTTGGGAAGTGATTCTGGCATGCTCGATCATGCTACGGGCGTCGGCCTGCAGACCGGACATGGCGGCACCAATGTGTCTGTCAATCTCGACAATCTTCTCGACGGAGCTGGTTTCGAGCAGTGTTGAAGTGACGCGCTTCTCGACACCAAGGATGACGCCCTCGGAGGTTGCGACCTGTTTGGGAGTTAGAGATGGATGCACCGGTAGGATAATTCGGATAGAACATACACCGATAGCGGTGGAACCGAGCTTGATGGCTTCGAGCGAGTACTCTACTTGGAAGAGACGGCCTTCGGGCGAGAAGGTGCTGGGACGGAATGAGTTTACTGTATGGAAGGAGAGCGAGGAGATATAGCCTACTTGATACCGCGATCTGGAACAACATGTTAGCAAGATGGCTAGACAGATGTGCATGTTAGGACTCACCATATTCGGAGCGCGCAATGAACATGGTTGCGGGAGTTGGTGGGGAAGAGCGAGAGGTGGCGGTGAAGTATGATTATGTAGTGGACGTAGAGCAGGGGTGGCTACTGCTTGGAGTTGTGGAGAGGGAAAGAGTAGACGTTCGGTGGACAGATGGGCGAGAGAGATGGATTGCAGACGGCGAGCTGATTGCCCTCAGGAAACAAGCAGCAGCAGTGATGCACCTGCACCGGCGGCGCTGTTCGAGGAAGCTTTGACCCGTGCGGCAGCTTTCCCGACTCGTGCAGCTGGGCGCGTCTTTCAAGCAAGCAACAAGCAACCCGACGCGCCATGCACCACTCTTGATTGCTTGCTTGCTTGCTTGCAGCCATGCGAATACTGTACAATGTCAGCTGCCGACAGAAGAACGTCGGCCTCGCACCGCCAAAGAGTCCCTCGTGCTAGCGCTCAGCCAGATGTTTACTCTCAGAGAAACGCCCAGCCAGATGGTTATTCGCAACGAAACGCCCACATCCGTGTCGAATCACATCAACATGAATCTCGTTCCGCGACCGTCACTCGCGTCCGAAGCCTTCATAAGCAACCCGCCCAACCATCTCAACCCTCGAGGCCAAGGCAGTCCGATTCTGTCCCAAGAGATGTCGACCCAACTCCTGCCTGGAACCCCAAGGCCTCCCTGATTCCTCATACTTCTGCCCCGCTGGCTTCTCGCATTTCCGTTCCACCGTTAGCCGCTCATGCGCCTTCTGCTCTCCAACCCGAGCCTCTGTCTGACATGACACTCAATGCCCAAGAAACTGCCATCATTCAGGACCTGTTGTTCGTCTTTATGGGCTTCGAGGGCCAGTATGTCCGCTACACCGATGCCTACCAGCCGACCGAGGAAAAGAGCCGCCTTGCTGGTCCACAGTTCCGCGTATTACCTGGCCTAGACCCAAGTCTAAGGGACTTGACAATATCAATGTTGAGCATGGCTACACATTACGCTGCTGTCGAGGCTTTCGTCGAGGTTCAGAGCAGGGAAGAATTTGGCGCCGTCAATCATGCTCTATGCGCCGCCATGAGGAAACTACTCAAGGACTACCTGATCCTCATCGCCCAACTGGAACATCAAATGCTGACCAATCAATCTTTCACCCTTCACGTCCTGAACCTCCACACCAAACCCACTAGCCACATGATGTTTCAGCTGTACAGCCTAGCCCATGAGATATTGAAAGAGAACTCCATGCTTGAGGAGGATGACGATGATCTGGACGAATCTGATGATTTCGAGAACATCCTAGAGTCTTTGCGAGAAGGCCGAGATGCTGGTAATGTCGGCAGAAAAGTGTGCAAAGGAGGCAGTGTGTTACGCTTAATCACCAAACGCCTGGCTACCATGTCTGGCGATCCTGCCGCTCGCACTCTGCTTACCACTTTATTGCGGGAATCCTCCAGGCCCTATATGGCCATGTTGAATGAATGGCTTCATCACGGCAATGTTCGAGATCCGCATTCTGAATTTCTTATCAAGGAGCAAAAGAGCATTCGCAGAGAAGGACTGGAGCAAGACTACACCGACGAGTACTGGGAAAAGCGTTACACCATCCGTCATGAAGATGTACCCCCGCAACTGGAATCTGTCAAGGACAAGGTGCTGCTGGCTGGCAAATATTTGAATGTTGTTCGAGAGTGTGGTGGTGTTGATGTATCAAGAGACATGGATGATCAAGTCCCTCACACCTTCGATGATGTTCGTTTTCTGGATAACGCCAACTCTGCTTACGCTTTCGCCAATTCTTCGCTCCTCACTCTGCTCCTCACAACGCATGCTCTGCCTGCACGCCTTCGCAGCTTGAAGCATTACTTCTTCTTGGATCGTTCCGATTTCTTCTCTTATTTTCTCGAACTTGGTCACTCAGAGCTTAAGAAGCCTGCTAAATCTGTTAACATCGGAAAGCTGCAATCACTTCTTGACATTGTGTTGCGACAACCTGGAAGTGTTGCAGCCGAGGACCCCTTCAAGGAAGACGTCAAGGTTGTCATGAACGAAGTCGGCCTGACCGGGTGGTTGATGCAGGTCGTCAACGTCAAGGGTCTAGATGCCGACGGTGGAAGCATCACATCATACACACCAGCCGCCAGTGTAATTGGAGACGACAAAGACATTAGTGGTTTCGACGCTCTTACATTCGACTATGCTGTTCCATTCCCTCTCTCGCTGGTCGTTTCGAGAGTAACTTTGACAAGATACCAGCTGCTGTTCCGCTACATCTTGTCGTTACGTCACCTTGAGCAGCTATTAGTAAGCTCATGGGTCGACCACTCGAAGGTCACAAGTTGGCGTCACAAGAGCTCTGATCGACGCATTGAAGACTGGAAACGCAGGGCGTGGTGTTTACGAAGCCGTATGCTTTGTTTCGTGCAGCAGTTGCTATACTTCTGCACAAACGAAGTGATCGAACCCAATTGGACGGCGTTCATGACTCGACTGAGCGAGGCCGAAGCGCCGGAAAGTGTGGCCGAGGGCGGAAAGGTCAAACGAACCGTTGACGAATTGATGCAAGATCATGTCGACTTTTTGGCTACATGTCTCAAAGAGTGCATGCTGACCAACTCGAAGCTCCTCAGGGTATGTTGTGAATACTCCCATGAACAGTACGTCGCTGACACCTAGACAGATCAACTCCAAAGTTATGGCAACTTGCACGATGTTCGCCAATTATACTGCATCTCTATCTAGAGGCCTTGCCACAAGCGATCCAGATCTTGCTAAGACCGAGGCTGGAAAGCCTGAGCATGATAGCCATAGGCTCGAAAAACTCGATGACATGCTCAAACGCTTCGAGGACAGCTTCACCAGGCACCTTAAGATTCTGCTGGACGCGCTGAATTACCTCGCCGCTACGGAGACCGTGGTGTTCCTTGGACTATGTGCCAGACTCAGCATGGCAAATGAGAACATACCCGGCCCTGTTTCCTCGGCACCGCCTTATGGCTGAAATAAGTAGGGGATTAAAGCAGACGTATGTTATTTGGGTATCATGCTACGAAAACAAGCTTCTCGATGAAAGAAAAGGTGAAGCTAGAAAGAAATGCTTCTCGACGTAAAGCGAGCAACTCCTCCCCAATCAGCGTCTCCTGGGGTCTCTGCTCGCGTCGATGTTTGGATTCGAGTACGGGAACGGGAACATCTGTGCAGCAGAAGATGTGGGCAGAGGAGCAGGAGTAGGTTTAGTCATCATTGGTGCAGTAGGTGCCACACCTGTCCTCCTCACCCCTTCCATAACTGCCGCAGGAGCGCCCATTGGCGCAACAGGAGCCATGCCAGTGCTTTCTCTACGAGCACCAGCCGTCGTGGCAGGCGAAGATGCTGCAGACCCATCGTACTTTCTCAGAGTCTCGTTGAGAAACTGTCTCTGTTGGGCAGCACGGGTATTGTACTCTTTGCATCTGCGCAGTGAGTCCGAGGCAGCGAGCACTTCTGGAGTCGTCTGTTCGGTTATCTCTGGGCGTGTCTTGTTGGCCTCTATGGCATCGGGTGCGAATGTTGCGCTGAACATTCTGTTTCTGCAGAAGGAAAAGATAGACTTAGCTCGATCGAACAAAAACAATCGAAACATCTTTGAAAGATCTTTGTTTACCTGACTTCTCTGTCGTGTGCATCTGAGTTTGATATCATTGCTTTCAGGCGTGCTTCTCTGCCGTCCAGACGAGGTGTGCCAGGGTTGAAATTTGTAATTGGCAGCAGCACTGCTCTTGCCATGATCTGACATGAATCATCAGTAACTTGTAGACTCTTTGTAGTGATCTGTTCTTAAACATACCGTGTCACGCTCTCTTCTTGGAGGATCGGCCATTTTTGCTTGGTGCTGGGGATGTTGGCTGGTTGTCTCAACGGCCTTCCCCAGATGCGCACGACTTCAGCGACGGACGAGATGAGGAAGCGTGATGATTGTCATCAGCGCCAGGGTTTTTGAGATGGAAGGCTGAATCTCTAGATGCTTGGGGAAGGCGATGACCATGGAAGGAGAGGCGCGATGGACAAATCTAGAATATTGATCACGTGATTCAGGTTTCAATACTACCTACTCAACTCGACCATTCGGCATGATTATTATACCACTGGACGGAGTCGGAAGTGAGATTTCGGTTCGCTGGCGCACACTGGCATAAATCCGCACGGTACGTGATAGTCGCCAGAACGCAGTACCGTTTTACGAGTTGACTTCCGAAACAGTGCATGATATTAGTTTGCCTATGGCAGTGATGCAAAACTACTTTCTTTCCCTAGCATTTCCATTGACTCCTGTACCCTCCATTCCCATCCTCATAGTCCTGTGAGGTATTCCTGTAGGCTGTTCTCATAATTATCCGAACGCCTGATAATTTCATTGTCCCATTTCGTGACTGAGTGAAGCTGTCTTTTACGAGGAGGTTCCAGCGATAGAAACGACTTGATCCTCTTCAACGATGGCGTTGTACTTCTCACCCAAGGCCTTGACGCTTTGGACGACTTTAGTAGGAGCAGTGGCAGCGAAGCCCTTGATGAGTGTCTTGTACTCGTGGGTGATGACACCGCCCTGGCGTTGGTCAGTCTGGCTGTCTATCACAATAAGGAAACACAGTATTTACAGCTTCCTTGATGGCATCCATTGCGTGCTCGATGACAGAGTAGGGAGTATCTTTGGGGTAGCTGACGATCACCTGCTTCTGCTCGGTGGCAGCGTAGGCCAAGGCCACGAGGAGAGCGATGAGGAGGAGATGGATGGTGAACTTCATGTTGATTGATTGATTGATTTATGATTATTGGTATCTTTGGTAGAGGCAGAACTAGGTGCTGTTGAAAGTGAGGGACCTGGGGTATTTTATGTCTCTGAATGCAGCTGCCTGTTGTCATGGACCGCGGAGTCCAGCCAAGCCATATGACGCTGAGCTTTGAGAGTTTCGGCTTGCCAAGACCCGAGACTAAGAGAAGCCAGACGCAGCGCGCTTTGAATCGCGCATCAGTGAGCAACGACGGACGTCTCACTCTTCTTTGACACGCTAACATCTTCATCACACGCTCGAGGATCTCTCCCACTGAGGTTCTTGTCCAACTCGCAATCACGCTTATATCGAATTCCGCATCTCACCGAACGCACGCGACTGGCCGACCAACCGCCGTGCTCTCCGTGGTCTACCGCTAACCTCTTGTGCCTCATCGCCTGTCCGCAAGGAGAAAACAAAGAACACAATCAGAAGAAAGAAGCACAAATATCATACTCACACTTGCTGCCGCACATTGTGAGCACAAGCAGAAAAAACAAGGCTTTGGGGTGAAAGTGGAGGATTCTTCACAGCATTTGCGCAGAAGATCGAGAATCGGCCTTCACACATCTATTGAGAGCAGCGGGCTGCTTATTGTGGGCGGGAAGAGACAATAGCTAGTATTGATCCATCACACTCTTCTGATTTCACGCCTCTTGGTGAAGCAAGTCTCGCTTGCTACTTGCCATCTACTCACCTCTTGTGGTTGTTCAATCCGACCAAAAAGGGCCTGCATCTCTTTTCTCTTCCGTCTGCGGACCGGATAGCGCGTTGACTGTCTCTTTCTTGAGCCACTTTCGAAGGAAGCTATCCGTGACTCGTAGTCTGCTTTTTCTGCTTTTCCATCTACTACTGAAAATCAATATCTTGCCTTGAAGAATCATGTCTGCTGCCGACCAAGTCTCGGACGAAGTCGCTCTGGACTTTCAGGAATCGCTGCAAGACCTTCAGAACAACAACAGATATGAAATTAGCAACTTGACTATCATCGCCAAGGAGAATACCGAACATGCCCAAGCTATAGCTATGGTTTTGGAAAAGCACATCAAGACGGTGAGATCCAGCAACGCCGAGAATTCTTCTTACTTTCGACTTTTACAGAAAGAATTGGCGCCCCCACGAAACAAATTGACTGACCCGAATACAGACTGCCCCTGGACGCAAGCTACCTGCACTCTATGTACTCGATTCTATCGTGAAGAATGTTGGCACACCATACACGGTCTACCTTGGAAGAAACCTCTTCTCTACCTTTATGGACTCATACACTCTTGTAGATAGCCATACAAGGAAAAGTATGGAAGCTATGTTGAAAACTTGGAAGGAGCCAGTGCCTGGATCCATGGACCCTCGACCGGTCTTTCCTGCAGATGTCACCCGCACCATCGAGAATGCGCTTATCAAGGCAAGAACGGCCGCGGTGCAACTCCAAACCAGAAATCGCACTCCTCTCGGAATTCCAGGAAGGCCCATGTCATCGGCATACAGAAACACACCTACTCCGCCACACAACGCTGGTCAATTCCTTCCCCCTCCGCAAGACGCCTATCAAAATGGATTCCGCAGTCAACAGGTATTTCATAGCAACAACTCATCGTATTTATCAAACATGACTGACATATTCAAGCCCACGCCTCAGCAGTTTCCTTCAAACCAGCTGCCTCCTGACATCGCGCGCTCGATATCGGCCGCACTCAATCCACAAGATGATCTGAACAAGCTGAAAGCCGACATTCATGGCTTGATCGCTGGCTTCCAAACAGAGTTTGCTCGCAACCCATACGACTCACAGGTACAGACTAAGCTCAAGGCTCTTCTTGATCTCCAGGCTGTCGTACAGACACAGCAGCTCAACCCTGACGCAATTGGCATGATCAAGAAGCAAGTCGCACAACTGCAAGCCGTTCAATCACAACCTCTCCCACCTCCTTCCGCTACGCCTCAACAACCGCAGTGGCAAGCTCCGACTCCTGTTGGTCTCCCCTTCCCGCCTCCACCACCCATTCCTCATGGCTTCGCACCTACCCCGTCAGCTCAGCCACCTGTCGCCCCTCCAGCCTTTGCACCAGGTATCCTTGAGCAGTTGCTAGCATCTACTGCCAATGGTCAGAAGCCCAGCACACCTGTGGTCCAGGCCGCCTTGAACTCAATGCCACCTCCACCAACCACACAATCACCACGGACGGCTGCCGCAATCCCTGCTGGTCCGATTGGCAACCCTCTTCTCGATGCTCTCCGTGCTGCCAATATCCTCCCTGCATCCAACAATGCTACTCCTACACCTGGATTGGCCCCTCCTGTTCCTCCACCAGCAGCTCCTGCCCCTGCTCTTTCTATCCTTCAACAACTCCAAGGTCTTGCACCGAAGCTGCCTACACCTTTACCACCTCCGGGCACTCCAGCCAAGGTCCGCATTCCTATGAATGCTGCAGCACTGAAGAGGTATGTCTACATTTAGAAATGTTCATGACTTGTCTAACTTTATCTACAGCTTCCGCCCAGAGGTCGTCCACACGCTGTACGACGCGCAACCAAACCAATGTACTACGTGCGGTCGCCGCTTCTTGTCCACTGACGAGGGTCGCGCTCAAAAGGCCCGCCATCTCGACTGGCACTTCCGCAGCAACCAGCGTATCGCTGACGCAGCCCTTGCTGCCGGCCTAACCCGCAGCTGGTACATCGATGAGATAGAATGGATTCGCCTGCGCGAAGTCGACGCTTCCTCAGCTGCTGCCGACACAAACTCCACCAGCACAACTACCGCCAAACCCATCAGCGTACGCGAAAAGTACATCCCTGCACCTACTGGAGCAGCAGCCAACGCCACCTGCCCAATCTGTCAAGAAAAGTTCGAGCCTGTCTGGCACGATGAAGCTCAAGAATGGGTCTGGATGGATGCCGTCAAGGTCGGCGGTCGCGTGTTCCACGCTTCTTGCCACGATGAGGTCAAGAGAGCTGGTGGTGGTGATAGGGGTAGAAGTACTACTCCTGAGGCTGCAGGCGTGCTCGGGAAGCGAAAGGCCGAGGCTGATTTGGCCAATCTGAAGACAAAGTTGAAGAGAGAAGTTGCTGCATAAGGGAATGGAGTTTTATAGATCTGGTTTTGCTTGTAGCGTGGAAGCATATGCATACATTCTTTCGTCATCAACTTACTTGTCATCGTCATCCGCTCCTATGATATGTCACTGTCATTTTTGTTGTAGTATTCGGGATTCTATAGGACAACTTCAGCTTAAAAGATGCCGTAAAGATGCACGATCTTTTTTTGAGCTCGAGTGCGTTGGCAAGTGAGATGGGTGTTCAAGGAGGCTCTCTAAGGAGTAGTTGCAGAAATCAAACAAAATTGTGCATTTTGACATTCAAGTTCCTCAAGAGCTTGTCAACAGGAGCAGCAGATAGCTGCGCGCCCCTGTGTTACTCCCTGCGGACTGTTTCTTGTCTCCAAGCATTTCTCCAGCTTATCAAAATGCAGATCGATTTCCTGCGTCTAGTAATTGTCCACTGAGAGCAGATGTTGACGATGTCCTCTTGGGGTTTTCGTGTTCTTGAGTGCTGTTGACATATATGTCGGAATACAGGATGCGGGTTCAAGATATGGGTTCAAGACATGCATTTGACTCAAGTTTTCAAGCTACAGTCCCAATAATTGGAGCTGAGGCTGTGTATCTGGCTTTGGTTGTGTCAGAAACGGATACTGGAGGACGCTCTGGTCATCGATGTGTGGTCTGAAATCATGGAAATCGGGGATGTTATTGTCCCAGACCGTAGAGTAAAGACGCAGTAGTAGAGCTCGAGATATGAGACAGTTCTTTGGTAAAGTTGCACATCTGTCAAGTTTGTAGGAAAGCTTGCACAGGATTTTGATTCTGGACAGTGACAGGAAGGAACGTGATCAACAGAATACAACTCTGATAGCTCCTACCATTGCAAAAACCCCCATCATTCACCTACGCTCTTAATTAGTGACTGAAACCCGTGAAAGTCATTCACTGTCCTTCGGTTTTCCCCTCCGAGAGTATGTAGTACTTGTCACTTCATTGGCGACGAGATCAGAAGAGAACATTAGACATTCGATGGGAATAGGGAACGAAAGTAACGGTAGCATCTGTTGTCACACCTCACTTGGAGTGTGAGTGGTCACTATCACTTGGTATATGGATATATATAAGGTCTCTCAAGGCTCCATCAACACCCTCCCCTCTACATCAACATCAACCCACACGGTCTTTGCTCGAGCAAAGTGGGTTCGCAAGCAACATCTGCTTTCTGTCATCACCACTAATCATTTTCACAGGATGACAGACCTACCAACACTGATCAAGCAAAGCAGAGATCTTGAGAGAAAGATCAAGAAGATCAAAACTCGCAATGCCAACAGAGATCTAATCGACAAACGCAAGACCCTCGAAGCCCAGATCGATCAGCAGACCGAAAAACTCAACGATATCAATGGCAACATTCAGTCTTCTCAAAAGCAGATGCTTGATGTGTGTGATGAACTCGGAGAAGCTGCACGTCAAGTCAAAAGGCTTTCCAAGTACGACAGGTCTGACCTCGAAGTTGTTCTGGTAAGGAAGATCGTGGACTCCTGTATTCACGGATGTACGCTGATTTTGTAGAAACTCTTGGATGAGAAGAATGAAAAGAAATCCTTTACCGAGTTCAAAAAACTACGCAGAGCAAGAAAACAAGTCATGGAGATGAAGGAAATGCTGGACGACTTCAATAAGAAGGTTCAAAAGTACCGCAGTCTAACACCCTTCAACGGCTGGATTCTGCACCTTCTGGCCGAAACAATCTTCCTACAGAGTCAGGATAAGTTTGGCTGGCAGGTTGATCTACCACCTACTTTCGAGAACTACCAAGCAGTGGAGATCTTCCAAACCAAGATGGCCGAGAAGCTGGAGGACATGAAAAAGGCCAAGAAGCAGTCTCATCAGCTCTCCTACTGTCCTTTCAGAAATCATTGGGACTGGGGAACCTGGGCGTTTGAGCGCGGAATTCGCCGTTTTTTCGACGTTTGGTGACGGTACCATAGTAAATTAGAAGACCTGTAAACATCTATTAGCACATGCTGTGACTCGTCGTCCTCGTCGATATGGGTCCTAAACGTGCTTCTAAAGCTAGCGCCAGCAGTACTGCTACTAAGAAGCCTTCGCGCGCAAGGAAACCGACCTTAAAGGCTGCTGCCGCTACTGCTATAACATTAAAGGTTATAAAGGCTCCGAAGACCCCTCGAACATCGAAGACTGCTATAAAGCTAGTAACACCCTCTAGCATTAGGATACGACTTAAAACACCTACTACTAAGTCGGTTATTACGAGCGTTAAAGTAGCGCCCGAGGTTACTATAGTAACTAATAATAACGAGGTCTCTAGCGACGAGGCCTTTAATAAGATGTATAGCGACGACGTAGATAATAAAGAGGAGGAGGCTAATAATTAGGAAATTGCGCGCCTTAAGCATAAGAAGTTAATAATAGATATTACTAAAGAGAACCGCGTAAGGTAAAAGGCCGCTTAAGCGCTTAAGGCCGCTATCGTCGTATCGTATATAGTAATATAAGCTCTTAAGGAGGAGGCCGCTTAAGCGCTCGAGGCCTATAAGTTCGTTAGTAAGTAGCATACTATATATAGTAAAGAGACATTAGATACGCGCACCTTTAATTTTAACTACGCCGATAGTAGGATCTTTAGTTAATTTTAGCTATAGATCGATAAGGTGTTTACTAAGTAGGTGACGCGAGTGTTTAGTGCTAAATATAAGCTCTTTGCTACTATAATGTTTCTACTATTAAACCGTAATACTTACGTATCGACGACACTACGCGATAATAGCGATTAGGAGGTTCTAACGAAGTAGCTAATAAAGTAGTATAAGAAGGGCAAGTCTAAGTTACGCCTATTAGTTATCGCGCATTTAACTAAGCTTAAAGAGGACTTAGCTATTATTATAGCTAGTTAGAAGCGTAAGGGAACTACTACTAATATCTAGAGGCTTAACATGCTATCTACGCTAGAGGCTAAGCGCACAAGAGGTAACCATTATTCTAATCTTATGCTTAAGTAGACCTACTCGCTTAATAATGCGCTCTACTCTAGTAACTACTGTTTTTAGAAGGGGTCGAATATTGCTTAGAATTACTACCTACTTAATAACAGTGTTATTAAAGAGTAGTCTAACGACATTAACTCTAGGTCCTCGACCGTCGACACCCCCTCTATTAACGTCCTTATAAAGCTTAAGAAGCACTTAGATACTCGAAAGTTAAGGAAGAAACAACCTAAGGCTCCTATGCTACCGACCCCCTAGACACCGAACGACATACTTAACCTTATAGCTATAAGCATAATGTCCTAGATATAGCAGTCTTAGCAGTAATACTAGCTTCTATAGCTATAGAACTTCCGCCGCCTCGTCCTCCCGTATTCGCCGTCCCGAATACTACTATACTACTAGTATCGAGTCCTATTAAGGCCGACTTAGAGGACACCTTAATAGAGTTTTTTACATAGTTACGGACTAGTAGCAGATAGTAGAGCTTAATAGACAAGGTTAATAAGGTTAAGAAGAAGCTTAAAGAGAAGGACTATAACATAGACGGCATTAGGGACATTAATATAGACATATAGACGAAGGTTTAGGAGTTTAGGCGTAGTTTACTCCCTCGGGTATAGAAGGAGGTAACCCGGTATAAGCGGACTTCTAAGAGCCCCTAATTTAGCGATTTAACTAGAGGATATGCTTAAATTATCTTCTTAGTTCGCCGAGTTATACTGCCTTACCTATTAATCTCTAATCTATAGACAATAATTATAATAGGACAGGTTACCCTAGTCTTCTCTCTCTCTTTTACTAAGCTAGCGTTTCCTATACGACACGCTAGCGTAGTACATAAGAAGAATTCTATAGCTACCCTACGTAGAGCAACAAATAGCTTAGGCTATAGATAGACCTATTGTCTAAGAGTGATCTATACGTTGCTATATACCTTTATACCTTTATAATTCTATTCGTTCTACCTAGGTAGTAGCCTATAGATCCTCTATCGCTCCCTACGGGCGTACTAATAGCGTCTCGCGACCTATTTAACGGACGTACTAATCTAGACTTTGCGATACCTAGCCTCGAAGAACCTATAAGCGTAGGGGACATACTAGAGGCTATAGACGACGACGTAAGCGTCGATAAGGACGACCTCTAACGTATAATTACGAGGGAACGACTACGAGCCGAGTACTTAGCGCTCCGAGAACGTAATTACGTTATATAGTAGCTAGTAGTTAACGACCTCTACGTAGGTAATACCCCTAGCGGAATGCTAGGATTAAGAGAGACGAGCCCTACGTACTCGACTATTACTCCCTCTAAGGGCGAAGAATAGGCGTACCGTACCTACTACTTAGGCGGCTCGAAGTCGAGGAAACAACTAGATATCCCGCCTTTCTATAGAAAGGACCTCTACGACGTAAAGCTCTTCCTTTATTGTCTTAAGCTAGCCTTTTTAAATAATAAAGCCTTATTTATCCGAGATAAGGATAAGATCGTCTACGCCCTCCTCTAGCTAAAAGGCGACGCCGAAGCGAAGGCGATGCGCGTATAGAACGTAGGCGCTATCGAAACCGGCATATAGCTAATGTTTAAGGAATTCATTATAAATACCGTAACCGACCTAGCTAATCGAGAACTAACGCTAATACTCTACTATAAATAAGCTACTTAAGGGGCTTAGTAGAGCGTCTCCGCCTTTACCTTATAGTTAGATAGCCTTAAGAAAGAATTCGACGAGTTATATACGCCTATATAGAGCCGGCGCTACCTTCTCGTAAAGCTAAGACTAGCCCTACGTAACGCTATCGTTCGCTAGGCGTATACCCTAAAGTTAAGAGAGGAACTTATATCCCTCGCCGAGAGAATCGAGAACTCTATAGTAGGTAACCGTAGCGCGTAACTAAAGCGCTACGCTTTAGATACGTATAGGAATTACGCTTCGAAGAAGCCTCGCGCGGAGGATAACTCTTAGGACTTAGGTTAGAATCCGGCTACGGAGAAACGTCCTCTTCCTAACCCTTACGCTTACTATAGAGGCAATTACTAGGATCGGGATTATACTAAGCGAGACGTAGGTAGAGCAACTATAAACCGCTAAGTCGAAATCTTAGGAAAAGCTAAGGGGCTAGCGAAGACTCGCTACTAAGTAAGCCCCTTCTAGTAGAGTCCTACCCTACGATTCGGGTATAGGGTAGATACGTAACAGCTACGACTCGCATCCGCTACGAGTGCATTATCGACCCTAGTACCGACCTTAACCTTATAGACTAGGCATTTGTTACGATATACGACCTATAACTAATCGCTAACGCGACCCTTCTAGTTATAAAAGCCTTCTAAGGAAGCGAAGGCTATGTATACGGAGCGTATAAGTTATATATACGTGTCGTAGACTCCTTAAGTACGGCACGCGAGACTAAAGATATCTACTACGCTATTAACCTCGAGGGCCCCCTAATCCTTCTAGGGTACCCCTAGCTTAAAAAGTAGGGAGTCTAAACCGACTATACGACGGACCGCTAGCGTTACGGTATCGGAACCGACGCGCTTTAACTATACTAGCCGAAGGAGTTCGAGAAATAGCTTAAGAAGGTAAACTACGTCTTTACGGTAAACTATTACTACGTAGAAGACACTTCGCTATCGAAGTAGAATTTAAAGACGTCTTTACCTATAAGGACATCGCGAACCTCCTACGCCCTAAAGGCGTAGAGTACGCGATCCCCGTTATAGAAGGGTAGAAACTGCCCTTCTAACCGCTCTATAACCTCTCCTATACGGAGCTAGATATACTACGGGAATACCTCGACACCGCTCTTATAAACGGCTAGATTAGACCTAGCGAATCGCTTACGGGTACCCTAATCCTCTTTATACTAAAAAAGGATAGTACCCTACGCCTCTACGTAGACTACTAAGGCCTTAATAATGTAACTATTAAGAACCGGTGCCCCCTCCCGCTTATTAGCGAAACCCTAGATAGACTAAGTAGCGCGTAGTACTTTTTAAAACTAGACCTAAAGGACGCCTACTATCGTATCCCTATTAGGCGGGGCGATAAGTAGAAGACTACGTTCCGTACGCGTTACGGCTACTTCGAGTATCTAGTTATACTATTTAGCCTTACTAATGTACTAGCAACCTTTTAAGCGTATATTAATAAGGCCTTAGCTAGACTCCTAGACACCTATTATGTTATTTACCTAGATAACATTCTTATCTATAGTCCCGATCGTAAGACTTACGCGGAATACGTACGTACCGTACTCCTCCGCTTAAGGAAGTATATGCTATACGCTAACCGTAAGAAGTGTAAATTCTTTACTACTAAGGTAGAATTCTTAGGCTTCCTCGTAGGCACCGTAGGTATAGAGATAGACCTAAGTAGGGTAACCGCTATTACGGACTAGCTAGAGCCCGTATCTATATATAATATCTAGGTGTTCTTAGGCTTCGCTAACTTCTATTGCCGATTTATCTAGCACTACTCTAAAGTAGTTATACCTCTAACTAACCTTCTTAAAGGTAGTAAGAAAGGGGCTACTCTACCGCCCTTTAGGATAACTAAGGCCGCGAAGTAAGCGTTCCGTACGCTAAAAGAGGCTTTTACCTCGGCTCCGATCCTTATATACTACGACCCTACGGCCCCTCTATAGCTCGAAACCGACGCCTTAGGCTTTACTATCGTAGGAATCCTATTATAGTTAGTAGTTGTTAATAACTTAAAAGACTAGTACCTAATAGCCTTTTAGTCGAGGAAGATAATAGACGCCAAAACTCGCTACGAAACGTATAACTAAGAACTATTAGCTATCGTAGAATGTTTTAAGTACTAGCGCTACTACCTCGAGGGCGCTCCGTACGCGGTCTAAGTACTTACCGACTACGCTAACCTT